>ERZ1643247.309-NODE-309-length-60845-cov-50.425744_pt1 | contig 60845 bp, 60 predicted proteins | sample MGYA00579264_ERZ1643247 | MGnify/ENA primary metagenome ERZ1643247 (study PRJEB29033, sample SAMEA4952262) | chicken gut metagenome | biome: Broiler Chicken; feature: Gastrointestinal Tract; material: Caecum | place: Ireland | collected 2018 | study: Broiler... | reverse complement strand
GCAAAAAGACGAATGCAATCCGCAGAAAAGTCCGTTTGTCCAAGAAAGTGAATTTACAACGGGAATGGAGCTATTTTTGCACTTTCACCTTTTCGGACGAATTGCACACGGAAGAGAGTTTCCGCAAATCGCTCCGCAATACGTTCAAACATCTTGTCTCCCGTAAAGGCTGGAAACATGTCGGCGTATGGGAGCGCGGCGGGGAAAACGGAAGATTGCATTTTCACGGTATCTTCTACATTCCGCCGGGCGGAATGGTCGGAGAGATCGTAGAAACGAAAGATTACAGCACCAAAGACCACCGAATGCAGACGGCGCACCAGAACACCTACTTCCTTGAAAGGTACGGGCGCAACGATTTTCAAGCACTCGGCTCGCCTATGGAAGTGCAGCATTCGCTCGGGTATCTCATGAAGTACATAGAGAAGTCAGGAGAACGGCTTATTTACGGCGGCGAACTGCCTACATACTTTGAGTCGGACGTCATGGACGAGGATATTCTCGCTCCATACGGGATTGACGACAGAAAAGCGATACTTGCGGACGATTTTACCTGCATGGTGGACGGCGAAGTCATAGGTAAAGTAAGCCCGGAAGTCATAGCAAAAATGCCGAAGGCAAACTAAAAATATTTGTCTTTCGTCCGGAGAGTGTAAACGGAAACGCCCTTCCCGTCAAGGGTAAAGTGCATTGCCTTCGGCAACCCTTGACGGAAAGCAACGGACAGTACAGGCAATAAACAGATTATGCCTTTCCGTTTTCTTTTTCTCCGTCGAAAGACAGAACAAATCAAATTTCAGGAGGTAAAAAAATGAACGCAGTACAAAAAGTATTTTACAGCGGCGAAGATTACGAGAACTGTTATATTTTCGCTCCGTCTATCAGTAAACGGAAAACCGTGGACAAACAGACCTATTATGTCCGAAGGTATTTCCGCGGCGGAAAGGATTTTGAAAAGACGATGAAGTCCATTGCCGTACAACGCACTACTAAAAACGTGAGGTGAACGATATGAAGCAGAAACACTACATAGCGGGGCTTTATTACAGGCTCTCGCAGGAAGACGAACGCCAAGGCGAATCCGTTTCCATTGACAACCAGCGGACTATTTTACGCAAGTATGCCGAGGAACGAGGCTTTGAAATTCACGACGAATACATAGACGACGGTGTGTCGGGTACGACCTTCCAGCGTCCCGAAGTGCAGCGGCTTTTGGACGACGCCAAGACGGGCGTTATCAATACCATTATTGTGAAAGACCTTTCGAGGTTCGGCAGAAATTACATCGAAGTCGGGCAATACGTCGATTATGTGTTTCCGGCGTTCGGTATTCGGTTCATTGCCATACAGGACAACGTAGATACGGAAAACCGCGACAGCAATGCCATGGAGATGATGCCCATTATGAACATCTTTAACGAGTGGCATGCGGCAAACACCAGCAAGAAGATACGCGCCGTCTGGAAAGCGAAAGCCAAAGAAGGCGTGTTCCACGGCAAGAAAGCCACTTACGGCTATATCAAAGGCACGGACGAAAAACGGACTTTCATTATCGACGAAGAAACAGCGCCCGTTGTCCGCAGGATATTCGAAATGTATGCTTCGGGGATCAGTCCGAGAAGAATATCCGAGATATTAAACGAAGAAAATGTTCCTTGTCCCGGGCAGTATGCGTTTGAGAAACTCGGACATAAGGGCAAACCGGGCGACCGTAGACTTTGGGGGCAAATCACTATTGCCTCTATGCTGAAAAACATGGTATATATTGGGCATATGCCGCAGCTTATGTCCACCTCTATATCGTATAAGAATCACAAGAGATTTAAGAAAGACCAAAGCGAATGGGTTGTCGTCTATAACACGCACGAGCCCATCATTTCACAGGAATTGTGGGACAGGGTGCGCGAGCGTGAAAAGTCCGTTGCACAAGGCAGAAAAACCGCTACGGGCTATACGCATCCTTTGTCAGGCTTTCTTTACTGCGCTGACTGCGGTTGCAAAATGAAACTGAACAGCGTCGGAAACAATAAATATGCGTTTAATTGCGGCGACCACATGCGTTTCGGTAAGACGATATGCTTTTCACATCACATAGCGGCAAAGACTCTCGAAAAAATAGTCCTTGACGATATACGGGAAATGGCGCAGCGGATCGTACTTGACGAAAAGACTATTCGCGAAGAGTTTATCCGGCACAATGCGGAAGTGCAGGAAAAGTCCATAAAAGCAGCCAAGAAGGAATTACAGGGAAAGAGAAACCGCATCGAAGAATTGTCCCGTCTTATGCAGCTTGCATATGAGGACAGGCTGAAAGGAAAAATGCCGGAGGATATTTGTATCGGTTTCATACAGAGATATTCCGACGAGCAAAAGAAACTTGAAGCTGAAATTGAGAAGTTGGAAGCAAAGCTCACCGAAACGGAAAACACAATACAGAGTGCCGATGACTTTATACGGAACATCAAGAAATATCTCGAAGCGCCCGAGCTTACCCGCGAGATGTGCTATGAGCTGATAGACCGTATCATCGTAGGCGGCTTGCCGAAAATCACGGGTAAAGAGCGTGAGATAGATATCGTGTATAAAGTCGATATAGCTTCTGTCTTACGTCATAAACTCAATAAATAACGACAAGCGTATGGGTTATCTGAACTCATACGCTTATTTTCTGCTGCTAATACCATTATTTAATGAGTGTCCATAAATTTATGTCACAACGATGACGTACTCCCACTGACGCTTGCTGCTTGCTTTGATCATGCGCCGGAAATCCGGGCGCATATCGTTGGTGCCTGTCATGGCGCGGTCGACATAGGCGTCTACTACAAGAAGATCATTGTTCTTGGCGTAATTCCGGCAGACGCGAAGCTGTCCTTCGATGGACTGTTCTGTCTGAGAATCCGAAGAATACCTTGCATAAATTACTGCTGTTTGATTTTATGGACACTATTTGCGCCCCGATTGATTTGCCTTTTCGGATTTAGGCGGTAGCACAGAGAAAATCGGAAGTCAACGGAAAAAACTTTTGCTTATGGATTGAATAGAAAAAGAGTAACGCTCGGCGAACTGAAAACGTCGGGCGTTATTTTTATGCAAAACTTTTTTCTTTGTCGTTGACGTCCGTGTTGTGTGATAGGCAAAAAAGCAAGACTTATATCTTTTCTCTGCGCTACTCCGGTTGTTGCCGAAAAGGCAAATTAAATCAATCGGAGGTATTCCAAAATGAAAGAAAAAGCAAAGACACAAGAGAACAAAAGAAAGTTCTATCTTTCCGAGTTCTCGTACTTCGACGGAGAATACGATACAACGTTCAATATCGCAGACGTTGATTTTGACCGCCAAACTATCACTGTAGCAATAAGTCGTTGCGGAAAGATAACGCAAGACACATTCTACCTTATACGCGACAGCAAAGGTAATCTGTATTTCGAGCATGGCAAGTTCTACGAAAACAAAATATCTCTTAACGATTTCGAGGAGGTTGACTGAAATGGCAACCGAAGTCAAAAGAGAGTTCAAAGTATTGCGGGAAACTATCTCTCCCGAAAACATACAGGTTATAGCGGAACTTATAACAATCAAACAGACAAAGACGCTAATCGGCTACATAGGCAATGACGCTATTACAGCACACGAAAAAGTCTATTTCGACATTATGCACAAAGACGATGAGGGTTACGTTTTGAGCGATTATTACGATCTTGTTCAGGACGTAGCCCTTTTCTTATGCGAACATTTTGGAAAGTATTTAGACGATTTTCTCTACACGTCCAAGAAAGGCAAAGCGATTACAATAAAAGCCGAGTGCTATTACATAATCAAGCGAGAACTGTATAAGCGTTACAGCGTGGGCGCAAAGAATATTTCGTTGGAAGCGTTTCGGTATGTGAAAGACCCGAAAGACTTTACACAAACGTCGGACGACGAAATAGAAGCAAATTACGAACGGGTAGATAAAATAATTTCTCTTATGAATTTAGGTGAAAAACACCATATTGTATTAAACGGCAGACTGAACGGTATAAGTAATGCGCAAATCGCAGCGATATTGCATTGCACAATCGGCGGCGTTCACGGGTTCAGATACGTTATTGGACGGCGTTACAACAAGGTTATGCGGCTTTATGCACAAGAGTTATAATGCCGTATCTTTTAATACGATTGAAAGAAATTTCCCCAAACTCTTGACAAATGCTATAAAAAGAAGTAATATTTCAATATAGAATATTTAATATGGAAAATATCACAATGGAATGGAATGAAGAAGATTTTTTGAAGACGTACAAGGGTACGGAAAAATTCGTGACCGATGAAGGGCGCGAGTATTATTTACTTTTTTTGGAGCTTCTGAAAAACGACGAGTTGCTTTCGCATATTAAATTCGCTAACGATGTTTTGGGAGAACCGCCGCTAAAAACTTTTATTCTGCATGAGCGTGAATATCTGAAAAAAGGCGTGTTCGCCAAGAAAATGACTCCCGTTCAAAAGCGTGGAATCGGCGCGTGCTTCGGGTACTTGTATAAGTTTATTTACGGTGGCTACGAGTCCGAGCAAAGCTGGTTCAACGACGAAAAGACAACAATAAAAACCGCAAGTTATTTTTTGAAAAAGAAGATGTGAAATGAAATTTAAAAAAAGCGATACGGTAATTGAAAAAATTATAAAAAGAATCGAAGGAATAAATGCAAGTTTCCCCAAAAGGGACGCGAGTCCTAAATTCAAAGCGCGTTTTGAAGCTCGGGAAGCCGATACTTTATACAAGCATATTCCCGATTATGCCAAAGTAAACTTCGGCAAGAACACCCGAGCCGAAGATTATGTTGTAAACGCTTGTGTTTGGCAAGAATATCTTGTGCGCGAGTGGCTTGACAAAATAAACTTGACGGAAATTGCTCCCACAGAGCGCAAGTCGGACATTTTTCAAACTGCTCGTAAAACGATTATTCCCGCAAACGATAGTGAGCAAAAGAAAAGCGAAAAACGTCAGTGCAAGACTTTAATTGATGAACACAACAGCGCAATGGGAGAATTGTTTGATTTTCAGGTGCCGTTGAAAGCGCGCAAAGCGGAGCAGACGGTCTATAAACCAGAGCATAAGGGTGAACTCGATCTCGTTGCGCGTCAAGATAAAGCAATGGTTTTAATCGAGTATAAAATTCCCAACAGCACGGAGCCGCTTTTGCGTGCTGTGTTGGAGGCTATTACGTACTTCCATCAGGTCGGCGGACCCACTCCCCACAAAAGCACGTATCTGGATTCGTTTAACCGCACGTTCTTTGGAAACGATGACCCAACCTCTTGGTGTAATGCGATTGGCTTGGCAATTGTTGTGCCCGAGGTTGCTTTTAAATACGGACACAAACGGGCTTATGAGCTGATTGATGAATATAATATCAAATGTTACTCGTTCCGTAATGAGAGTAATTTTAAAGACATTATACCGTTATCCGAAAAAAAGCTGACTGAGTATCGCAATCAGGCAGAGAATAATTTGGAGTGTATCTATAATAACTACTCCCTTATTGCTTCAAAGATAGACCTCAGATAATGTAAAGGCGGAGGCACACCGCCTTTCGTTTTAAACATACAATATGTAAAATTAAATATAGAAAATACAGAATTTTCATAAAAACGCTTGACTTTTTGACAAAAATGTGTTTTATGTATATAATGCGCGGCGCGAGCCGTAGCCTGATCTAATTGGAGGTGTAAAATGAAAGAATTAGAATTGATTAAGGAGCTACGGGAAGATTTTGAGAGCGGAGACCAAACATTGTTTCCACCGAAAGAGTATTTCAAGGACTTGGAGTGTTGCCCGATAGATTTAATTCCCAAGCTACTGCGACAATCCGCTCAAAGGGCAGGAAACGGGGATCTTGACGAAATGTGGGCGCTCGCGGAATACTACTCTTTGGGCGGCGAAGAACGGAAAATACCGCGAAATTATGAAAAAGCGATTTATTGGTACAGTCGGGCGGCGGAATACAAAAGCGAATACAGAGGTCAAGCGCTCTATAGGCTGGCGCGTTGCTACAAAGACGCTCGAGGCAAAAACAGAGACACGAAAAAAGCTTTTGAAATGCTCAAAGCGCTATCCGCAATCGACTGTTCGAAAATCGAGCTGTACGAGGAAGCCGTGTTTGCCGCCAACGCAAATATAACTCTTACAGACTGCTATTACAGAGGAATCGGCACCGAAAAGAACGTAGAAAAAGCGATTGCTATTTGGAAAGAATACGCCGAGAAAGGCAACGAGACGGCTTGTAGCAATCTTAAAATGATGAAAGAATAAAGGAAGTGATTGCAGATGAAATTGATTAAGGTAGGGATATTTTGGGCGGTGCCCAATACGTGGGAGGGAGGCTGGAACTTCTACGAGGTTGTAAAATCGTATGAATTAAGCGCGGCAAATTCTTTGGGTTTTATCGACTACCCCTATTCCCATTACGACAAGTGGGACGACGTGCGTTCGGCAAGTCAAACACCCGATTGCTACCACTATCCGCGCGGCAGAGTGCTTTACGATACCAAGAGCGGCAAGCATCGCATATTCGCTGACGAATGCTTGGACAAATACGATTTACAGGAGCTTATCGAATTGTTCGAAATAGAGGACTTCGAGTTGTGCCGCGACGAACACTACGTAAGCGCATTTACGAAAAAACACAAGCAAGACAACGACGCTCCCATCTTAACTTATAGCGTTTTGCGTGGGCAAGATAAAATCGGCGAAAATCTGATTGAAATTTCTTACGGTGAAACGAAAATATTGGTGGAACTCGGCAAAGCGTTGGACGGCGGCGACGAGCTTAGCGATATTGAAAAAACCGTATTGATAACGAAGTATGACGCGGTAGTAGTGTCGCATTATCACGCCGATCACGCAGGGCTTATAGAATACAAAACCGATTGCCCCGTTTATATGGGAAGCGGTGCATACCGTATCGTAAAGGCTATGAGCGAATATCGCGGAAAAACGCTTGTAAGCAATATTGCAACCTACCGCAGCGGTAAAGCGTTTTATATCGGCAAAATCAAGATTACTCCGTTTTTATGCGATCATTCGGCATTTGATAGCTATATGCTGTTGTTCGAGGCGGGCGGTAAAAGCATTTTATACACAGGTGATTTTCGTTTTCACGGCAGAAAGAACAGCGGCGAATTGCTTTCTCGGCTACCTAAAAAAGTGAACACGCTGATTTGCGAAGGAACGAATGTAAACAATGACAAGCCATGTTTTTCGGAAAGCGAGCTTGAAAACAAGCTTTTGGAGATTATGTGGCAAAACAAAAAGCCCGTGTTTGTGTTGCAGTCGGGAACGAATATCGACAGATTAGTGAGTGTGTACCGCGCCGCAAAGCGCAGCGGCAGAATACTTTACGAAGATAATTACGCCGCTTTGATTGCTTCGGCGGCGGGCGGTAAAATTCCCCGCCCTGACGTATTTGACGATGTTTACGCCTTTACGCCGAGACTTTTGCGTGGGAAACGCAAGGATATGTTTTTGGAGTTCGACAACAAGCGCGGCTTGCGGAAAATTTCGAAAAACAGCAGCTTTGTTATGCTCGTCCGTCCGTCAATGCTCGGTTATTTGAAAAAACTCGCGGAAAGAATGGATTTGTCGGGCGCGGTTTTGATTTATTCAATGTGGAACGGCTATAAGCAAAACGAAGATATGGCGGGATTTTTAAGTACCGTGCAGTCGCTCGGAATGAATACTGTCGATTTGCATACGAGCGGACACGCTTCGACGGAAGATATAGAACGGTTAAAGCAAACCATTTGCGCCGACGAATACGTTACCGTACATACTTCCGTCACAACTGAACACTAATAAAAGAGGTACAAAATAAATGAGCGAATTCGATAAAATCATAGGCTAAGAGTGAATTGTCAAGTTAAGTGCAACACTTTTTGCAATTCCTGCTCAAACAAGTCTGCCGGGGTTTGGAAGTTCAGCACTTTCTTCGGTCTGTTATTTATCTTTGCCACTTTTATCACTATATAATATCTTGTTTTTCGCTCCGCAAGTGTTACAAAACAAGCTTTTGATTTTCCCAGCCCGGATACCACAGTATCTATTTCCCAATGCCCGAATTCTTTTCTCTTATATACGCTTTTATCTCGTTTTCGTATGGATTTACCCTTGTTCCGAAGCTTACCGCGCGTTTCTTTTCCGTTCTTGCTTTTGCCTTTTCGTCTAAGGACTTTTGCGTTTCCGTTCACCAGATATCCTTGATATATCCACCTGTATATCGTTTTGTATGACGGCATTTTCATTCCGCACGGGGTATACGTTATTTGTTCCGGCGACCACGTTGCTCGCAGTTTCTCGTCTATGTATTCGAGCGTAGCTTTATCCCAAAACACACCCCTGTGACAATACGACTTACGCAAGTTGCTCTTCTTTTGCGCCGTATGCGGATAATATGCCGGCTTGCAGTTCATATACGTCTTGTTCCGCATTATCTCTCGGGATATAGTGCTTACGTTACGTCCGAGCAGCTTTGCTATTTTTCTTAAACTATTGCCTTCATTATAATATTTTCGTAGACAACAGCGCTCTTCTATGCTAAGTTGCACTTGAAAGTATAATTCACCATTCCAAAATAAAAAAGAGCCCTTGCAGGTTCTTTTTATGGCGGAAGGCGAGGGATTCGAACCCCCGGATACTTTCGCATCAACGGTTTTCAAGACCGCCGCTTTCGACCGCTCAGCCAGCCTTCCGTGCCTGCAAATTATATCATAAAAAACGGCTGATATGCAAGCCATATCGCAAAATTAAAGAGGAAAATCAAAAATACGGCGCGGTTTTATATTTTGTGCACGGAAAGCGGCAGGAAGAGACGGATAAGTATAAATTAAGCATATATTGTAAAACTATTTGGAATAAAAAGAAAAATTAATGTAAAAATTTTCATTTTACGTCACAAAACGCATAAAAAAAGGAGTCTATTTAGTGGAGGGGTAAATAAGCGGGCGTAAAAATGACGGCTTAGCCGGCAGGTAATTAAAGAATAGTACGGAAGCAAAGTTGTACGGTTTTTATTGCGGCAGGATATGCCGTGACTGTACGGCGCGATAAAATAAAAAGGAGGAAAGCGCGATGACAAAAACTAAGAAAATCGCCGTTGTTGCGGCGGTTGCGGCAGTGCTTCTGATGATTGCGCTCACGTTTGCGATATTGGGCGTGGGCGGCTATTTCGGGCGGAGCACTACTGCCGAAAAAGTGACTTATTCCGAGCTGGAAGGATTGGATATGTCCCTGCAACTGCCGAAAGGAAACCTGTTGCACGATTACTTTACGGCATATCCCGAAGAGGAGTGCAACAGCCGGCGTTTTACAGACGGAAAGGTTGCGTGCGTAGGCTATGAAATAACGACGTCAAGTTATTGGCTGGCGGCTGCGCGCGGCGGAACATATCTCAGCTATGATATTTTCTCATACTGCGGAGAGAAAGCGAGTGAAAGCGCGGTTTTCGGCGATATATACGCCTGCGAAATGAACGGCGGAGGGGCAACGCTTTATTATGCGGAAAAAGAAGGGGCACGCTATGCGCTGATAGCCTTTGACGGCGACGGTCAGGCGCTGTTTGACAAACTGTTTTAAGGAGGCGGAGTATGAACGAAAGAAGTAAAAAAGCACTTAAAATATCCGGCGCGGTGCTGGCGGCGCTTGCGGCAATCTTTATTATAGCGATGATGTTTGTGACGCTGGGCTTTTTCGGCGCGTTCGGATACAGCGTGGTATCAATGCAGACAGATTACGATACTTTGGCAAAAATCGACCTGAATGTTCCGCTTGTTTCCCGACCGGAAGGCGATTTTGCGGCGCGCAATTATACGGTTTATACGGAAAGCGTTTCAAACAGCAAGGACGTGGAAAAAGGCAAAGCGACGTGCGTGGCATACGACTGGTCGACGCCGCTCGATTACTTTTGCGTAACAAGCGGGGACTATGAACAAATAGCGTATATGTTCGGCGAAGGAGAGGAAGCGGGAAGTTGCGGACTGGGGGTTATCACCCGTACGCCCGAGAACGTGTACTATGCGGAAAAGGACGGCGTTTATTACGGATATATTCCCGTGCACAGGAATTGCACGCCGCAGCAGGCCGTGGAAATATTCAGGCAGGTTATGGGAAATTAGGGCGGCAGACGATAGCGACACTCTTGTCCGCATCGAATATTTCCGCGGAAAATCCGCGGCGTGCTTTTGACGGTATTTTATAGAACGGGGTACGGACTATAAGCCTGGGCGGCGGCGCGAAAGAGCGCCCGCTCTTTGTCCGCAAGCGCTTTTTTGCGTGCATATGCTTATTAAGGGCGGAGCGTTTTAAGGTTTTGTGCTTCAGATTATATAAAATAATGAATAAAAGGCTTAAATATCCATTGCGAACGGTTTGGTATGTGTTATAATATTTTCCAGAGGGAAAATTGAACGAAAGAGAATTTAACCGATTACTGAAGAGAGTGTGTTATGATAAAGAAGCGTTCGTGCGTCTTTATCGTTTTTATTATCCGAGAATTATATTGTATATCGCAAAGGAGTGCCCGGAAGCGGACGCGGAAGCCGTCGGACAAGAATTTTTCATCAGATTGATCAAGATTGTCAATCCCGCGCACGTCAGATATCCCACGTCGTGGGTGTTTGCCGCGTGCAGAAACCTGGCAAAGGATATGACGGAAGGACCGGCGGAAATAGTCCTTAGCGAAGAACTGTCGGCGGCGGAGGAGTTGTATTATCCCGATACGGAAGAGGATGTCGAGATGTCCGAAAGGGTGGAAGGGTTGTTGGACGAGCTTGACGGGATAACGCGCAAAATAATCATTATGTACTATTGGAAAGGTTATACGTTCAGGGAAATAGCGCGGAAAATGGACATGAAGGAAGTTGCGGTAAGAAAAAGACATTCAAGGGCGATAAAAAAGATAAGAGATTTACATACGGGCGCTGCAAAAGAGGGTGAAAAAGACGTTTTGCTTACGGAGGCACGAAAATGGAACACCAACTGATAAGAAAAACTTTTATTGCGGCAATAATAATATTACTGATTGCGATATTGTGCGCAGCGCTTGTTTTCGGCGTAAATTCCGCCGCGGCGGAAGAGGGCGGCTATGACGAATTCGAGCGCACGTTTATACAGACGGCGGAAGAGTTGGGCTTGATGGATTCCGACCTTGTGTTCAGCCGCTCACTTATTTACGATATAGACGGCAACGCGCTGGGATATGTGTTCGATTATGACGCGGACGGAGTGCCCGGCTATGCCGTTGCAATACTCGGCGAAAACGGCGTCAAGGTGACGGAAATATGTCCGAACTCGGAAAACCCCTATGTACGGACGGAGGGAATCCCCGTTTATACGGGTGAATTCGGCTATTGGGATAAGGCGGGCGAAAATTTTATTTCGCTGACAAGCGGCGCCGTTTTGTCCAAAGCCGAGCTTTTGCAAGCCTGTGAAATCAGATATTGTGCAATAGGCGACGGGCTTTTGTCCGGCGGCAGGGTAGTGAACTACGAAAGCAAACAGGTCTCCGAATTCAGCCTGGCGAGGACAATTCCGACATATTATTACGAAGTCACGTCTAACGCCTGCGTTCCGATAGCCGCAGGAAATATAGTCGCTTACTTTGACAGATACTGCGCGCAACTTATTCCTAATTATACTCCAGGGAGAGGCCTTGGCTTAAGGTATGATTATATTGATGTACAAGGGGCTGAGATAAATGCGATGATGGCTCAGCTTTGTGTGGATATGGGTACGAACGTTGAGGGCAACGGCAATACGGTCGCGGAGTTCAAAAGCGGGCTGAACACATATTGCGCCCGCGCCGGATACAGCCTGAGTTACGAAAGCTGTATGAGCGGCAATTCGCCGGATTATAATAAAGCCAAGCAAAGCATTCAGACCGATAGAAATCCCGTAATACTTTTTGTGCAGAAGTTGGAAATTTCCACCATAAACGAATCGGGAAACAGCGATACTTACGATACTCTTTACGGGCCATCAAATCATGCTATGAGCGCGTTCGGATATTATGAAGTTACATATTCTCTGTCCGGCGGCGGAAGTGAGACGGGCAGGTTTTTGCAGGTGGCTACGGGTATTGCGAAAAAAAGAGAAGCATACTTGAATATAGATAATAATCTGCAAATGACCGACGCCTACACGGTGAATATCGCATAAAGGTGATGTATGAGGAAAAAGGAGAATAAAATCAAAAAGATTGCGGACAGCGAATTGAACGGGCTTATAGACGAAGATTTTCAGGCATGTATAATTCGGGAAAACTATCCGGAAAAGCAAAAAAATGTTAAGAGCGGCAACTTGCGGGCAATGCAGTTTGCCAAGGCGGCGCTTGTTTGCCTGGTTATAGCGGCTGTCATAGTTCCCTGCGTATTACTTCCCGTCAACATTCAGGAGGGAACGACCGGTTCCGGAACTCCGGAAGAGGAAGAGCCGCCCCGCTTTGGAGATTCGTTGGATTCCACCTTTGGCGTGGAATCCAGCCTAGACGAGGTGAATGCGGAATTGCAAGGCTATCACTTTTACCAAAAGGGTATCAAAACGGTAGAGGCACGATACGATAAAAAAACAGGCGAAAAGCTATATTATAATATTGGCTGGAATAATAATGATGATTTTGATGCTGGGCTGGACGATACTTTGAAATATAGCACAATTCATGTAGTAGTAAACGAAAACTTCGAAGGCTATTCATGGTGGATATTAGATTGGACAGGCACATTTACCGTAAACGGATTGACCGTTCAGTATAATTGTCAAAGAGATAGGTATTACCCCGAAGACGGCGTTTATGATTATATATATTATGCAATGATACAATTAGGCAACGTGAAAATATATTTTGAGCCGTATTCATGCCTGTCATATTACGATGACAACGGTTTCGAAAAGTTTGTGTCGGAGCTTTTGGTTCCCGTATCCGAAACCGAGCCTGCCTACGTTTCAGAGTAATATTTCAGCCTACCCGTAGCCAACCTCAGTAGAACACATTTTACAGTAAAGCATAGTATGTGAGTATATGTTGGGTTGTAAAATGCTTCGCTTTCAGCGTAACTGGTTTCGAGTAGATTTGCGCGAGATGGCGCGCAGTTGTAGTAAACTACAACAAGTCGACAAATTGTGCAAATATGCCGAAAACAGTACGATTAAAGTGTTCTACTGGGGTTGGCTACGGGTACAATAAATAAGTTTAACGGCGAAGCGAAGTAAAATTTCGTTTCGCCGTTATTTTTTGCGCATATTTTTGATCAAGGATATCTTATTACCGTAAATTATTCTTTTCACGCATTTTTGCAAAAAATTTGACTTTTTTTGTAAAATTTAAAAATTTTTTTGAAAATATGTCACAAAACGGGTCATTTTTTCCGTCTATATAGTAGAGGGGTATAAAATCGTACCCGTAGCCAACCTCAGTAGAACACATTTTACAGTAAAGCATAATATGTGTGTATATGTCGGGTTGTAAAATGCCTTGCTTTAAGCGTAACTGGTTTCGAGTAGATTTGCGCGAGATGGCGCGCAGTTGTAGTAAACTACAACAAGTCGGCAAATTGCGCAAATATGCCGAAAACAGTACGATTAAAGTGTTCTACTGGGGTTGGGTACGGGTACCCGCCAAGATTACGATTTTATATCGGAAACTGAAAATATCGGAAATACAAATGACAAAACAAAAGGGCGTTGTCCGCTTAGGTTTTAATTGCGGAATTCCTTACGAATTTTCCTTTGTATTTTCGATAGAACCCCCGGTATTGTAAGGATATGAAGAATATGCTAAAATAATAGCGGCAGGTGCTTGTCGCTGCATAAAGGAGAGGACAATTATGATCAAGATAGAAAATTTGAGCAAGGACTATGATTTCACCGTACTCAGCGATATAAATCTGACGTTGCCGGACGCGGGGTTTATAAGCATAGTCGGTGAAAGCGGCAGCGGCAAAAGCACGCTTATCAAATGTATGGGACTTTTGGAGAAACCCACGTCGGGGAGCGTGAGCTACGGCGGGAAAGACCTGACGGCGCTCCGCTCTTTGGCGCGGGATAAGATGAGGGGGAGAGTGTTCGCGTATATCTCCCAGACGGTTTCGCTTATTGAAGACGAAACGGTGGATAAAGGGTTGTCCTATTTTTGTAAGGACGCGGAAAAGAGGAAAAACGTTCTTGCACGCCTGGGAATAAAAGACAGAGCAGACGAGATTGCGCGCAATTTAAGCGGCGGAGAAAGGCAGCGCGTAGCCTTGGCGGCGGCGCTTTTGCGCGGCGCGCCCGTGTTGCTTTGCGACGAGATAACTTCGGGGCTTGACGGAAAGAATGCGCGCACGGTATACGAACTGTTAAAGGATATATCAAAAGAAAGGCTCGTGGTCTGTGTGGGGCATGACGCGGCGCTTTTGCGCGAATATTGCGACAGGGAAATAGAACTTGCCCAAGGCAAAATAGTTTCGGATAAGCAAATGCGGCAGCCGGACAAGGCTTCTCCCGCGCTTGCGCAGAAAACGGCGCTCGGGGCGGACAAGTTTTTCAGGATATTTTCCCGCAACATAAAATCAAAGCTGGCGCGTGTGATATTCTGCGGTATTTTTACGTTTATAGCGCTGTTCGGCTTTTGTCTGGGCGTTACCCAGCCGATAAGCGGACAGGATAAGCTTATTCGCAAACAGCTGGATGAAATAGGCGCGCAGTATGTGCGGATAAAGGAGTATCAGGAGGGGGCGTCGCTTGCCGTAGATACAGGGATGTAGAGCTTTTGGACGATATTTGCGGACTTTGAAGAAGACTGCAAATATATAGAGCTGAAAGAGGGCGAATTTCCCGAAAAGGGAGAGGTGCTGGTTCCGGAATTTATGCAGACGTTTTTCGGCACTCAGATTGGGGATACCGTATCTGTGGGACTGGGCGTATATATACCGTGCCGGGTCAGCGGAATAATTGCCGGCAACACTCAGGCATACGCTTCACACCCCGATAAATTTTACAACGAAAAAAAAGAATATTTTTTTGCTGAGGCATACTCCGTATTGAGGTCGTATTATGTATCTGTTGAAATGCTGGAAGAATATGATACCGCGTCCAGGCGGGCGAATGACGCTTATTCGGATAACTATATGCTTACTTACCGCGGAGAACGGATCCTTGCGGGTGAGGCGGTTGAAAAGCGCGGCGCGGTGCTGGCTTCCGTCGCATATGTGGCGGAAAAAAGCGGATACACGCCCGAACAGGTGCGAGATAATGCGGAGACGATGCTTGCCGCCATACAAAAAAATCTCACCTTCAACAACAGAGACATAGTTATAACGGGCATATGCGAAGGCGAAGAAATCGGTTTTTACACCACGGGATACGCGGTGGAATATAGCAGGAGTTCGGGATACGTAATGCCCGTGTCGCAGGTTGAGGACGGCAATTTTTATGAAAGAATGAGTACTATCGGAATTCCTCATAGCATTGTGGATTCCGCCATAGTATGGGACGGGAAGATAAGTGAAATAGGACTTATAATTTTCGGCATATCGGCGGCAATAGCCCTAGTGCTGTTTATCAATCTGGATCTTTACGAAGGCGACGAGCAAAAGAACTTGTTTGCCGCAATGCGCAGGGCGGGTTTTTCGCGCGGAAGTTTAGTCGTATATCCGTTTACGGTGAATCTGCTTATTCTTGCGGCGGTGACCGTGCTTTATCTTATAGTCGGAGTGCCGGTAATCGCCGCCCTGCAGGTGATTGGCGCGACCTGCTACTTTGTTTTAAGCGGATGGGCGGTGGTGCTCGCGCCCGTTGCGCTGTGCGTTTTAGCGTTTCTTTCCTGGCTGTTTACCGCCAAAAAGTTTGACAGGGAGATATGCTCATGCTGAAAGTTTCCGGTATAACGAAAAAATACAAGACGGTCACCGCGCTCGATAACGTGACGGTTACGTTTCCCGACAAGGGACTTGTAGCCATTCTCGGTGAAAGCGGCAGCGGCAAGAGCACGCTTTTCCACGTGCTCACGGGCGCGGTAAAGCCCGATTGCGGAGAAGTGCTTTACAACGGGGAAAAGCTGAATACGGACGGAAAGATAAACTCCAAGGGCATTTTCGGGGTTATCTTTCAGGACGGAAATCTGCTGGAAGGGCTGAGCGTAAGCGACAATTTAAGCATTTGCCGTAAGGACAGCCAAAAGCAAAGGGATATGCTTTCGGCTTTGGGCATAGAAAGATATTTTAACAGCAAGGCGGGCAGGATAAGCGGCGGCGAACAGCAGCGCACCGCCATAGCGCGCGCCCTGCTGGACGAGAGTTCCGTGCTTCTGGCGGACGAGCCTACCGGCAGTCTGGACGAAAAAAACGGCGAAAACGTAATGTCCTTATTAAAGGAAATCTCCCGCGAAAAGCTCGTGCTGGTCATCACCCATAACACGTATTTTGCGGAAAAGTATGCCGACGGCATAGTAAAGCTGGAAAAGGGAAAGGTCGTGCAGACGGACGGCGAAATTTTTGAAAGCGGACTGGCGGCGGAAAACGCCGCCCCCGCAAATGCCAAACCGCAAAGGCGGATGTCCGCTTCGTTTATTTTCAAATTTTGCGCGGCAAAGATGAAGCGCGGATTTATAAAACATCTGACTTCCGTAATTATTCTGGCGGTCACGCTCGCGCTGGTAGTTCTGCCGCTTTCGCTCATGACCACAAACTGTTTGGGCGATTACCTGGACAGCATAAAAGACTATACTTATTCCGCGCTTTACGATGACAGAAACGTGCCCGAGTTCGAACAGAAATTGCAGGGCGCGGACATGGACGGACTTTACAGGTATTATCCGCTGAATACCGGCACTGCAAGCATGGTTATAGAGGACGACTCTCTTGAGTCCGGGGAAGTGATTCTGGGCGCCGACGCGGCGGAGTGGTTCAATAAAGACAGGGCGTTCCCGCTTGCTAAGGGCGATACCATAAGTTTTGTAGGAGAGGAATTCACCGTTGCCGGATTTGCGGACAAAGTGAATGCGGAATTGCCGTTTAATTTTAACGGCGCCGTTTACCTTAACGGTGAGGACTTGCACCGCGTTCTGAGGTGGTTGGGCAAATCGCTGACGGATAAAAACCATTATCGGATATTCGACGTGGAAACGGACGACACTATTGCGGACGGCGAGTGCAGATTGAATTTCCGCCTTTACTATTCGCTTGCAAGCGATTTTCCCGAATTTTTCGACCTGAAAAAGAACTCGGTAACCTGGGCTTTTGAAAGGCTGAACGGCGGGCAGGGGCTTTTTGCGCTGGTTTACTCCAAGGACTTCAAGATAGTCGGCGTGACGGGCAACAGCCCCGACGAAAGCGAAACGAGCGTGCTCTACGTCAACTCCGCCGAGCGCGAAAGAATAATAGGCAGTCTGAGCTATTACCACGGTTACTTCTTCAAAACCGCCGACAGGGATATAATAAAATATTGGCTTGACCGCGGCGTGGATATATTCAATTACGGCTACGAAGAATATACCAGGGCGCAGGCGTTCAAGGACAGCTTTATGCCCTACGCCGCGGCAATGCTCGCCGTGGGAGTGGTTCTCGGCGGACTTTATATGACGGCGGTCCAAAGCCATATCGCACTTATCAACAGGCGCGAAATTTATATTCTGAAAAGCCTGCGCGTGGGCGGCGGCAGTTTATTTGCCATACTGCTTGTGCAATTCCTGCCCGTGCTTTTATGCGCGAATATCATCGCTTCCTGCGTTTTCGGCATTGTCGCGCGCGTGATAGTCATGCATTACTATCCGTATATGTTCTTCAACGTGCTCGGCGGAGCGTTTATCACGCTGGCGGTGTCATTGCTGACGGCAATCGCCGCAACCGCTTTCAAAGTGGCGCGGCTGAATAAAAAATTCGACGTCAATCTGACAAGATAAGACCGCAATCAGTCCTGCGCTCCCGACTTGCGGTATTGCGACGGGCTTATTCCGACGCGCCGCCCCGATGTTTTGACGGAGCGGCGGTATTGCATATTGACAATCCGGTATTTTTATCGTAAAATAAAAGTGCGGATAAAGCAATGCTTTTAAGGAGGGGCGTTATGGATTTATCGGAATACGTAAGCAAAAAGCAGGAAGCCGCAATCGGAAATTCTCTCCGCAAAAATGCGGGGTTACCCGTACCCAACCTCAGTAGAACACATTTTACTGTAAAACATAAAATATGTGTATACGTCGGCTTGTAAAATGCTTTGCTTTCAGCGTAACTGGTTTCGAGCAGATTTACGCGAGATGGCGCGCAGTTGTAGCAAACTACAACAAGTCGACAGATTGTGCAAATATGCCGAAAGCAGTACGATTAAAGTGTTCTGCTGGGGTTGGCTACGGGTAACGCTTTGCAGTAAAAAGAAAATATTGCTTACGTCGCTTTTTACGGGGCTGGTCGGCGGCGACAGATTTCTTTTGGGACATTACAGACGCGGCATTTTGAAAGCGCTGGTTTTTTTGACTTTGTTTATCGCAATTATAACCGTCGTGGGGATTATTACAGGCAGGGTGGCGGAAGTCACTTCCCAAATGCAGGGACCAATCAGCGTTACGTGGGAAGACAACGTCGCAATAGCCGGCGAAGATATTATCAATACCTTGTACGGCTTTCTGGCGGCGGCAGGTTGCTATATTTTATTTGTAATTGCAGACGCCGTTTTGTGTTGCAGGCGTTGCATGAACGATAATTACATGAAACTTATGGCGGTAAAAGCGGCTGAAGCGTAGGAAAGCCATTTTGACTTTCTCTGCCGCAAATATGGTGCGGCGGACGGACAATCAGGCATACGGGAGGGTAAATATTATGGGACAAAACGAATTGATTGCCGTTTGTCTGAGCATAGTATTTGTATTTTTGTACATACCCGGAATTTTCTTTCTTTTCGGCAAAGGCGGGCTTTCAATAGGCGGCTACCATTACACCGCTTCGTCTGAAAAGGGAAAATATTTTCACAAAATCATACTCCGCCGCGCGGGCGTATTTTATATTATTCTGATAGGTCTTATACACGCCTGCATACTTACGGGTATATTGGGTAAACCGGTTGCGTGCTACACGCTTATACCGATAACCGTCGTATGGGTCGTTGCCGGTATTTTGTACTTCAATTTAAGCAAAAAGATACGCTTTGCCCGGCGGCAGGAAAAATTCTTCGACGAGGAAGAGCGCAATAAGCGCGCCGAAAGCGGCAATTGACTATTATGTCGGGCAAATGAAAAAGCCCCGCTTGCGCAGGGCTTGTGGCGTGCTTGCGGCTGTGCTCACTTGCACGCGCCTTACCGCCGTGACCGCAAAAAAGCCCCGCTTGCGCAGGGCTTGTGGCGTGCTTGCGGCTATGCTCACAATCACGCGCCTTACCGCCGTGACCGCAAAAAAGCCCCGCTTGCGCAGGGCTTGTGGCGTGCTTGCGGCTATGCTCACAATCACGCGCTTTAAAAAACGCACCCAATCGGGTGCGTTTTTGTTAATCTATGGCGTTCCCGGCGGGAGTGCTCACTTGCACGCGCCTTGCCGCCGTGACCGCAAAAAAGCCCCGCTTGCGCAGGGCTTGTGGCGTTCCCGGCGGGAGTCGAACCCACGGCCTTTCGCTTAGGAGGCGAACGCTCTATCCTACTGAGCTACGGAAACACGCTTTTTGTAAAAGTATTATATACTATGCGGTTTGGAAAATCAAGCAATTTTATGCCGCGGGGGCAATTCATTTGCGGTAAGTTCATTTTTTCGCCGTAAAATACTGGACATTCCCGCGCCGATATGGTAACATTATAAAGCTATTGAATTTAATACGGCTCCATGGTCAAGCGGTTAAGACTCAGCCCTCTCACGGCTGCAACAGGGGTTCGAATCCCCTTGGAGTCACCAAAGAAAAAAGGAAGCAAGATAGCTTCCTTTTTTCTTTGGTAACGAAAAGGTACCCGCAGAAAGTTTTGAAAAATCATGCGCATGGCGTATAAAGGCGAATATAACCTGAGGCGCGGAAAATCGCTTGCAAGCGCGCGCGTTATTCGTATATAATTCAAGTATGTACTCGCTGTTGCTTGCGCTTATCTATATCGCGTTTATAAGTCTTGGACTTCCCGATTCGCTTCTCGGTTCGAGCTGGCCCGTCATGCACGAAGAGATGGGCGTTTCCGTGGACAGCATGGGCATTATAACCATGGTGGTGGCGGGGTGCACGATAATATCCAGCCTTTTTTCCAACTTTCTCACGAGAAAGGTAGGCACGCGCGTCATAACCGTGGTAAGCGTGTTTCTCACGGCAGGGGCGCTTCTGGCTTTTTCCTTTGCAGCAAAGTTCTGGATGCTCATCGTCTTCGCCGTTCCCTACGGACTGGGCGCGGGCGCGATAGACGCTTCTTTGAATAATTACGTTGCGCTGCACTACAAGTCGCGCCATATGAGCTGGCTGCACTGCTTCTGGGGAGTGGGCACGATAGTCAGCCCATTCGTCATGAGTTACGCCCTTTCCACGTCCTCGTGGAGTACGGGTTACCGCATAGTGGGTTTTGTGCAACTCGGGATAGGCGTGCTGCTTCTTGTCACTCTGCCCGTATGGAAGAAGGTAGGGAAGAGCGAGGAAGAAGTTGCCCAAAGCCAGAAAAAACTCGGAATAATAGGCGCGGTCAAAATACGCGGCGTACCCTTTTTATTGCTTGCGTTTTTCTCCTACTGTGCGCTTGAAGCCACCGCAATGAGCTGGTCGAGCACCTATTTCACGGAAGTAAAGGGGATAGGCGCGGAACAGGCGGCGCAGTTCGCCTCGCTATTTTATATAGGTATTACCGCGGGCAGATTTATAAGCGGTTTCGTGTCGGACAGGCTCGGCGACAAGAAGATGATTTTTATCGGCGCGGGAGTGCTCGCCCTGGGCATAATTCTGCTGTTTATCCCCACGGAAGAAATAGCCGTATCCATAGCCGGATTCGTGATAATCGGGCTGGGGTGCGCACCCATCTATCCCTGCATTATCCACGCCACCCCCGCCGCCTTCGGCGCGGAAAATTCAAGCGCGATAATAGGCATTCAGATGGCAAGCGCATACGTCGGTTCTACGTTTATGCCGCCGCTTTTCGGACTTTTGGGCGGCAAGCTGGGCTTTTCGATAATGCCGGTATACCTTATAATATTCTTCGCGCTTATGGTGGTAATGGCGGCGGTCATGTTTTTCGAAGCCGCCAAAGGCAGAAGGACGGAAGGGTGATTTGCGGCCGGCGGCCGGTTTTACTGCGGATAAAATAAGACGGGGAGGAAGATTGCTTGGATATTCACGAAAGAATTTTACAGCTTTGCAAGGAGCGTAATTGGACGTTATATAAACTAGCGCACGAAGCGGGTATCTCCGAGGCTACCGTTTACGGTTGGTTTAACGAAAATCATTTTATACCTTCGCGCAGTTCAATAGAGGATATTTGCAGAGCGTTCGGCATTTCCGTTTCCGCATTTTATAACGATATAGACTTGGATAAATTATCGCCGCAACAGATAGAACTTCTGACGCTTTTTGAAAAACTGCCCGAATCGAAGAGGGGAGCAGTTCCGGAAATAATACGGTCGCTTATCGGTTGACAGGCAACACATAACGTACAAAGGCGAAAACCGCCGTTTGGGTGTACTGCGGAGGAAAAATGTATTATATTTTCGATTATATTTCACCGCTCGGCGGTATTACAATGGCAAGCGACGGACAAAGTCTTACCGGGCTTTGGTTTGACGGACAAAAATATTTTGCCGTCAATCTGCCGGAAGAACACATAAAAAGACAACTTCCAGTTTTTATACAGGCAGCAGAATGGCTGGACGTTTACTTTTCCGGAAAAGCGCCGAATTTTACTCCGCCCATTTCCATGGAAGGCATATCGCCTTTCAGAAAGCGTGTTTGGGAAATTATGCTTGAAATTCCTTTCGGTCAGGTTTCCACATACGGACAAATCGCAAAGCAAATTGCGGCGGAGACGGGAAGGAATGTTTCCGCGCAGGCGGTCGGCGGAGCGGTCGGGCATAATTCCATATCGCTTATCATACCCTGTCACCGTGTTGTCGGAACAAACGGCAGTATTACGGGATATGCAGGCGGCGTCGATAAAAAACTTGCTTTGCTTAAAATGGAAGGAACGGATATATCCAAATTATTCGTTCCCAAAAAGGGAACGGCTTTATGAGGTTTTATCATGAAAGAACAAATTGAAAAAGTAAAAAAAGAGTTTACGAAACAGGCGAAAGGCTTTGAAGCCTATCAGACTATCTTTTCAAAAGAAAATTTCAACGCTATGGCGATTGAAAAAATGCGTCTGACGGGAAAAGAACGTGTGCTGGAAGTTGCTGCGGGGACCTGCGCTTTCGGGAGAGCCATTGCTCCGCACGTTGCCCATATTACGGAGTTGGACGCAACAGAAGCCATGTTGCGGGTAGGGCAAACACAGGGTGAAAAAGCGGGAATAGGTAATGCTGAATACGTCATAGGTGAGGCGGAAAATTTGCCGTTTGCGGAAAGCAGTTTTGATATGGTTGTTTCCAGACTTGCTTTTCATCATTTTGAAAATGCCGAAGCTGCGCTGCGGGAAATGTGCCGCGTTCTGAAACCGAACGGAAAACTTGTTATCGTGGATATGGCGGCAAGACAGGAAGAATTGCGAGAAACCGCAGACTATTACGAACGACTGCGCGATTCTTCGCATGTCCGCTGTCTTTCGGAAAAAGAGTTCGAAACTCTTGCCGAAAGATACTCTTTAACAAAAGAATTTACTTACCTTACGGAAATACCGGTAAAATTATCCGCATGGCTGGATTTAACGGGAGTACAGGGCGCAACGCGCGAAATAATTGCAACGGCGATGACGGACGACTTTGCGGGCAAAATGAAAACCGGCTTTTGTCCGTATGTGCAAAACGGAGAAATCATGTTCAATCACCGGTGGTATTTATATATAGGAAAACTGCGGAATAAGACTGTATGAAAATTCGGTTTATGCGAGCAATTTATTCGAGTATAGGTGAAGACAGGGAGCTTCGTTATTCTTAACGGCAAAGTTTTGCCTGAATAACGAAAGCAATTTTTCTTGAGAAAAATTGCCGAATGCCTTTGATTTTGTTTATGACAAAATCAATTGGATTCTTGAGATCTTAGGGCGCGCCACACAGAAAAAGAGAGGCTTTCGTGCCTCTCTTTTTCTGTGTGGCGCACCCTAAGGAGCTCGAATCCCTAACCTTTGGTTCCGTAGACCAACGCTCTATCCAATTGAGCTAAGGGTGCATATAGCGCCGCGGGGATAGTTTCCCCTTGCTATCGGAATACTATTATAAGGTTATTTGGCGGCAATGTCAAATATTTTGCGTGCAATTTTGAGCAAAAAACCGAAAACGCGTGCGAAAATGAAAATGCGTATTGACAACGCGCGCATGCGGGAATATAATTGAATCAGAAAAATAATTGCTTGAAGGAGGCAAGTATGGATAAATACGACGCGGTCGTCATAGGCGCCGGCAACGGCGGTCTGGTGGCGGCAATAAGGCTGTTGCAGGGCGGGGCAAAGGTGCTTTTGGTGGAAAAACACAATATACCCGGCGGCTTTGCGACCAGCTTCAGAAGAGGCAGGTTCGAATTCGAAGCGTCATTGCACGAACTCAACGACTTCGGGCCTAAGGATAACGGCGGCGACGTGCGCGATCTGTTCGATTCGCTCGGCGTTACGGACAAGATAGAGTGGGTACCCATTCCCGACGCCTACCGCGTTATCTGCAAAAACGAAAAGCTGGACGCGCTTATGCCTTTCGGTATAAAGGCGTACATCGACAAGATGGAAAAGTACGTCCCCGGTTCGCGCGATTCCGTGACCAAATTCTTCACCCTGGCGGATGAAACCCGCAAGGCGCAGGCTTACACGAACGCGAAAAACGGTGTTGTGGACTCTTCCTATATGGTGAAGAACCACGGCAACTATGTGCGCACCGGTTCTTACTCGGTAAGCGAGGTGCTCGACAGTCTGAAAATGCCGCAAAAGGCGAAAGACATTCTTTCGGCATACTGGTGCTATCTGGGCGCGCATTGCGACGACCTCAGCTTTACGCACTATGCGTCCATGGTTATCCGCTACATCTCGCGCGGAGCGATGATGCCCAAGGGGCGCTCGCACGAAATATCCCTTGCCATGTGCGAAAGGATAAGAGAGCTGGGCGGAGATATCTGGTTCAATACTGAAGCGGAAAAGATAGTCACCGGCGCGGACGGCGGCGTGGAAGGAGTTATCCTGAAGGGCGGAAGGCAGATTAAAACGCGCCACGTTATAGCCAACTGCTCGCCGCACCTGGTGTACGGCAAGATGATGGACAACGTGCCCGAAAGCGTGGTACGCGCCACCAACGCGCGTAAATTCTCCGGGCGCGGCTTCTGTATGTTCCTGGGACTGAACAAGACCGCTGACGAACTGGGAATAGAAAACCACAACTATTTCCTGTACGATACTTCCGATTCCGTCAGACAGTACGAGATAATGAAGAAGATATCCACCAACGCCGCACAGGCAACGGTATGCCTTAACAGGGCGTATCCCGAATGTTCGCCCGCGGGCACGGCGATGATGTATTTCACCACCCTCTATATGTCCGACGACTGGGGCAACGTAAAGCCGCAGGACTACGCAAGGACCAAGGAAAAGGTGGCGAACATGATGATTTCCCGCTTTGAAGAGTATACCGGCTGCAAGATAAAAGACAGCATTGAAGAGATAGCCGTGGCTACGCCTATGACTTACGCTCGCTACTGCGGCCATCCGGAGGGCGCGATTTACGGCTACGAGTCGCAGTATTGGGACGGACTCAATCCCCGTCTGCAGATGATGGCGCAGGACCACGTCACGCGCGGACTCCGTTTTGCCGGCGGCTATTCCATGAGGCTTTCCGGATATTCCAGCGCCTACTTCTCCGGCGATATAACGGGCAGGCAGACTATCGGCGACATTAAGAAGGAGGGCAACTGATATGGCTTACAAATTCAAAAGGCAGATATTCGGATTTATGGACCTGCTCCGTTTCAAGAAGATGGTCCCCAAGCGCGCGAAAATGCTGGAAGAAGGCTCGGCAAAGCCCCTGCCCAAAACCTACCGCGTGAACGAAACGGCGAAAATTCTCCACCCCGGAGTGCAGAAAGCGGAGCTTGTCGCAGTCAGGAACGAAACGGGCGATATGAAGACTTATACCTTCAGACTGTCCAAAAAAATGATGTTCCGCGCGGGCGATTACGTCACCGTGGGGCACAAGATAGGCGATTCCAAGGTGGCGCGTCCTTACGCTATCTCTTCTTCGCCGCTTACCGCCCTGAACGAGGGCACGGTTGACGTCACCATCAAAAAGGCGGGCTTTTTCAGCGACTGGATGTACGATAACGCCAAAGAGGGCGACAAGTTTGAAATAGGCGACCCTTCGGGATTCTTCTACTATGACGGAGTACGCGACAGAAAGGAAGTCGTCGGCATAGCGGGCGGCAGCGGCATTACCCCGTTCGTGTGTATGGCGCGCGCGCTGAAAGAGGGTAGCGAGGACTTCAACCTTACCCTGTTCTACGGAGCCAGGACGGAAAAAGACCTGGCGTTCAAAGCCGAACTCGACAGCCTTACGGGCGATAAATTCAAGGTGGTGTACGTGCTCAGCGACGAGGAAAACGACAAGTACGAGCATGGCTTTGTCACCGCCGAAATTATCAAAAAGTACGCGCCCGAAAGTTACAGCGTGTTCATGTGCGGACCCCAGGCTATGTACGATTTTGCCGACAAACAGATGGAAAAACTTGGCATAGGCGGCAAGTATGTGCGCAAGGAATCCAACTGTGTGGGCGTAAGGGACGTAAAGCCGCAGGAATTCACTATTACCGTGCATATCCGCGACGGCGTATTCAAGGTTAAAGCCGACAGCAGGGAAACCATTCTCACCGCCATGGAAAGGGCGGGGCTGGACGTGCCTTCCAAGTGCCGTGCAGGCGGCTGCGGATACTGCCACAGCAGACTGATAAGCGGAAAATTCACCATAGCCGGTGCGGATAAGCGCCGTCTGGCGGACAGCAAATTCGGATTTATCCACCCCTGCTGTTCTTATCCCGATTCGGATATGGAACTTGACGTACCGCCTGCGGAGTAATACGGCGGGCAACGTCTGTTGAAAAGTAACAAAAAAGGCGGAAGAGTTTTCTTCCGCCTTTTACTTTGTATGAATTATGCCTTGCGAACGGTTTTGATTAAACGGCCGCTTACCGCGCAAACTTTTTATTGAACTCTTTCAATATATTCAAAAGGCGCGTATCAAGGTAGCCTTCCGCTTTTTTCTTCATATCTTCCGGTACGCCGTAATACGCTTCGGCGATACTTCCGGTTATCGCCGCCAGGGTGTCGCTGTCGCCGCCTACGGATACGGCAATGCGGATTGCGTCTTCAAAAGACGCGCTTTCCAAAAACGCTTCTATCGCCTGCGGAACGGTATTCTGGCAGGTTTCGTTAAACGCATAACTAGGGCGTATCCCGTCTATCGTGAAGTTAAGAGAGTAGTAGCTTTCGGCAACGCCGCGCAACGCTTTCATGTCGGCGCCGTGAAGAGCGTCATAGATTAATACGGCAACGGATTCCGCGCCTTTGATTCCTTCGGGGTGGTTGTGCGTGACGGCGGTTACCGCGCGCGAAAGCTCTTTTGTCTGTTCGCGGCTTTCTGCGGCGTAAGCCGCCGCGCTTACGCGCATTGCCGAGCCGTTCCCGAAGCTGTTGTAGGCGGGCATATCGGAAAACATCCACATATTGAATCTGCCGCCGTAGCCGCAGCCTGGATAGTGTCTGCCCACTTCGCGCATGGTAAAAGCGGTGACGTCTTCAAGGCGCGAGTAATCGCCCGCGCAATTTAATATCGCCTTTGCAACGGCAAGGGTCATAACTGTGTCGTCGGTAAAAAAGCAGTCTTCGGAAAAAATTTCAAAGTCCTTCCCGCGGTAGTTGTCGAATTCGAACCGCGAACCGGCTACGTCACCGATAATTGCACCGTAGAGCATATAAAACCTCCGGGTTTTTCTTAAATTATACCATAAATATTTGTTTCGTCAAGACAACATGGGATGTTGCATCTCTGATTAAACCTTGAAATAACAAAAGCGTGATTTTACAGCATTATCTCCGCAATGCCTTATAATTTTAATCAAGCGAAGCAAAACCGCGTTTTGCGAGCGGGAGCGTAGGACGCTCCACCCCTGATTAAGCCTTGAAGCAACAAAAGTATTACTTTATTATATTATCTCCGCAATGCTTTATATTGTGAAAATAAAGTGAAGCAAAACCGTGCTTTTGCGAGCGGGAGCGTGGGACGCTCCACTCCTGATTAAGCCTTGAAGTAACAGAATATAAAAAGTCACAGCTTTTTTCTTCGCACGGCTTGCAGTTATTGTGAATAAAGCGCGGCAAAATCACACTTTTGCCAAGCGTGACCTATAAAAGCGCCGTGCGCATTTTCCCGCAAGGGCGGAAAGGCGCTCTCTCGGCGGACGACCATCGCTTTGCTATGGCATCAAACGTAAGCGCAAAATGCCGCGCAAATACTTTGTATGTTTTAGTATTTGACTTATTGCGCGGTATTTTCATTCGGCGCTTATAATAAAAAGTGGCGGAGTATAACCCGTACTGTTTGATTTTACTTCCTCCGCCCGCATCTCCGTCCAGGGTGTAGAACGAAGATACAAGTTTTTACCGCGCCGGCGTCAGCCTGATCTTAATTACTGTTATATTCTTTTGCTAAGCGTAAACAGACTTTATCTTTAACGGATAAGTACAAAGCGGTAACGCAAACTTTGCAATAACGGTAACCGCATTACTTTTCTGTATATCGGATATCTGCCGAAGTGCCAGACAAAAGGCGCGGAGGGAAGTGTTTTTTACACTTCTATGTAGTTGGTAAGGTTCGCGCGGTCTATAGCCATCTGTATGTGGTTTATACCGCGGCGCACGTCCGCCAGATCGGCAGCCGCCTTAGCAACGTCGTAAGTGCACTTTGTGTATTCCAGAGTGCCGTTTTCCGTTATGCGGCGGGAAAGCTGGCGCTGACGGGACAGAAATTCCAGCTGTTCGCGCTTTTTCTGCAATTGCGCCAGGTATACGAGAGCTTCGGCTATCGTGAACTTTTCGTCCGCCATAACCGTGCAGTTCGCCTTGGCAAGCGCCGAGCGTACGGCAAGTACGCGCATATCCAGCCCGTCTATCTTTTCGCGCGTTTCCGCGTAATCGTAGTCGGATACGGATACGGGTTCGCCTTCGCGGTAGGATACCTTGCAGTAGCGGTCCTCATATTCGGTAAGCTGCTGCTTTTCCTGTTCCAATTCCTTTATGAACTTCATGGCTTCTGTAAGACATATCTTCATTTTTTCGTCCTCCTTGTGTTTCGTGACTTCATTATGGCACATAAAAATTCGTTTGTAAATGTGGAGTTTGTAAAAAATTTTTCACCCCCGAATTTTATGAAAATATCTGTAATAAGTTGAAATTTATGTTGATATTTTCTTGAATATTACCCCTTTTTATGGTAAAATGAATTGAGGTGGAATATGTACGACAAGATAAAGGCGGGCGTAAGCGCCCGCGTGGCGGAAATTCTGGACAAGGACGCGGAGGCGTTTGAATTTTTCAAAAAGGACGGAAGTCTGAACAAAAACGCGTTCGTGACACGGCTGATCGTCAACTACAACGCGGCGTTCCGCGCGAGGGAAGCGCGCATTTTCGACGTGCTGAAATCGGGTATGGAAGGAAAGTCCGGTATGGGCGGGGAAAAGCTGAACTCGCTTTGCCGCGAACTGGTGTTGAAGCTGGAAAGGCGCGGTTACGAGGGCATCAAATCGGACAAGACGGTATCCGTGAAGCCGACCAGGGAATCCGCGCCCGTCATAGATTACATAGAAAATTATTGCCTTTCGGGCGGCTCGCTTTCCGAGTATTTCCGCAATATGTTCACGGCGTATACCTCTCTTCCGCAGGACGAAAGGGAGAAGATAATTTTTCTGCCGCAGTACAACGCGATAACGCAGGCGATAGCGCGGGGCAAGCAGTTGTTTTTGGTGACTTCGGGCAGTTCAGACGGCAGAAGAATGCAGGTACAGCCGTATTCCGTGGTCACTTCCAAGGAAGAGATGCACTGTTATCTGCTTGCGGCGAATACTGCCGGGGAATGTCTGCCGCTGCGCCTTTCGCGCATAATTTCCGTCGTGCAGATAGAAGAGGATACGTCCTTTACCGGCGGACAGCTGGCGACGTTTGCGCGCATGGCGGCGTTCGGACCGCAATACCGTTACGCCGGCGGAGAGGAAGAAGTGGTAGTCCGCCTTACGGAAAAAGGCATTAAAATGTTCAGGGCTATGTACGTGCACAGACCCGTTCCCACTAAAATAGACGTCGACCGATATCATTTCAACTGTTCGTATATGCAGCTGTTCCAATATTTCGTCCGCTTCGGAAAGGACGCGTTCATAGTCAAGCCTGCGGAACTGCGCGACAGAATCAAACGCTTCTACGCTGCGGGTATAAGAAGCTATAAGGCTTCGGAAAAGGAAAATTGACCGCGCTTTCAAATATTCGTATTTGAAATATAAATGTTAAAATATAAAAAAATAACAATGCTTTCGCATTGCTCTCATAATTTTTCCTTACCACAGTTTGAATACTATGCCATATTTTGCTACGTATTCTTTGAATGCTTTCCATACTTTGCCCATATGTCAAAACCTCCTTTACCCGTCTCTGCACTCGGCATAATCATTTGAGCACGTTATTTTCGGCATCTTTCCGCTTATTATGGGGAGCAACGTGTTTTTTGCAATGTTGCGCAAATCTGCCCGAAAATCCCTGTGCCGAAATGCTTCTGCCAAGCCCGTTTACGGGTTCTATGATAAAGTTCTATCGTGTCGTAATGGTTGAGCTATATTTCGGCTTTATTCATCTCTTGCCGTGCAAACTCCGCGGTTGCAAATCTGTCATGCCATTACGCTTTGGATATTGTGCTATTGTAAATGTCCACTGCGCCTGCGGCGCTTTGTTTTTTCGCCTATATTATATTGCGGCGGTTTTTCGCCGTCAAGAATTTTCTATATGTTTTTTGTAAGTATATTGTAAATAAAAACGGCGATATAAGCCGTTTTAACATTTGATTGTCGATATTGCGGGGCGGCTGTCGATTATTGCGGCAGTATATCGCCCCTTTGTAAAACCGTGCCGGGCGGCGCTCCCGGCGGTGTTTTTTAAGAATCGGACATCCGTTTTGAAGTCACGTCCTTTATGAATTCCAGCATTATTTCGTTGTTTTCTTCCGCGGCTTTGCCCTTCCAGGTGAGAGGGAAGGTGTGGTTCTGCATGAATTTCGTGGAGTGGAATTCGCGGTAGGGCACGCCGTGTTCTTTGAATTTTTCTATCATCGCTTCGCCCTGTCCGCCGCAGAAAAAGTCCTTTTCCGCATAAGTGATAAACGTTTCGGGAAACTTTTCGTTCACGTAATCTATCGGGGAAAGCATATCGTACTTTTCGTACGTCTTTATATCTTTTAGGTCTATGCCCAGATAATCCTTTACTATGTCGCCGGTCAGATTGAAGGCTATCTTCCTCCCCAACGCTTTTTCCAGGTCGTATACGCCGCAGTCGAGAATCGCGCCGGCAATACTTCCTTTCAAAGATACGCCGAATTTTTCGCAGAGTACGCCGCTGCATTGCAGCGCGCCCAGTTGGGCGCAGTAATATGCGCCGGCGGAGTCGCCGCATACGAGGATTTTATCCTTGTCAAAGCCTTTTTCTTCCGCCATATCGTATAAAAAGTTGAACGCGTTCGCCACGTCTTTCACGGGATCGGGGAATTTGCTCGACGGACCTACGCCGTAGTTTACGGAAAACACCGCGACGCCCGTATTCTTCGCCATCCAGGTGGAAAGTCCGCGCCTGTGCTTTTTATCGCCCGCGACAAAACCTCCGCCGTGGATTTCCAGCACCGCGCCCGCAGGCTTTCCCTTCGGCATATACAGATCGCCCTTGCATATTTCGGGGCGGGCGGGGTCGTAGATAATATCGTTCGTGACGGTTACCGAACCCTCCTTATCCCTGCATACTTTGCGCTTGTTCTGCGCGCCGTCGAACAGCACGTCTATCGCTTTGAATACGGTTACGGCAAATGACATAAATTCCACCTCTCGTGTTTTTTGTACGGATAAAAGGCCGTCTGCGACCTTCTTTTCACAATTATACAACACTTTGACTTATAATGCAATACCTGTGTGAAATTTATAACAGCGTTATATGCGGAAAACTCCTGCCGCGCCGTCCGGGCGGTTTGAAAAACCGCGGGTTTTCCGCCGCGAAATTACCGCAGGCGGAGCGCATGCCGTCCGCCCCGGTATGGAGTGAAAGCAGCCGGAAAGACTTTTTTAATTCTCCTTGCCGTTTTCGGCGGCGGCTTCCGCTTTCTTCTTTTCTTCGGCGCGTCTGCGCAGTACGAAGTGATTGGTGGGGTAGAGCGGAGAACGCCTGGAATAGGACATACGCTCGAACGCCAGATACAGAGGGCCGCCCAGCACGTACACCCACACCAGCTGCGTGCAGCTCATGGAAAGAAGGTTGTACCAGAACGATCCCATACCGCCCATGATAAGCCACATCACCGGCAGAATAACGGCGTTGAGAAATACGGGGAAAAGTCCGCCGATAGCCGCCCTAATAATAGGCTTTTTGAAAAATCTCGGTATGATATACGTAAGGCACGCCGCAACCAGGGTGATAAGGCTGCCCACGACTATATCGGGCACGCCGTACGGGGAAACCAGGTTGGCTATAAGACAGCCCACGAACAGCGCGGGAATACTTTCCGCATACAAAAGCGGGAGCAGGGTAAGGGCTTCCGCGGGGCGTATCTGGAAAGGTCCGTACGCGATACTGCCCAGATAAATCGTGAGCACCGCGTACAGCGCGGCGATAATGCCTGCACGGCAAATAGCTTTTACGGGGAATTTTTTCATTGAACTACCTCGGTTTTTTTATTCGGAAGTGTTAACCGAAAACCTTCCGTGTGCATAAGATTATCATATAAGAAATGCAAAGGCAAGCGAATACGGGCGATATGCAAAAAAAAGTTGAAAATTTTAGCCAAAACACTTTATTTTATCAATTCGATGTGCTACAATATTCTAGCTTGACGAGGTGTGGCGCAGTTTGGTAGCGCGCACGGTTAGGGACCGTGAGGCCGCAAGTTCAAGTCTTGTCACCTCGACCAAGTGTTTTCTCCCCGGAAAATACGGTTTATACGCCGGTATTCTCCGGGGTTTTTGTTTTCTGTTCAAACTGTGGACAACAAAGCAGGCGGTATGACTTTCGAAAATAAAACGGAGCGCCGACCGGTCGGCGCTCCGCCGCGGAATTGGTCGAAACTTAATTCGCTCTTGAATTCCGCATTTATATCGTAAGATAAGCCTGCAGCGTTTGTAAAGGATAAAAAGCCCGCAGCGGCGGTTAAGCAGGCTGCGGGTTGGTGAGGCTGCAGACACTCACCTGCCTAACTGGCACTTATATTATATGAAAAATAATCGGGGCTGTCAACGGCAAATTGCAAAAATAAGGCGGTATTTACCGCTCGTGCCGAATGCAACCGGGTTTTTACGCGGGGCCGGTGTATGCGGCGGCTTGTGACAATCAGCAGCGTATACGCAAACAAGCGCGGCAAACGGCGCGTGAAAAATCCTCTGTTAAGGACGCGGTTGCTTTTTTACCGGAATACTGTTAAAATGGAAAAAAGCGTTTTTCCCGTGCGGAAATACAGGGAGGAAAATGAAGACAACCGGAAAAGACGGAGAGAAAAAAGCTCCCGTTGAAGTATTCGAAGAACAGCGCAAGGCGTTGCTTGACATGGGCGGACTTGAAGAAAAGGACTGCACCGTAGGAATGGGAAAAGCCAATCTGTACGGAATTATCACCGCTCTTCCTTTTACCGCGGCGGTAATTCTCGCCTATGTTTTCGGCGGAAAGGGCGTTTTCAATATTGTTTCGCAGAGTATCGACGTCATTATCTTCGCGGCGGCGTTGATTGTTTCCATACCCGTACACGAAGGGCTTCACGGACTGTTCTGGGCAATCTCGCGCGGAAGTTTTAAGGGGATAAGGTTCGGAATCGTGTTGCGCGCGCTGACGCCTTACTGCGCGTGCGCGTATCCGTGCAACAGGGTGCAGTATTTTACCGGTCTTATAGCCCCGTTCGTTATCCTGACGGCGGGATTCGCCGTTGCGGCGTGTCTGACGGGATATTGGGCGCTTGCGGCTGCTGCGGCGGCAAACGCTCTTCTTGCCGGAGGCGATCTTTTTATCGCGTTCCGCCTTGTTTTCTCCAAGGGGAAATATTTTCTCGACCATCCCCAAAGGTGCGGATTTATCGCGTTTGAAAAAACAAAGAGGCAGGACGACTCCGCACTCTGACCGCGAAATTGCTTTTTGTTTTCCGCCCGGCGGGGCTCGCCGCAATTTTTGATTGTCGGGCGGATGTTTTTGAAAATGTCCGTAAATATATTTTTAAGGAAGATATCGACATGGTTATTTTTCTTCCAACGCATTCGCACTTCCGGTAGGCATGATAATCCTGATGCTCATTTTTCCCGAAATATGGAAAAACCGCAAGTTCATCGCCGTAATTGCGGCAGTACTTTTGTGCAATACGGTATATTACGCCGTCCGTATGGCTTACGGAATCATCTGACGGTATTTTGCCGCTCCTTTTTGCGTATTGACAATGCCGGCGCGCGGCGTTAAAATAAATAAGGACGGAATATGGCGGCGAAAGTAACTGAAATCAATTGCGATACGTTTATGCTCACGGACAGACTTATCCGTGTCAACCAATTTGTTCTTTCCGGAAGCGAAAAATCACTGCTTATCGATACCGGCTACGGAGGAGAAAAATTTTTGCGCACGGTCAAAAAACTCGCTTCGCTGCCGCTTATCGTAGCAAATACGCATCTTCATCCCGACCATTCCGACGGCAACTATCTGTTCGACAGAATATATGTGGGCGCGCCCGATTTGCCGGAAAACGGTATGCCTTCGAACATTCTTGCCCGTTCCGTCGCCGATTTCTACCGCACCCATTCATCGCTTCCGAAAGCGCTTATTGCCAAAGCGGAAAAATTCGGCATAATCCGGACCGGGAAAGAAGAGTATCTGCCCATGCCGGAAAAGTTCGAGCTGGGCGGCAGAACCGTACGCACGCTCGCTTGTCCCGGCCATACTCCCGGCTGCACCCTGTTTCTCGACGAACGGGATAAGGCCGTCTATGCCGGGGATACAATCAATCCCGCCTTCTGGGCGTTTACCGCGCAGTCGCTTACGCTCGCTTCCTATGCGGACGTGTGGGAAGGGCTAAAGGCGGAGCTGGCGGGATTTGAAAAAATTTACATATCCCACCATTCCAAACCTCTCGATATAGGATATGCGGACGCCTTTATAGAAAATTTGCGTACTCTTAGGGCGGATGACGGCAAGCCGTCGTTCATTAAAGGCGGTACTTTGGAACCGGTATATATTTATAAAAAACACAACGCGAAGTACGGGGATATGGCGGTATGGGCATATCCTTCACAGGTGGGGTAAAATATGACTTTTGCACAAAAGAGCGCCGTATTCATGTCAAAATGTATGGCAAAACACGATAAAAAATACAAGTCGGGACAGCCTCTTCCCGAAGGAGTGGAGACGGCGGAGTACGATTACCTGGACGACGGACACGAAATGCACAAGCTCAACGTCTACCGTCCGCGCAATATGGGCGCAACTCTTCCGCTCATAATAGATATACACGGCGGCGCATGGGTATACGGCGATAAGGAACTTAATAAAGGTATGTGTATGTACCTGGCGTCGCTGGGATACTGCGTTGCGGGTATGAGCTACCGTCTTGTTCCGGAGGCCGATTTGACCGACCAGGTACACGACGTATTTGCCAGCCTGCATTTTATAGCGGAAAACGCGGCAAAATGGGGCGCGGACGCGTCCGCGGTTATGCTTACGGGAGATTCTGCCGGCGGGCACCTTTCTTCGCTCGCACTCTGTATCTGTCTTTCCGACGAATTGCAGCGCATATACGGCGTCACCGCCCCGGCGCTCGGTATAAAATGTCTGGTAATGAGCCACCCCGTCTGCGAAGTCCACTCCATTCTGCGTAACAGAAAATACGCGCCGTCAAAGAGCGGCGCGGCGTTTCAGCGTATTTACGAGCCGCTGTTGTTCGGCAAAGACCCTAAGAGTAATAAAATATATAATTACGCGTCTTTTACGCAGTATTCCCGCAATCTCACTCTGCCGCCCGTTATGATGATAGGCTGCGAACGCGACTTTTACGGCAGACACAGTAAATTTTTGGATTCCGTTCTCCGCAATATGGTGAAGGAGGGCAGGTGCCCGCGTTACGTGTTCGACTACACGTCCAAAGCGGAGGAAAAGGACAGGCTGTGCCACGTATTCGAAGTGGCGTTTCCTTTCAGGGAGGATTCGAAAAGGGTACTCGATGCGGCGGCGGAATTTTTCGACGAATCGCGTAAATAACGGCGGCATATCCGGAAGTAATATGCTGTTCCGCCAGACGGAACGGGAAGGGCGCGATAGCGGCCTTCCGCACATAAAATTCAATTTACGATAAAGGAGAATCGCTATGCTCAAACAAGGAGATATCGCACCCGGCTTTACTCTGCCCGACAAGGACGGCAACGCCGTTTCGCTGTCCGGCTTCCGCGGTAAAAAAGTCGTTTTGTATTTTTATCCCAAGGATAACACTCCCGGCTGTACGCGCCAGGCGTGCGCGTTCGCCGCAAAAAATTCGCAATTCATTGATAAAAACGCCGTCGTCATCGGCATAAGCAGGGACAGCGCCGCGTCGCACGGTAACTTTGCGGCAAAATACAATCTGCCGTTCGTCCTGCTTTCCGATCCCGATCTTACCGCCATATGCGCGTACGGCGTATGGCAGGAGAAAAAACTCTACGGCAAGACGAGTATGGGCGTGGTCCGCACCACCTTTATTATCGACGAAAACGGGATTATATCCCATATTATGAATAAAGTCAAACCCGATACCAACGCCGACGACGTTCTGGCGTTGCTGTAAAGCAATATCGGTGCGGCGGACGTGGCCTGAATTTGCAAATCGTCGCGGAGCGCGGCAGTTCGCTTGTTATCGGACTGCCGGCAAATGCCGGTTTGTTTTCCGACTTTGTTTTTCAAAGTTTATAAGAGCTGTCCGCGTTGCCGAGCCGCTTTATCGGATATGCCCTTTTACTGAAACGCGCGTGCAGGGCGGCGCTTCCGTTTGCTCGCCCGCATAACAATAAGCGCATATGCGCCTGCGGAGCAATATTTTAAGCAATAAAAAAATTTTTCACCTGAATTGCTTGTCTATTTGCTCCCGATATGTTATTATTCTATATGCAATTTGGCTTTGGAGAGATGTCTGAGAGGCCGAAAGAGCACGATTGGAAATCGTGTGTACGTTAAAAGCGTACCGAGGGTTCGAATCCCTCTCTCTCCGCCATGTGTGTGTCGCCCTCAAAATCGGCGTTATATGTCGATTGCGAGGGCGCTTTTTTATTTAGTCATCGCCGGAGCTGCTCAAATCTGTGTCAAATCCGGTGTCAACCGCCTTGACGTTCGCGGCTTCGAACGACCCGGAGATATTAGTATAATATCTCAATGTCGTGGAAACGTCCGAATGTCCCATCCAGAGCGCCACTTGCTTTGAAACAACGCCCACCCGGGCGCAGTTCGTGGCGAACGTGTGCCGCAGCGAATACAGATTGTAACTCATGCCCAGCTTTTTCATTACTTCCCGGAATTCGTCGTTGGCGGTGTGCTTGTTGATTTTCGGCAGGATAGGCTCCGGATCGCTGCCTCTGATCACGTCGGCGATAGGGCGGAACGCTGCGAATATGGGTACGCGCCGTATATTGCCCGTTTTGGTCGCCGTTATCTCGTTTTTGTCGTTGAGTGACGAGCGCACAATTATGTAATCTTGCTTAATGTCGCACCGTCGCATGGCTTTCGCCTCGCCGGTTCTCAAGCCTTCAAACAGCATGAGGGCATAGAAAGGGTAGTTTTCCGAGTTCTTCACCTCATCCAGGAACAGCTTTTGTTCGTCAGGCTCCATTGCCAGCCGCTCCTGCGCACGGTACTTGGGTCGGGAGATGACTTCGCACGGATTTTTTTTGATAACTTCCGTCTTGTACGCCCGTTTGAGCATGTCGGCAAGGTGTGTGTAGATTTTCAGCCGCATGCAGTCAGACTTTATCCCGGCGAGGAACTCCTGAATCATCTGCCCGGTAAGCTCCGGAAGCTTTACGCCGCCCAGCGCGGATCCGCGCACATGGTAATTGTAGATATTGTCCATTTTCCGGATTGAAGATTCCCGGCACTCCGGCACTTTGAACGTGGCGCGCCAATAATCGTACCAGCCGTTCAACGTGTAAATAACCGGCTCTTTCTCTTTGGCTATTTTTGCTTCGAGGTCTTTTTTCATCTTGCTTTGAATTTTCGGCTTGTCCAAAAATGCCTTCAGCTTCGAGTAGCACTCTGCCTGGGTGCGTCCGTAAATGTCGTAGTAGTGGTTCGGCATTATGGTTATCCTGGCATACCACCTCCCGTCGTTGCGTTGTCTTACTTTAACGCCTTTGTATTTTTTCATGTTTTCATCCTCCTGCGGTTTATTGCAGTCGGATGCGGTTTTTTGCGAATCGGATACGCCGTCGGAAAACGATATAAAGTACGTTATCCGCCCGGCTATCTCGTCAAATGCTTTTACCAGGCTTTCCAAAAATTCGCGTGTGTTGTTGTCCATAAAAATACCTCCTGAGTGTCGATAATTTTATGGTAACATAAAACGCGTGGTTATTCTTAATTGTAGTTTTACAAGGAAAACTACAATTACTTTTGCGCTAAAATATTATAAAATCACAGGTATATGTCTATTACGCGCGATTATTTATGCGCCCTGGCTCTGCCCGGCATAAATACCGTCAACGTAGCCGACAACCTTAATTTTATTGCGGTTCGTCAGATTCCGGAATATCTCGATAATATGCTGTTCGACGTCAGACAGAGCGTTAGACGAGTCGTCTATCACGATAAGACCGTCCTCGCGTTCGCGACCAAGTAAGTAGTCAACGCTACAATTAAATACATTTGCAAGCTTTACTAAGTTTTCAGCTCCTGGTAAAGATTTATCGGCTTCCCATTTTGCATATAAACTTTGCTCAAAACCTGCTGATTTAGCAATCTCATCTTGAGTTTTTCCCATTGATAAACGAAGAGATTTGATATTCGATCCGAGTTCCATTGTTGTAACCTCCATAAAAAGAATAGTAAAAAATGAATATTAAGTCTTGACTTATGAAAAATTGACTGTTATAATAGCATTGAAAAAGTCAAATATGACTTTATAATATTTTTTGACTTTTTTCTCGATCTGTTCGAGAAAAGCAAAAATAGAGCGCCTGGCGGCGTTTGGGAGGGCATATGAACGAAATCAAAATATCCGGTCAGGTAGCGAACAATCCCACCGTCTTCAAATCAAAGAACGGCTGGGTGATATGTAAGTTCAACTTGAAAGTTACCCTTGATTCCGGGAAAGCTGCGTACTTTTTGCCGTGCAATCTGTACGGCGGCGAGGCGGAAGCATTTTTCGGAAGCGTTGATCGTGCCGGAGAGGTCGCACTCCAGGGCGGTCTGATGTCAGTCAACGGACGAATCGAAATGGCGGCGGACATGTGGATTCCGATGGACGAACGCTCGAAGCGTGCGGCACGCGCGTACACTTCCGCAAAATTGCGCGGTGGTGCCAGACCGGAAATAAGGAGGCTGTGAAATTATGACGCTTTATTTGGTCGAACATATTGCAGAAAACGGAGTGCGTTCGCGCTGTATATGCGAAACGCCAAAAGGCGCTCAGGTTATGGCGAAGGTCTGGCGGCACGAAGACGACAGACGGGCGATGATAACCATGCTGACGGGATATTACCGGGTAACGTCGTCGGAAAATATTGCATTTATTCCCATGTGCAAGGAAATTGTACAAGACATTCGGTTCGAGGAGGAAAAATTATGAAAATTACCGTATTAATTAAACAGCCCGGAAAGCCGGCGCGCGTGAGCGAGATAGAAAACACATTGCAATCCTTCCAAGAAGTGATCGAAGGCAATCTGGAAGCGCTCCCGCTTTCTTACGACGTGTTACTTTCACATATCCCGGATATATGCGCATTTTGCAATGACGAAGGCAAAATCAACAATATGAAGGCGAATTTTCTTATTGGCAATCTTTTTAACGGCTGCTATGACGTAATCTGCGGACCCGCCGTCTTCGCCGGAGTGGAAGACGAGGACACGGTATCGCTTACGGAAAAGCAAATTTCCATGATAAAAAAGGCTATCAAGGCGAACGAGGTGATAGCATGAGCGAATTTATCGAGATTCTGGACTGCAAGTCAAGCCGTGTGATATTAAATACGCGCGATATTGTACGCGTCGGCGAACATAAGGACGGCTGTGCCATAACGGTGATAGCCGGGAACGCCGTGTTTACGGTTATCACGCCGGAAAGCATAGGCTCCTTTCGCTCCCGGCTTTTCTCCGGGAACAAGGCGATTCCGGGCGCGAGCATGGAACGCTGGCGCGCAGTCAGATACGGAGGCAAAAGATGAGACTGATAAGCAAGTTGTTATGTTTGGCAATCTCGGCGGGAGTTGTGGCGTTATTGCTCTATTGGCTCTCGGACGGGTTCGCAAATTGGGAAGTGGCGACGTGGTTTTCCGACCTGTCCTTCCCGGGCGCGTAGTCAACTTTGCGGGCGGGGATTCCTCCAAATATTTTTCCTCATACTGATACACAACATACAGAAATTCCCCGCCCGCTCCTTTTATCCATAAGTGCCTGAGTGCATGTTCATATATTCTCCTCTGAAACGGATCCGCGCCGGCGTTTACTTCTTGACGTTCGGCGTGGGTCTGGAGTAGGCATAAAAATAGCGGGGGCAGTGCCAAACACTCTGTGAGCATCAGCCGTGACGCCGAAAGCGTCGCCCTCGCTAGCAAAGACACTATATCACAGACGGATAGCAAAGTCAAGGAAAAAAATAGGGGCGGTCAAGCCGCCCACCGGAAGAAATCCGGCGCGGGAGAACGCTCCCGCAAGGATAAAGGTCGGAACGGAAAACCGCCGACAAATCGGAAAACCGATTAAACCCTACAATCACATTATACGCAAATAAGACAGCAATGTCAACAGGGAGGCAAAAAAGATGGCAAAAAAGACGAAAGACGGCAAGAAAAGCGTAAGAAGCACTTCGAAGGCGGCAAAGAATATTATCCGCCAGGAAATCAGAAGCAGCGTATATAATCCGAGGGAGTACGGCGGAGGCAAAAGCACTCTTGATAATATGAAGAAGGAGGCAGACGGCTATAATTGCGGCGATGTGAAGACTCGCAGACATTCCGATTGGCAAAAAGGTGCCGGGCTTGTAGACGCGGCGCGATTCGCCGTAGGCGTGGATCAAGACAAAATGCTCGGTAAAATATACGGCAAAAAGAAGATCAGCGAGTGGGACTATATCAAAAAGCACGATATATATAAAAATCTTATCGGGCGCGAATATGCAGCTATGCTGACAGAACGGGAGCGCGACCGAATAAAGAAAGCGCGAGCTGCGGAGAAAAAGAAAGCGGCAAAAAAGCCGGCAAAGAAGACAACGAAGAAGAGGTAGTAAACATGCTAGAGGTAAAGGCATTTCAAGTGTGCAAGAGCAATCCGAGGGCGTTTTATGTGCTTGTGGATACGACGGAGAATAAGATAGTGAGCGCGCCGAACAGCTTCAAAACTTACGACGAGGCAATCGAGTGGGCGAAAAGTAACGGATATTCGGTGAAAGAGTAATGGGGAAGAAAAAGAAGGGCAAGCAGGGCGGAGAAAAGAAAAGATTCCAAACGCATTTTCGTAAATTCCATGAAAAGGTTACCACGGCGCACCCTCAATATGTTTTCGACGAGACAGGCAAGACATATAGAGTTTTGGGGATAACGAAGTCGTCACAAACAAACGGAGTCTTAAATGTAAAACTTAAAGTAAATCCGGAGCCAAATAATAAAGAGCAGGCTTATATAAGGACAAAGCCGCAAGAGGTAAAGAAAGGCGTACAAAGCGAGAGGCTAAAAGGGTGGAAGTTTTCTTCGGAGGATAAAGCAGCAGTAAAAAAGATAATAGAAAATGCGAAAAAACCGAAAAAACAGCAATAAAAAAGAAAGGCTGGGGAACCGATAAAATCGTTTTTCACGCAACGTTCGAGCCTTGCGGCGAACAAAAAGCCTTTCCTAAATAAATATATCAAAGAAAAGAGACAAAGTCAATAAAAAACAGTAAAAAATAAGGGCGGACAGTCCGCCCGCCGGAATAAGTCCGGCACGGGAAAGGGTTCCCGTAAGGATAAAGGTCGGAACGGCAAGCCGCCGACAAATCGGAAAACCGATTGAATCCTTATAAATATTATATGCCAAATAAACAAAAAAGTCAAGAATAAACGGCAAACGCCGGAAAAGAGGTAAAAATGAGTAGAACAGCCAGAAGTTTAATAGTGATAATGGTGCTGTTGCTGATAGCTGCGGTAGCAGTCGGGGCATGTTATTCTCAGGGCGTATTCGACAGCCTTATTCCGGACGAAAATCCGGGCACAGACACTCCGGGCGGCGGTACGGACGAACCGGGAACGGATGAGCCGGGCACGGACGAACCCGGAACGGACAAGCCGGATCTTGAAACAGTTATTGTATATAACGATTCGGCGAAAAAAATAAATTCGATATATCAGCTGGCGCCAAATACTCAATATGTTTTTTCGTTGACGGCTGTCAATGAAGCCGGTGAGGAAGTCAGCGGAGTAGAATTTACCGTGCCTGATAATGCCGTAAGCGATTCGTCGAACTATTACGGAGTAATTAAAACCGGAACATACATAGTCCATAGAGATCCGTCAAGTTGGGAATTTATATCCGACGAATGGCTGGATATAACCCAGACAAAGTTTATGCCGGGAAGAAATGCGAACAGTATTATTATAAAATCTGCAAGTGTGAGCGGGAATAATCTTGTTATTCAGACAGGAGTGGCGCTTGAAGAAAGATGTGATAGTTTTTTACCGTATCATGGGACATTGACATACAACGGAATGTATTCCGAAACGGTCGAAACGTGTTATGTAAGCATACCGGTATATTATGAGGGAGGATTCGGAACGGTTAAAGTGATAACCACTAATACTGTTACGGGAGAAGACCAGGTTATTCCCGATCCGGAAGATCCGCCCGTTGAATCAGAGCCGACAATACCCGAATTATATCATACGTTGTACTTTTCGGATGAAGATATCACAGAAGAAGACATAAGTTTGCTGATGGTGGGCGCAGAAGAAGACGGGACGTGTCAGCGTGCATGGATAATCAAGGGCGGCATGCTTGAATATCCGGATATTCCCACGGGGATATTTATGGAATATTATCCGGAAGAGCAACTGTATCTATTGGGAGTTCAGACAAACGGAGAAACTGAGTACGTATGGGCGTCAAAAGATAACGATTTAATTTCTGCCGGGTGGAATACAGACAATTTGGCAGTAACCAATCATACAGTTACCTGGAAATCCGCAAATGCGGACGTTGTATTGAAATATATCAGTTTTAATTCTTTGGGAGCGTGAGAGATGTCAAATATCGGATATAAAAAATATATATCTGTTTTGGTAATAGTAATGCTGCTATTGCTATTGCAGAGCATTACTGTCCCGGCAATTACCATTGCGGAAGAATCTTCAAATGCGCTTGAAGAATACAGGCAGTTGTATGAGGCGACAGATGTTTTGGATGATTTGGAAGGCGTCGATTTGTCCGGGTATGAGGATATGGAAACCATATCCGTAATTTCATTTAATGAGTTCGGCTATACAAAAAGCGATTTATCAGGCTATGGACTTTATATGTATGTGTACAACAGCACCGGGAATCCAATCGTAAATTACAGTCTGAACCGAGTTCAAATATCTATGGACGGAAGCAAATACGATAAGTACTCGATGACTGTTCTGGATAAGAACGACGAAGGCACGATATATAAGGTAAAAATTTCACTTACGTCAGACAGTGGTACAAATATAAAAAGTTTTGTAAGAGGCGCTGACGAAAGAGTTTATACAGTGTCTGGCATGGAGTGGGCAACTTCAATGGATGGGCTGAATGATTACGCCGTATCGTATAAGTTTAAATACACAGGTTTTGCCTCGTTTGAAGAAGGGACTGAAAGCACGCTTTCATGTACGGTAGAACAGCAAGATACAGTAATTATAACCGGGCTCGAAGACCGGCAGACGGTATATAGGACAGATATGGACAATCCCAACATGCAGAGCCACAATCAGGTGAACTCGGTGTATTTTGCCATAGATAATTATTTTTTGCAGACATACGGTATGTTACAGAGCATTGAAGCTGAATGGTGGGAATACAGGACAAATCCCATTGTGGTGACAAATGACGAGGAACTTTATAATGCGCTGACGGCATTTCTTCATGAAGATATAGATGACCATACTTGCGATTTGGATTACTATTTGACGTCGCAGGGCGGACCGACTATAAAGACGTGGATATACAACCAGATGATTATAGCAGCCGATTCCGACTTGCTCCTGAAGCGGCTGGATTGGCTGTTCCATACATCCTCATGGGATCAAAGTATAGAAAATTACGTTGTAGAAAGCTCGGAGCTTGAGGAATTCCGATTCAGTTATGAGCAAAGCCAGATAGCTAATTTTGAAGAAGATAACGGATACAGCTATTGTACCGATTTGTTTAACAAGGAAGTCGGCGAGGGACGTACCGCAGGCTACAATCGCAAAGTTTTTAATGTGGACGATCCGGACAGCATGATAAATTTCGACGAATACGAGCCCGGATACAGAGGATGGGATTTGTGGAAAAACATATTCGGCTGGGAAGACGAATTTGACGCCGTTCTGAAAGATCAGGCGCCGTTCCTAGTTATAAATGCAGATAACAGAAGCGAATATCTGAGCGGCTCCGATAAAGATATTTCGGACAGACTGCTTATAGCCGAAGAGGACGTACCGGCGTTTACAACGTATTGCTCGAAGTCTATTTCAAACGGCGAATCCGTAGTTCTCTTCCGTTTTGCATGTACGGAATACGAGGCAACGAATGTGGTTGTCGGAAAGTATACGGAGCATACTCTTCATACGTCTATCGGATCGCCCGACCAGGATACGACGTTTACAGCCGAAGAAAACGTATTCCTCAATTTCGATATAATGACGCTCGGATTTTACGATGGTTACAACTATACGGTCATTCCGGTGGTATCCAGCCCGGTTGATATTATCTCGGATATTGTCGGTCCGGCGTTGCCCGGTAACGGCTGGGGGTTGATGGACTACATATATTTTGCGCTTATGGTGATAGTAGCGGTGCTTATATTCGTAGTGCTCTACGGACTTCTGGACATGATTTCAAACAGCATAATGCGCGCGCCGTCGTCCGGTAACCGCAATTATAACAGACGAAGGCGGAGGAGATAAGATGTCAAACGAAAATAAAAACAACGGAGGGAGGAATAGCTCTGAAGAAAAGAAGAGTACGCGTTTCCCGGAAAAATTCCCGTTCTGGGCAAGGTTGAAAATTGAAAAAAAGAGGACAACTTTAGTTATAGACGAGTGTGAAACTATAAATAAGAAGAAAAAAAGAGAAGAAAAGGGCTTTGTACACAGAGAGGCTACGCATACATATAAGCCGGAATATCAAAAGGTAGATCCGAATCCTGATAAAGATGACAAAAAACCGATGTATCTTAAACGCCCTAAGAAATTGCCGCAGGTGCTGTTTGAGCCACATAACAAACAATTGGATATGCCGGAGGCATTGCGGAGACAATACGAGAAAAACAATAGAAAACCAGATAAAAAGGGTAAATAAAAAGCCCCGGTTCCGTCCTTTCGACTTACCTAGCACGCTAGATTTCCGGGGCTTATGAAGACGGGGCGTGCACATATATCCGTCTAATACAGTATAGCAAATAAAGACAAATAAGTCAATGTAACAGGAAAAGAAAAATGAAAAAGGCAATTATAGCAGTAATAATCGTATCAATACTTGCCGCCGTGGCGGTAGGAGTGACTGCGTACGCCTCGGACGGGTATACCCTGCCCGTATCCGAATGGGGCGACAGGCTGGGCATAAACGATGAACAAAAACAGCCCGAAGACCAGGAAAAGCCGGGCGAAGAGGTTCCGGACGAACAGCAGCCTGACGGTAGTATCATAGTAAATCCACTGGGAGTACAGATTGATACAACTAAAATTGATTTTACCAACTCTGAAGTGCCTAGCCAAGTATATGTAAAGGGTAATGCTAAGATATTGAGTGCAACGATATTACCCGAGCAAACGACCTATAAAGATTTAATATGGAGCGTAGAGTTTGTTGATCCGTCGGCGGAATGGGCTGCTGATAAGAATGCAAGCGACTATATTAAGATAACGCCGGCAGAAGATACGCTATCAGTAAGCATAGAATGTTTACAGCCGTTTGGCGAAGAAATTGCTATTACGGCTATGTGCAAACAAAACTCTTCTTTAAAGGATAGTTGTATAGTTGGTTTTACGCAATATGTAGAAAGTTATGTGATTACATATGACTCTTTAGGATTTAGCTATAATACGGCTCCGCCGCCAGGATATTTCTCCAGCGATTTTGAGTGTACAAACGGAATAGATGGCCCCGAACACACGATAATGATCACATATACTCTTTCGCAGGTATTTACTAATAAAATTGCTGAATATATTGGTGTACCCCGACGTGTATATGGCTGGGGAGGAAAAGATCAAGTTGGAATTGGTCTTGATAGACTCAACTCGGAATGGAGTTCATCGGGGACGATGCCCGGCATAGGAAGATGGAACGGTACATATATAATAACTTTTAATATGGACAGGGATATATTGACGCCGCCGTCCGGAACTACGTTTGATGATAAATCGGGAGACGAAATTGCGGAGTTAATAAAAGAGCTGGATACATTGTGTTTCAGCATTCAAAATGATTTCGGTATTCCGCCTGTAGATATCTATGTAACGCTCAATCCGATTTGTACTCAAACGGAATAACTCATATAAGCCAAATAATAACACGGTGCGATCGTGTAAATATCACGAAAAGGTGTAAACAAATGAAAAAAGCAATTATAGCAACCATATCCATAGTACTTATCCTTACCGTAGTGGCGGTGGGAGTGACGGCGTACGCCTCGAACGGCTATACCCTGCCCGTATCCGAATGGGGCGACAGGCTGGGTATAGACAGCGATAAACAGCCCGACGAGCAAGAAAAGCCGGACGATACGACGCCCGGTGGAGAGATTCCCGGCGGCGACACTCAAACCCCGGGCGAAGAAATTCCCGGAGATTCCACGGACAATCCCGGAACGGTTGTTGTTAGTCCTATGGAAATAAATTTTAATTGGGAAGATTTCGTATTTAGTAGTGATTATATACCCACAGAAGAATATATTCCACAATACAGACAAGAATTTAAAGCCGAAATATTACCTGAGAACACAATAGATAAAACTTTGATTTGGAGCGCTGCATTTGTAAATCCGACATCGGAGTGGGCGGTTGGTAAGAACGTGAGCGACTACATTAAATTAACGACGGAAGAAGATACGCTATCGGCAGAAATAGAATGTTTGCAACCGTTCGGAGAGCAGATAATAGTAACCGTTGCATCCAAAAGAAATAACAAGGTAAAAGATACTTGTCTTCTGGACTTTAAGCAATTTGCAACGGAATACTATATCGAATACGACGGCGTAAAAGTTGAGTTCCAAGACGATACGGCGGGTATGTTTTCCGCAGATTTTGTTTGCGATCCGGACGTGAAAGGTCCGGAACACACTATCAGCATACACTATGCTTTATCGGATACATATACTATTCCTCGGCAGCCTGAATTTGGTATAAACGGCACGATTTATCGACCGGAAGGATATAGCTTCGGAGTGGACGACTCGGCGTTCCGAAACGGAGAAACGACATTGACATTTACTATGGACAGAGGACTGTTGACAACCGCGGGGGGAAGTTCCGTTGATAATAAGACGACGGAAGAGATCCACGATATAGTGGAAAGTATCGGAACGGGAATACTTAACATATGCAACAATTTAGCTATTCCTGATATAAGATTGAAAATCGATCTCAATCCAATATCCGCTGTATCAAATATGTGGAGAGAGCCTGAAGAAGTGTTCGTTTTATTAGGACAATCCATTAACGGGCTGACTGATACCGGGAAGACATTTAAGACGATATATATTCCCGAAGAAATAAACGGACAAGCGGTTACGAATATAAATTTATCGTATCTTGATAATCTTGAAACGCTTTATATTCCTTCACAAGCGAAGGGAACATTATCTTGCTGTGGTGATCCGAAACTTACGACAGTAACAATCGGAGATAATAGCGGTATTACCGGTTTAGGAACAGGTGGATTTTACGGGTCGAAAAATCTTACTGTACTTGATTTGGGCGAAAACAGTCAACTTGTTACTATCCCGGATACTTCATTTGCTTATACAAATTTGAAGTCAATAGAGTTGCCGGATAGTGTAAACATAGGAAGAACAGCTTTTCAAGACTGTGAAGCCCTTAAAACAGTGATCATCGGTGAAAACGCAACAATCGGAGAAAGCGCATTTTCGGGATGTAGCTCACTTGAAAGTATAACGATGGGAGATAATGTTACACTGGCAACTTCGTGTTTTTCTGGGGCGGACAAGATCACTCAGATAATTATTCCCGACGGAACAACGTCTATTCCAGGATCTGCGTTTAATAGTTGCGATTTGCTCACAACAGTAACAATTCCTGCAAGCGTGACGGATATTTATTATCGTGCTTTTCGGTCGTGTCCCATTTCCACGATAAATTATCTCGGAACGAAGGAACAGTGGAATGCAATAAATAAAATAGATGGTTGGGATGAAAGAGTTGGAGATTATACAGTTGTCTGTACGGACGGGAATATTATTCCAGGTGAAGAAGAGCCGGAAGTCCCGGGCGTGCCGGATGATCCGGTAGAAATAGTACCGCAAAGCATAAAAATCGGTGAGTTAAGCGAGAATACGGTTGAACTGCAGGCGTACGTATATTATAAATTCTTAATCGGAGAAGGCGAAAATCCGATGCCGGATTACGTTACAGTGATATATAGCGACGAAAGCACCCAGAAATTACCGGCATTATGGAAGAATCAGGAGGGTGAAACGGTAACTGCTCAAAACTATGTAGGCAATTGGTATGTCACGGCGGAGGAGCATACGTCAGATGAAAATTTTATCGTTGTAGAAGTAGTGGATGGCGATGAGACTTATACATTCCCTATGAACGTAAAAATTTATCCGAGCACTATTGTAAGTATGCAATTTTATGTAGACGGAGCGTGGAGAGACAGTGTAACATCCGAGACTGTCACAACAACAGTACGTGTAACTTTCAATGATGAAAATGCCACTATTCTCGAACTGCCCACCGTGATAAGACCTTCCATGACCGGTTACGGCTATGCCTACATCGGTTACGACGTGGCAACTTACGACATAAACCACGCGCTTATCGAATTTGAAGGCTGCAACCTCAAACAGGCAAAGCGCATTCGCATAGAAGGCTAAGAGATATTAAATAAGAGGTGTGACAAATGAAAAAAGCAATTATAGCAATCGTATCAATAGTACTTATCCTTGCCGCCGTGGCGGTGGGAGTGACCGCCTATGCCTCGGACGGGTATACCTTGCCCGTGGAACAGTGGGGCGAAAGGCTGGGCATAGACAGCGATAAACAGCCGGAAGAGCAGGAAAAGCCGGACGATACGATGCCTGGTGGAGAGATTCCCGGCGGCGACACTCAAACCCCGGACGAAGAAATTCCCGGAGATAGTACCGAAGAGCCGAACGAAGAAGAAAGCGAACCCGTGTTTACCCAATTTGAAAACAGAAGATACTTTCTGTCTGAAAACGGAGAGGAAACCAAAAGCAACGCCTTGCCCTTAAAGGAAATGTTCGAAGATCTCCAGCCGGTTGCCGATTCGGGAAAATACTTTCTTAATATCGAATTGCAAGACAGTAACAGCCCGGGACAGATAGCCGAAGGCGGAATAGTAATAAAAATGGATTATTTCCCCGATTATTATCTGGGCGAGGGAATGAGCAACGGCGAGATGCTGTCTATATACTATGTTGTCGGGAACGGCGAAGACGAAGGCAAGATAAAGATGGCTGCATTCTTATCCGCGAGCGCGGAAAGCGGTGAAAGAATGTATGTCTGGCAGCTAAGCGACGAATGGGCGTCAGATTACGGCGTCGGATTTGTTAAACTGGACGGACATTATATGGCGCATGTATGAGCGAGTTAGACGATTTTTTCAATACGGAGGTATCGGACGTTCCGGATGAGTCCGGAGCGCCTGAATCCGTGCCGGACAAGCCCCTTACCCCGTTGGACACGCTTAAAACTGCAATCGAGGTATTGAAAGAAGCGACACGGTGGACAGACGGCGAAGCTAGGGCGGACATAGAGCGCGCCCGGGAGCGTATAGAGAAGATATTGGAGGACAGCACATGAAAGGTTATCAATATTACGTAGCCGTAGGCGCGTTGAAGAAGTACGGCTACGAGGATAAGAAGTTTGTCACCATAAACGGCGACGAGAGAACCTACAAGCAATTGTTTGTGCGCCCGCCGGTGAGAAACCCGAAGGCGGCGGAATTTATTCCTCATGCTGACGGAACCGTAAGGAATAAATCCGGGCTTATAATAATCCGCCCGAAGGCATGAGCAGAAGAAAAACGCAGAAAAATAAGTTAAAAAAATGGCGTAAGCACTTCCGAAAATAAAAAAGACCCGTAGCGGCGATTAAGCAGGCTACGGGGTGGTGAGGCTGCAGGCACTCACCTGGCTTATTGCCACTTATATTATATGACAAGGCAAGGAAATTGTCAATATAAAAAACAAAAAGCGAGGTAAAGCAAATGAAAAAGGCAAAAAAAGCCGTAAAAAGCGGCGAAAAGAAGGCAAAACAGCCCAAACAACGGAAGATAACGCCTAACAGGGATTTTCTTACGAACGGCGCGCAGAACTTCTATCTTACCGGCAAGTCCATCGTAACTCAGAAGATACTTTCCATAGACAAGAGCGGCAAGCCGGTGATGGTGAAGAACGAATACTATGCTCGAACCAAGGCACGCGAGAAAGCGCTTGCCGAAGCGGGCGTAAAGCCGGGCAAACCGGTTAAAGGCACGGCGAAAGTACGCCAGACTACTTTTTCGAGGTAAGGCAAATGAATAAGACAGCGTTTACTGTAATTTTAATAGTCATACTCCTGGCATGCGCGGCGGTGGGCGTAACGGCGTATGCGTCGGATTGGTATACCCTGCCCGCGGAGCAGTGGGGCGAAAGGCTGGGCATAGAAGAAAGCCCCGGCGAAGAAGCTGCCGTTGCGGCTCTTACGGCGGAAGTGATAACACGCCCGGAGAACTTTGTCCTGCCGGCGAACTACACGGCGGTGGAGCTGGAAGTGGAAAACAATCTCAACGACTTCACTTTTACGCTCGAAGGCTGTTATGCGTTCGACATATCATCCGCGCAATTTAATTTCCGCGTGTATCAGTCTGAACTTTCGCACTATATGCACTATCTGCAAATAGACGGCTACACCTTTGACGGTTTTACCGGCTGGACGAAGGCTGCGGACGGTAGCTATTACGAGGCGAATTTTCCCTCTTTGAATTCCGTATCGCTGAGCGCCATTTATACGCCCAAGTCGTTTACCGTGGTATTTATGGACGGGATAACCAACGAGCCTATACAGTCGCTTACCGCATCGTACGGAAGCGAAGTTAAAGCTCCCAGCCCCATAGACTATTCCGCGGAAGGGCTTGTGTTCACCGGCTGGGAAGGCGGAGATTATACCAATGTGGTGCGCAACGCCACCGTATACAGCGTGTATGCGCCCGCGAGGTATATAACTTGCATTATGCCGGACGGAAGTAAGCAGCAAATAGCGGTGGCGCAAGGCAGCAGTCTTGCGGACGCACAGGCTCCCGAGTTCGAGGACAAGGAGTTCAAGTATTGGAAGGACGAAGACGGCGAGAAAGTAGAAGCCGCCGAAATCACCGTGGACTACGATATGACGCTGGAAGCGGTGTATGCCACCGGTATGCCGCAGTGGGCGAAAACTCTGCTTATAGTGCTGGGTTCACTCGTCGGCGCGGCATTGATAATAACTGTAGTGGTATTGATAATCAAGCGCATAGTGCGCAGGACGGCGTAATATGGAGCGGGGACTGAAAAACACGTTTATATATCACAGTATAAAGCCGCTGTTTTTCGGTTCCCTTTTTTCCGCCACAACGGTGTGGCTGGTGTTTTCGATTATTGATTTTCATACGGTAAACGTGATATTCGCCGCCACGTTCGAGTTCGTCACCTTCCTGACGTTCCTGGTATCGTTTATCCAGATATGCTATTGCCTGTACTGCTACATATCTTATCAGCGGTATCAATATAAAGTCATAACCGACCCGGATAACATAATCGTTATTGAGGGGCTACAGGGTTCCGGAAAGAGCCTTACAATAAAACAGCAATTAGTGATATTGTCGGAGGCTTATTGGTCACAAATAGTGGAAGATTATACTATCATGACCCACATAAAGCACGAGCACTACCGAGAGGCGGACTGGATGGAGCATTACAACGAATTGAAAAACGTATTCGAATACTATTCCGCACGTCCGTGGCTTCACCCATGCGCAATGTCCAACGTGCCTATATCCATAGACGGACGGGCGGTAGCGCGGTTCGATTTCAAAATGCTTTTACAGATTGAGAATATGGGCTACAAGACTGTATGTATCATTGATGAAGTAAAGTCTGCGGGATTGAGCAACCGCGATTCCGGAAACGCGCCTAAAGATTTGGACGACACATTCAGATTTACGCGTCAATTTTACGAAGCGAAAATCTTGATTACCGACCAAGATAAATTAGCTCCGATATTGGAATTACGCCGTGTGGCGACGACGTACACAATGCAATCGCTTGACAAGGACGTTTTGCGCCCGCGCGTTCTGAAGTGGGCGTATGAGCGTATGCGCCGTAAGTTTTTGAAAAAATACGGCGCTATAGGATATGGCGCATATACGCTTGTACGCGGTGATATAAGCCATGGCGTGGGTATTATATTTCGGTATATATCAAATTGTGATCGTGTTTATAAAATTGCCCGTCAATTGCCGCGGAGTATGTATTCAAAGTCTGAAAAAGTTCACCGCATAAACTCCGTTAAGGCGCTTATAGACAGTATAGGCTTTTTCCGGTTCGTCCGCGTGTACCGCGGCAGCACGCAAGGAAATACGGTAACGGACGCGCGCCAGAGCGTATCGACCGCAGAAGTAATAGGACGTGATAAGGTGCTGAAGTATTACACTCCGGCGTTACAGCGATTTAAGAGCGATACGCGTTTATTTAGAGGTGTAAACCGTGCAAAGGATATTCCTTTCAATCCTGAAGTCTGGATGCCGTGGCAGACTACCGTATCACGGCAATATTGGGACGATTTAGAGCAGGAAAGGGCAAAATATTTCGTCAAAAAGGACGAAAAACATGCTATGAAAGCGGTAAAAGCAGGGAAAGATAGCGAAAGCGAGGTAAAACCGTCATGAACTTGTTCATTGGTATACAATCGCAAGCGATTGTCCGCTGTGCGGTGCGTAAATGCGCGGAATTTTTAATTTATGTGCTCTGTTGCGCAGTTTGCGCACAGAGTAAAAATTCCGCGCATACGCGTGCGCTTGTATAATGATATATAATGCTTTGCGTTATATATAAGTGTTAATAAATACGCCGCATAAAATACGCGCGGCTTGCCGCGCGTCCGCCCTATCCCGGTACAAAACGGGACAAAAACGGACAAAATGGGACTTTCTCATTATATATGGAGGTAAAAGAATGTATTTACTTGTGATACGCGAGAAGGACAAGGAAGGCAAGCCCGCAGAAATTGTGGATACGTATATAATTCCGCCCGAAGAAGTTGAAAGATACTCAAATCGAGCGGCAGAACTTAACAAGACGAATGTTCAGAGAAATTATTCGGTAGAAGAATACGACGACAGAAGCCTGGTTGCGTTTCTCGCTATCGACCGGAAGTACGATATGGGTAAATATTCCGATTTAGCGGCGGTTATCCGTTCAGATATAGCCGCGATCGAAGACAAGCTGTTCACGCTGGGCATATTCTACCGCGAAGCGGCTGAAGCCTCCGGCAAGCCGAAAGAGCAGAGCGGAAGTGCTGCAGAACCGCAGGAACAGGAAGATGAACAGGAACAGACAACGGCGGATAATCGCCCTCAATTCGTGGGAGTGCCTGAAGAAATACACGCCGCCGTGGTAGCTCGGAAGCGTTATCCTAATTGGTATCGTAGGAAATGATTTTTAATTATGATATTTTACTCCGAGCCGGAGAAATAACCTAAAATATCATAATAAAAAATACGCGAAAATCACGCGTCAATGCGTGATAATATTAAATTGCTAAGCGGCTATAATATGCGGCGGCGAAGCACAACTGAATAGCGGTCAAAGGTCACGCCCTCAAAGACGGTCAGCCGCGATATAAATATGACGGTTACGTCTTACCGGCGGTTTGGAAGGGCATATAAAACGGGTAGTAGCATATAGTGGGGACGACTTACGGTACCGGGTGGGTATAGCGCCGAAAGGGTTCTCAATGCCAGCGCAATGGTAGGCAGTTGTGCGATTTAAAGCATTGGGACGTCATTTTAATTGACGAAAATTTTTTACTCGAGTTTTCGGGGACGCGCCACGCCCTTTTGAGGGCGTTGGCACGGAAAGCGGCGCAACGGCATATAGCTGCGTATAATCGTAACTTGTCGGTGCCGTTGTAATCAACAAGAATTTTACAATCAAACAAAAGGTTTACAAATGCGAGCAAGTCAAAGACTTGCGCAGCTTTTCTTTTTTGTTACTTTTTTCTTTTACAATGAATATATGGGCGTTCTGGGGAAAATGTGGATAACTCGAACAGACAAAAAACCGCATCCGACTGCTCATTTGAAAATGTAGTTATGTGTATTTTTAAATAATCGACATATATCCGATAAATTTACATGTTGACTTATGCCCTCTCTCTCCGCCAAAATTAAAAGCAGGACAGCGGAAGCTGTCTTATTTTTTAAGGAGAGAGAGGTGTTCGAAACTCGGGCGCTGCAAACACCGCCCGAGCTGCACGCGATTGCGCCTGCGGCATACCATGATGGTAATCGTGTAAGGCGAATCTCTCCGCCATATGTGTGTCGCCTTCAAAATCGGCATTATACGTCGATCGCGAGTGCTTTCTTATTTACTCGTCATTTGTGCTGACAAAATCCGTGTCAAAATTAGTGTCAACCGCTATAGGTCGAGACTTTTCTGTTTTTTTATAAGTAAAAAATACGAACTTTGGTGCAGGTTCGTATTTTTATTTACCAAGTCATTGCAAACGTCTGAATAACTTATGTTTATATATTCCTTCTACATAGAATAGGCATATATAGGCAAAGTCTGTTCTATGCCGTTCACGGTTACGGTTGCGCCGTCCTCTCCTTCAACTGCGGGTCCGAGACCGATTATATCGCCGTATTGGCGGCAACCGTTAATAGAGACGGTTAAATTTATTATTCCGGACAGGGTGGAATTATAAGCCGCCTGTCCCAGCAGTCCGCCCGCAAGCATTACGTTGTCAACGGTTACTTCGATATCCGTATTCGATATTGTTGCATCAGCGGAAGAAACCTTTCCCGTTATTCCGCCGCAGAACAGAGCCGTTTTCGAAAAGCCGGTTATTTCTATGCTGCCCGTTACGCCGGATACCGTCACGTCGGCATTTATTTTGCCTGCAATACCGCCTATCGCACTTTGACTGTTTGCGGACGTGCAGGTTATGGAAATATCCGCGTCGATATGGTTGATTGTACCGCCGTTTACTCCACAAACTCCGCCTATAAAAAGCGTCTTATCGGAAGAAATCGCTATACTTCCACTTACAGAGCAGTTTTCTATACTGCCGCCGTTATATCCGCATATAGCGCCGTAAACGTTCTCGTTGCTTCCGTAAACGCAGTTTTCGATATTTTCCGCGTTTACTTCAACGTCAAGGTTGCGGATACTGCCGAGGTTTTGCCTGAACAAGGGCTTGTTGCCGAGGGATGCGGTCTTGTTTCCTCCGTCGAATATTCCCGTAAAGATTAAGCCCGCGTCCGCTATCTTCGAAAAGTCTATATCTCCCGTAACGGTGAACTGTGCATGGGGATTTGCCAGCAGAATTTCAATATCTTCATCGCCTGAAAGATTTATTTTCGTATCTTCCGTTATCTCGTCCCACTTTGCGTAAAGCGTGATATTTTCCGTAACCGCCGAAGGTTCGTATTTTTGCGTGAACATGGAGTCCGTATACCAGCCGCCGAATAAATATCCCGTCCTGCTTAACGAGGGCAGGGTAAAACTTTCGCCGTGCTTTACGATTAAAGAAGGGTAAGACAAGCCTTCCGCATTGCAGTTGAACGTAACGGTATATTCCGTCTTTTCGCACGGTATTTCCAACAGAATATCGCCGGTTACAAGTTGGTCGTAAAATTCCTCGTCGGCGTAATCGCCCGTAATATAATATCCGTCGGGAAGCAGTTCCAGCACGCCGTCCAAAGTAAGTTGGCTTGAAATAAGAGAGCCTTCTTCAAAAGTGTAATTATATGTGCAATCTTCCTCCAATCCGGAAAGACTCAAAGTAACGGTATATAATTTTGCGTAAATTGCATTGATTGTAACGTCTTTCACCGCCGCGTCGTCCGGCATATCCCAGCTTTTGAAAACGTATCCGTCGTAGCTTTTGGGTGAGGGCGGAACTATAGTTTCTCCTTCCTTTACGTATTGCGTATCTATTATATCGCCGTTCAGACCCAGAAACGTTATTTCGTAATATGTATCGGGCGTTGGTTCGGGAACTTCGGGAAGGGTTTCGCCGTCTTCTTCACCGTCCGGCAAACTATCTTCACCGCCTTCGGGCAAAACCTCTTCACCGTCCGTTGACGGATCGCTTTCCGTACTGCCGTCGCCGCAGGCGCAAAACGCACAAATTACCGTTGAAATCAACACCAAGACAATAATTATCACCCATAACTTCTTTCTCATAAGAGGCACCCTTTACATAATTTTATAATCTGGCGTTATTATATCACCCGCATGTACGAAATGCAACTTTTTTGAATAATTTTGTCGAAAAATTTTATTATTATTCTAAAATAATTTCGGTGTCTTTTTGTATCTGATAGAGGCATTTGTAACGCCGTGGTTAAAGGAATAGTCTATTACTGCTTGCTTAAATTTGAGGTCTTGCGTTATACTTTTCATAGCGAACGAGTCGCCTTTTTGTTTTTTCTAACACGAAAGAGATAAGTTCGCTACTTTTTTGCCCTTTTTTACTTCCTCAATTAACCAAAGAGTTGTATTAAGTGCCTGAATCTTTATTCCCGCCGCTTTTCGCTTCATCCTTTATTGACTGAGTGTAACAAATGTATTGTAAACCTACACAAAACAAGGCAATTCTCTTTTGATAAATCTCTTGAAAAAGCTGTTATAATATGCTATAATATGAGACAAATAAAGGATAGGGGCGGTGTAATGCTTTTTTCTGAGAAAGTGAAGTGTGTTAGAAAAAGTTATATATCAGTCAGGAATCTTTGGCTAAGGAGCTTGGTGTATCTTTTGCAACAGTGAATCGTTAGGAAAATGGTAAGACCGTACCAAACTTAATGTTGAAAGGGAAGTTCAATGATTTCTGCAGAAGCAATAACATTGAATTCAACGAATAATATATGTGGTGTGCAAATTGTAATAAAACTTCATATTCAGATGTCTGTGAAGTCTGTGGCGGAAAAACACAGCAAGACACACCAATAGAATTGTATTGGTGTGATTCTTGTCGTGTTCCAATAATACGCGAGTTATCAGACACTTCTCCGATGATTTGTCCGTCTTGTGGAAGGATTATTCGTTACCTTGCAAAAGACTTAAGACCGGTTTTTCCGGAAGAACGATTGTTACTTGAAGTTATTAAGGGTACTCCTTTTGCTTTTCTAAATGCCTCGGTGTGGGCATCCGGTAGTCGTTATTACATAGATGGAACAACGGCAAATCTTTCTATCGAAACACTTAAAAAGATAGATGTAGAAAAAGTTGTAGAAACGCTAACTCAGTATAAAGATAAAAACGATTATTCATTTTTCAATGAAAATATCAAAACTTTTATCGACTGCAATCGAGAAAGATTGGATTCAATAAAAAACGAAGCTATTTCGTTTGTTGCCGAACAAGTGAAGCGGTTTCCTAATCATAAATTGGTAATTTCTTTCTCAGGCGGAAAAGACTCAACTGTTGTAGCGGATATAGTAACAAGGGCATTGAGTGATCCAAGCATAGTTCATATATTTGGAGATACTACATTAGAATTTCCGACCACATATGAATATGTAAGCAGATTTCGCAAAAATAATCCGATGGCAATCATAAAAACGGCTAAAAATAAAGAGCAAGACTTTTATTCCGTTTGTGATGAGATTGGTCCTCCGGCAAGAATGATGCGCTGGTGTTGCACTATGTTCAAAACCGGACCGATTACTAAAGTTTTAAATTCTATGTTCAAGGACTCAAAAATACTTACCTTTTATGGTATTCGTAAGCATGAGTCCGCCAGTCGTAGCAAATATGATAGAGTTGCTAACGGGGCAAATGTTAAAATACAAAAACAAACCGTTGCTGCCCCGATATTTTATTGGTCCGATATTGAGGTATGGCTTTATATGTTTGCTGAGGATGTCGATTTTAACGATGCCTATCGTTTAGGATATGACCGCGTTGGTTGTTGGTGTTGCCCCAATAATACAATCCGTTCTCAGTTGTTGGCTAAAGTATATATGCCGGACAGGGCAAAAATGTGGCGTGATTATTTAATTGATTTCGCGAAACGTCTTGGTAAATCAGATCCCGAAGTGTACGTCGATGATGGCTTTTGGAAAGCAAGACAAGGTGGAAACGGATTGGCTGCAGCGGAAGATGTAAAAATCAGATATACCAACTGTACAGCGGAAGATCATGCAAAAATTTATAAACTAAACAAACCCATAACGGATGATTTCTACTATCTTTTTGTTCCATTTGGAAAAGTAAGCAAGGAGTTAGGACGAAAGCTTTTACATGAGGTTATGGTTTTGGATATTCGCACTAATGTGCCAATTATGTCCATTCAACCGTTTACTCAGAATGGATATGATTATGCTGTAAAGATTCGCACTATGAATGTCGCAGATCACGATGCGCTACAACGTATGGCGTCGTATCAAGTAAGAAAATACAACGCTTGCAGACAGTGCCTGAAATGTGAATCGGTATGTCCTTATGGAGCAATTTCTATTTCTTTTGGGACTTACAAAATTGATGAAAATGTATGTAAACATTGTAAAAAATGCGTCACGCCAAAATATCTTGATGGTGGCTGCTTGATGGATAGGTTCTTAAAATCGAAAGAGGACTAATATGAAGATAAGAGCTCATGAAACTTTTAGCATAAGAAAAGGCTGGATTCATAAGGGTGTTAAGAACATTCTCGTTCATCCGCGCTTATTTACTGATAAAAACATAAATCCATGTGATATTCTCGGTATAGGAACAAACATGGTAAAATCACTTAGATATTGGATGACCGCCGTCGGAATTATGGAAGAAGTGTCCAAAGGCAATCAAAAAGTACAAAAATTAACTCGTTTGGGTGAAATTATCGACGAGTATGATAAATATTACGAAGAAGACGGTACGAACTGGCTCCTTCATTATATGCTTGCAAAAAATGAAGAATTAGCAACAGCGTGGTATTGGTTTTTTAACATATTCAAAATCAATTCTTTTGACAAGCAGTTGTTTGTAAGAGAACTATCTGAATTCTTGCATACAGAATACGATTATGATGGTTCGGAAAAAATGCTTGGCGATGAATTTGACTGCATAATCAAAACCTACTGTTCAAAGGGCAAAGATGTATCTCCTGAAGACATAAATGAATGTCCTTTAACTGACTTGCATTTGATTGAAGTGTCTGACAATAAAGACTATAAAAAGCATACGCCAGATAGAGATGCGATACATCCGCTCATAATTCTTGCAGTTATTAGTGAACAAGCCTATATTTCTAAGAAAAAAGAAGTTTTGATAACTGACTTGCTCAATAAAGAATGTAACGTCGGCAGAATATTTAATCTTGATAGAGCGACGTGTTTCTATTATCTTGAGCAATTACAAAAAGGTGGCTATCTCGAGATAGTAAGAACAGCTGGACTCGACGTTATTCAGTTGAAACAACAATATGATTTTTACGATATTATTGTTTCTTATTATCAAGCGATAAATGGGGTAAACATAAATGAGTAATTTGAATAAAATCATAACCCTTCCAAACAACAAAATGGACATAAAGCTGTTTGGAGGGTTGTTGGGTGTGCGAGCTACAAGATGCTGTCGATGTCTATCTTGTAATAGATATGAACCTCTTGCGGTTTGCCCGTGACCGTTTCTTTGCCGCCGATGACAAGTTTCTCGAATAGCTCCAGACAGAGCTCTCTTGTCAGTTCGGGGGCATTGATGTGTTTTTTCATTCGCCGTATAAACTCGTCCACGTCGGTTGCCGCTCGCTGCTTTTCTTCAAGTCCTTGCGTAAGATAAGAAATCCGTTCTTTCAATTCCGTTTGCTCGGCGGTGTACTTGTCGATCAACTGCAAGCACACCTTTTCGGGGATCTTGCCTGCGACCTTTTCTTCGAACGCCGCGCTTATGAGCTTATCGAGTTCTGCAACGCGCCGTTCCGTTCGCTTGAGTTCTCTTTTGACGTCGGCTTGGTTTTTGTCCGCGAGCCTTGCGGTATGTTCCAGAAACTTCCGCCTGAATTCCCGTTCGTCGGCAACGATTTTTTGCGCTTTGTCTCTCACATCGTTCAAGACGATCTTCTCTAATACCGGAACGGTGATGAAATGACTGAAGCAGGCAGACGAGCCGCAGCGCGAACGTGTTCCGCAGTTGAAGTTGAAATAGGGAATGTCTTTCGGCATATTCCAACCCAATCGCATTTTTGCTCCGCAGTCTGCGCAGTACAGTAACCCCGAAAGCGGATGCATATAGCCGCGTTTCGTATGTTTGCCGTGACTGACAGAAGACTCTACCTCCTTCACTCTGTCCCATAACTCTTTGGAAATGATCGGCTCATGCGCGTTTTCGATGACGATCCAATCTTCCTTCGGCCGCCGTTGCCACTTATGATTCTTGTAGGAAACGGTGGTAGTCCTGTGCTGTGCCAGAGTACCGATATAAGCCGGATTATCCAAGAGCGTGCGGAGAACGGAAGTGTTCCATAGGTGCAGCGAAGCGGGTACGGTCGTAACGCCCGTCTTTGACAGCCTGTAATCGTTTGGCGTCAAGACCTTTTCGGCGTTCAGGACATCCGCGATCTTTCTCGGTGTCAATCCTTGCGCCCGCATTTCAAATATCCGCCTTACAATCGGCGCGACTTCTTCGTTTACCTGCAAGGTGCGTTTCTCGTCCGTTCCGAGCGTG
>ERZ1643247.307-NODE-307-length-60881-cov-91.216848_pt1 | contig 60881 bp, 92 predicted proteins | sample MGYA00579264_ERZ1643247 | MGnify/ENA primary metagenome ERZ1643247 (study PRJEB29033, sample SAMEA4952262) | chicken gut metagenome | biome: Broiler Chicken; feature: Gastrointestinal Tract; material: Caecum | place: Ireland | collected 2018 | study: Broiler... | reverse complement strand
CCGACTATTCTTCTATGAGCTATAGGGCAAGCGTTGGTCGGCTCGAAGAGAAGACTCTGACCTATAATGTGGAGTCCACACCCGAAGAAGCTCGGTGGATGCTGCCTTTGGGTCTTGCTACGAAGATTGTTGTCACTGCGAACTATCGTGAGTGGAGGCATATCTTTAAACTGCGCTGCGAAAAGCATGCTCATCCCGAAATGCGTCGGATTATGTGTGCTTTGTGGCTTGTCTTGAACACTAAGATTCCGGTTATATTTGATGATATTCGTGACCTTGTTAACGACTATCTCGATCGGGACGAGATCAATACTGCCAATGATGCAGTCAGAATTGCTCGCAAATACTTTGAAGCGCCTAATAAGTCATTCGGACGTTAACGAAATCATCACCAAGGTGCTTGATGAAACATGCAATGACGATCTTTCGAATACTAGCTTTAGGTCGATCATTTTGATGAAAATCCAGAAACTTGCATTTTCTCGAATGTTCGAATATCTAAACAAATCTCGAATCAGCGAATCATTTAATGTCTTGCTTAACGTTATGCAGCATGACGGAGAAGTGAAGATCGACCTCGATTCAATTAGTGCAGAGGACGCTGAGAAGATCGTTCGGCTTTTGAATGAAGCACTTGAATAACTTTTTATAGTAAAGGAGAATGATATTTGTGATGCTCTCAACCGATAAATTCTACGAAATCTTGAATACTACTTGGGATACTGGACCTTTACAGACTGCTGAAGCGAAGAAAATGCGGTCTAAAAACCCGGAACTCGCCTATAAGCAGGGATATTTTGCGGCCTTGAGCGATGTTTTAGAGCAGTTTGAGGCAGTTTGCGAAGCATTTTCGAAGGGGCAGAGAAATTATTAAGGCTTAGAAGGAGTTATATTTTGAGATGAAACATAGGATTTTGACTGTAATTTTGGGGATTTTCGTGCTCTTTGGGGTCATTTTAGCCTTGCCTGGATGCTCTTCTAGTAAGGAAAACGGCGAAACATACGCTTATATTTTCTTTCCAAATGGCAAAATGCTGGTTTCGGGAGAAGTTGAGGCAGCTTGGCACGGTTCAAATGGTCTTTTGGGTATCACGATTGATGGAATTGAGTACCAGACACACTGCATGAATATAGTTTTAGTAACAAAAAAGGACTGATATTTTGATGAAAATCAACCATACAAAGCGACTTTATTGTGAAGTTTTGAGTAGGGCGCTTAATAAAAGAGGCCCTGAATACCGAGAAATCATAAGAAATCGGCTTGATCGGATGCTTGAAATGCGTCATTTGAGCCTCGAAACCACTGATTTTGATGAGACAAACGAGATTTCAAACATCATTTTGAAGGTCTGGCAGGATATCGACGACGCAAAACCAGACAATTCTTGGCTCAAAAGAGGTGTTGACAAAGCGAGAAAACAGTGATAACATGGCTTTGAATAAGCAAAATATAGGAACTCGAGGTGATAAAATGATACCTATTGTTGGAAATATTAAGGCTTGGACGGTCATTTGGAACCTGCTTTTGATCAGTTTTACAGGAGGTTTGTGGCTGTTAGTCTTGATTGTCTGGTGGCTTTGCAAGCAGCTTTTCAGTAAAAAATCTTGATATTTTAGCCCCAAAAGGGGAGGTTTTGCGATTTTTGCAGGGCCTCTTCTTTTTTAAAAATGACGAAATTTAACGAAAAAATTGCGAAATTTTCTGCCCACTTTTTATTTTGAAAAACTGTCCATGGACAGAAATTTTTGACCAAAAACTGTCCAGAGTAGCAAAAAGTGCGAGATTTTGGTCAAAAATGGTCAATTTTGTGGCCAAATGGCCAGTTTTGCCCACTTTTCAAAAACCAAAAGTGGGCAGAAAAAATGACGTAAATACGTTATTTTTTTGTCGAAAATGGCCAAAATGGACAGAAACCCACTTTTTTTCTTTTACTTAATATATAGAAAAATAAAATATATATAATAATAGAGCAAAATTTCTGGGTTTCTGTCCACGAAGCGTTTTTTGTTCAAAATTTAAAAATTTCAAAACAAATGAAAGGAGACTAAAATGGGTGACTTCTATTACCCGACAAGGAATGAGGATGGTGTTTATGAATGGATGTTAAAAAGATAAATTTGTAAATGATATTTATTGTTATTATAACGGGTATACGGAGTTACACATAAAAAGTGAGACAAAATGTTTAGACATAAATTGTGGTGGAGAACTTTATCCTTTACCAGGAGCAAGATGGGTTTGTGGTAGATGCGGAAAAGAATACAATGAGAAAGAGCTACTAAAAGTTAGTGACGAAGAATTTGGCTTTTACCAGTATCCTAACGCCAATCATGCAGCAGCCATTGATTTTGAAGTATATTTTGGTTTCTTAGAAGGAATGTTCGATCAAAAGTAAATATGAGCGCTCCATAGCATTTCGCGAAAAAAACACGCTGTGTTATGGAAGGGAGAGTAGAGTATGGCCCGGATTGAAATGAAATCCGAGTTGTGCTCTACTTTTTTCTTTTGAGAAAGGAGGAATAAGGACCGCAATGCTCGAAAACAAATTTAAGCAAAATCTAGTTAAGGAGCTAAAGGAGAAGTTTCCTGACTGTATGGTTTTGCATCTTGATCCAAATGAGATTCAAGGCGTGCCTGATATTTTGATTCTTAACGGATCAAAATGGGCCGCTCTCGAAGGAAAGAAATCTAAAGACGCACATCACAGACCGAACCAAGATTATTACGTCGCGAAGATGAACGAGATGTCGTATGCTGCGTTCGTCTACCCCGAGAACAAGGAGGAAATCATAAATGATCTGGAACGAACATTTGCGCCAGAAGGGTCAGCACGCCTTCTTGGGCGCGAGTAAGTATCACTGGATCAATTATGATCCTGAGAAGATTGGTCTTGCGTATCGTAATTTTCTTGCGACGGCTAGAGGAACCGAGCTTCATGATTTCGCTGCAAGATGCATTCGACTTAATCAGAAGCTCCCCCGTAGTAAAAAGACTCTCAATAGCTATGTCAACGATGCGATTGGCTTTCGCATGAACCCTGAGCAGGTGCTTTATTATAGCGATAACTGTTTCGGGACCGCGGATGCCATTTCGTTCAAAGACAATATCCTCAGAATACATGACCTTAAAACCGGAGCTGTTCCTGCACATATGGAGCAGCTTTTAGTTTATGATGCACTGTTTTGTCTGGAGTACAAGGTAAAACCAACTGATATTTTCATCGAAGATAGAATTTATCAAAACGATGATATCATTGTGGCAACCCCTTCTTCTGAAGATATACAGAGTATCATGAACAAAATTGTTGAATTTGACAGAATCATTGATGGAATTAAACGTGAGGTAGCGGTATGAGTAGAATCGAAGAAGACATCAAAGCCTATTATGGTGTCGAATGGGTCAATGGCAACAGAGAAGGTTCTGTTCTTGAGCATTACGGCACCAAACGACACTCTGGCCGCTATCCTTGGGGTTCTGGCGAAAATCCTTATCAAAGTTCAGGCGATTTTCTTTCTCGCGTGAATGAACTCAAAGGAAGCGGTAAAAGCGAACGAGAAATTCTCGATATTATCAATTCTGAACTTCCTAAAGAGTATCAGCTTGGTACAACTGAATTCCGTGTTGCGCAGCGTAGGGCTAAACATGATCGCAGGCAGCTTCAGTATGATCGAATTCGAAGTCTAAAAGAAGATGGGCTTACTGCCACCGAGATAGGCCGAGAAATGGGGCTGAATGAATCTACCGTTCGCTCTATTCTCAATTCTGGTGTTACAGAGCGCGTTGGCCGTGCCGAAGAGATTGCAAAGACCCTCAAAGATGAAGTCGATCGCAAAGGTATGATTGATATTTCTGAGGGCGCCGAGCGTGTTCTTGGGGTTACAGAAGGCCAGCTTGACGAGGCTGCTTATATTCTTGAAGCCGAATATGGCTATAAGAGATACGGCGTAGGCGTTAAGAATACAACGAATCCTCGCCAGCAGACAAATACGACCGTTCTTGCCAAACCTGAATTTGACCAGAAATATGCCTATCAACATCAGGACCAGATTCAGGCCCTTGGAGATTATCATTTCGATAGTGATACGGGTGTCGCAAGAAAGCTTCAGCGGCCTTCCAGCCTCGATTCTTCTCGTGTAGCAGTGCGTTATGCAGAAGATGGCGGCATTGATAAGGACGGCGTGATTGAGATTCGTCGTGGTGTTGCTGATCTCGATCTTGGAAAGAGTCATTATGCGCAGGTTCGCATCCTCGTGGATGATACACATTATCTCAAAGGCATGGCTGTGTATTCTGACGATCTTCCTGAAGGAAAAGACATTGTGTTTAATACCAACAAGCACAAGGATGTTCCGATGATTGGTTCCAAGGACAATACAGTACTGAAACCTATCAAGTCCGACCCCGATAATCCTTTCGGTGCAGCTATTAAAGCAAATGGTCAGAGTGACTATGTTGGGGCCGATGGAAAACGTCACCTTTCGCCCATCAATAAACTTAAAGAAGAAGGCGATTGGGATACAATGAGCCGAAGTGTTTCTTCGCAGTTCCTTTCCAAGCAGCCTGCTAAACTGATTGAAAATCAGCTGAAGCTCACAGTGGCCGATTACAAGGAAGAATACGATGAGATTATGGCCTACACTAACCCTACCGTAAAGCGCAAGATGCTTATTGACTTTGCGGATCAGTGTGATGGCACGGCTATGACACTTAAAGCATCGGCTTTTCCTGGTCAGACCAGCAAGGTTATCTTACCTCTTACGAAAATCAAAGATACTGAAGTCTATGCTCCAAGCTATGAGAATGGTACAAAGCTTGCGCTTGTTCGTTATCCTCATGCTGGTACGTTTGAGATTCCTGTTGTTACGGTCAACAACAAGATTGCTTCGGCAAGAAAGAATCTTGGAGACGTGCAGGACGCGATTGGAATTAGTTCTCATGTAGCAGAGCGTCTTTCTGGTGCTGACTTTGATGGCGATAGCGTTACCTGTATCCCTATCTCCTCGAAAGTCAACATCAAATCGACAAAGCCGCTGCGAGACCTCGAAGGTTTCGATCCGAAGACCGAGTATGCCGTTCCCCCTGGCAATCCGAATCATGTTAAGCTGATGACAAAGAGTGATACCCAGAAAGAAATGGGCATCATCTCAAATCTTATCACTGATATGACTCTTCGTGGTGCTGGTGAAGAAGAGCTGGCCCGTGCTGTTAAACATTCAATGGTTGTCATTGACGCGGAAAAGCATGGACTTGACTATAAGCGCAGCGAAAGAGAAAACGGTATCCAGGAGCTTAAGCAGAAATGGCAGATTCGAGTCGACGAGGATGGAAATGAGAAGTATGGTGGCGCTAGTACCCTGCTGTCTCGTCGTAAACAAACTGTTCGCGTGCCGGAGCGCAAAGGTTCCGTTAGAATTAACCCTGAAACAGGCGAGAAGATTTACAAAGAGTCCGGCCGTACCTATATCGACCCTAAGACCGGTAAGGTAAAGCAGGCGGAAACCGAAGTGAGTCGCATTTCTATAACGGATGACGTGCGAACTCTCTCTTCTGGGACGGTTCAAGAAGGACTTTACGCGGATTTCTCCAACCAGCTTAAGGCCATGGCCAATGATGCTCGTCGTGAGAGTCTTAGAACAGGCCGACTCAAGTACTCTCCCCAGGCAGCTAAAGACTATGCTGAGGAAGTAGCCTCTATCGAAAAGAAAATGGAGGCTGTGACTCTCAATAAGCCTAAAGAACGCTTGGCCCAGCGCATTGCCAATGCCAATGTGCAGGCTAAGATGCAGTCTCAGGGTCTTGATCCTAAAAAAGATAAGAAAGAGATCAGAAAGCTAAGAGCTGTTGAAATTGAAAGAGCTAGAAATAGTGTTTCCGCAAACGGTTCGGCTACGAAGATTACTTTTACAGACAAAGAATGGGAAGCTGTTCAAGCTGGTGCGATTTCTGATACAAAACTTACAAAGATTTTGAACTCAACAAAATCTGACGAAATCGTAAAACGTGCGATGCCGAAAGCTTCTACTCAACTTTCGTCTGCAAAACTTGGAAAAGCTCAAGCAATGCTTGCTGCTGGCTATACATATCAGCAAATCGCAGACGCTTTGAACGTTCCAAAGAGTACGATTTACGATAATCTTAAGAATTAAAAGTACGAGAAAGGAATTGACATAGAATATGATTCGTTGTGCAATCTCCACACCTGACAATCCTTATGATCCGTTCGATCAGTTTGACCAATGGTATCGTTTTGACTGTGACCATGGATACAATAGTTGTGGAATTTTAGCTCGTTTTCAGTATACAAGCGATCAGTTTACTGATAATGAAAATGCTTATGAAATTGAACGAGCAATTGATACAATTGTTGCAAGTGATCCATTGAATCGTTACGTCAAAATTAAACGTGACATCAAGGATACGTCTGACTCGTCCTCTTGATTTAGGTGCCCAGGCATAGGGGGAGGGGTCTAAAAATTGACACCCCCTGTCTAATCGCCCGCTCACTTTGAAAATTCTCCGGGGGTAAAATTGATATTTATCTCCGGTGATTTCTAAAAGAGTTTATGGGTTTAGGTTTGCAATCTTTCACCTCCTTACAATTGTGCCTTGTGGGTTTGCGGTCCGGCATCAACACTGTTTCTCCTTTCAGTGCTTTACCTCCTATTCTTCCATCCAAAACATTTGCAAACATCTCATAAACTCTTTTAGAAATCACCGGAACATAAAAGAATCTCAAACAGAAAGGAGCAAAACCATATGAAAACAACGAGGGGTTCGTCCGGCGGAAGGGTCGGAAGGCCCGCGTTGACGCCAGAAGCAAGAGAGAATCAGATGATCTCTTACGCTGTGGATTTGGCCGAAAAGCAGCTTCGAGAAGGTACTGCATCCAGTGCTGTTCTTTGCCATTATCTGAAGCTTGCAGATAGTAAGGCTCGTCTCGAGCGAGAAAAGCTGGAATCCGAGAACATGCTTCTCAAAGCAAAGACAGAAGCATTGAAGGCTCAGGCACATAACGACGAAATGTTTGCCCAAGCCATCGCTGCCATGAAAGAATATTCTGGGCGTGGAAATGACGATATTTTATGAGATAGAAAAACGCCCGATAGGGCATATACTCTACCAGGCGTTTGACTTTATGCGTTGTTGATTATCTCAATAAGTTCGTCGATCGATTTTCCGGAATTCTCGGCTGCTTTTAGAAGATCTTTTTGTCTTTGGGCCGCTTGATTTTTCTTAGCTTTTCGTTCTTCTTTAAGCTGTTCTTTGTAAGCCGCTTCACGTTCAGCTTTGAGGGTTTCCTCAAGTGTTTTCACTTTTTCGTCAAGTTTTGCGGCTTTTCCAGTGTAAACTCGTTCAATCCGTTTTTCTCTGGGCATTGTGATACATCCGATCTAAATAGTGTAGGAACTGATTCTATTTTACCACAAAAGAAAGGAAGTAAAGATGCCTAAGAGAAAATATTCCGAGCTTATACGAATTGCAAGTTTTAACGATAGACTTCGTTATCTCATGCTTTACGGACGAGTTGGGGAAGATACGTTTGGTGTTGATCGTTATCTCAATCAAGATTTTTACATATCGAAAGAATGGAGAGACTTTAGAGATTTTATCATTACTAGAGATAGAGGCTGTGATTTAGCTCATCCTGACTTTCCGATAAGTGATTGGAATATTGGTAACGGTCGGAAAATTCGGCCTAAAATATTTATCCATCACTTAAATCCCCTCACAAAAGAAGATATTTTGCAGCATAGCGATAACTTATTTGATCCGGAGAATGTTGTTTGTGTGACTTTCAAAACACATAACATCATTCATTATGGTCACGAAGGATCAAAGAAAAGCCTTCTTCCGGATTTCTCAGATCGGACGCCTTTTGATACATGCCCTTGGCGGAAAGGAGTTTTATGACTGACAGTATCCTCAATACCACAAAAAAGCTCCTTGGGATTGCCGAGGAGAATACGGAATTCGATCTTGATATTATCCTTCACATCAATAGTGTTTTCACGATTCTTACGCAGCTCGGCGTAGGCCCGAGCAAGGGCTTCTCAATTCTTGACTCTTCGGCGGTTTGGTCTGATTTTATTCCCGAAGGGGAGATGATGGAAGCCGTCAAAAGCTACATGGCCTGTAAAGTTCGAATGCTTTTCGATCCACCGACAAGTTCGACCACTATGCAGGCGCTCCAGAATATGTGCAACGAGCTTGAGTGGAGACTAAATGTACTTTGCGATACAACAGCTGGTGAAGTTTATACTGAAAGCGAAGTGTCTGATATTGTCGATGATGTTTTGGGGGTGATCCTTAATGAAAAGTATTAACATTGAGGATCTTGAACTTGAAAACCTTTCGAAGATTCGTCATCACTTAAAAGATACTGCTAATTCTATAAGAGGGAAAACAAAAGAAACCGAGCTTCTTTATATTCGGCAGTTCGATGAAGAGATCGACTCGATAGAGGGGGACGCTGGCGATCCTTACGAGGGTCCGACTGAAGTAATTCCGAAGTTCGTCGACCAAACGCTTTCAACAGAAGATACTGTTTTGGATGAAAACATTACCGTGAAAGCAATACAGGTCACTACTGTTGGGAATATTGGTGGTGGCAACACGTTAATAATTTGAGAGGAGGGCTTTTATGGCAACTAAGATGAAAGTTCGTTCAATTCCCGAAGATTCACACTATTCCAAGGTCGTTGTCAATGGCAAGACCATTATGGATCTTACCGCTGACACTGTTGATGCTGCGCACATTCTGACGGGGTATACCGCTCACGACAAGAAAGGTGCCCCGATCACTGGTACCTGTAATTTCGATGCCAATACCCAGGATGCGAATGCCGCTGCTGCCGAGATCCTTACCGGCAAGACCGCCTATGTCAAGGGCTCTAAGGTCACTGGTAGCATGCCTAATAATGGCGGTGTCGAAGGCACCATTTCCGATCTTGATACCCCGTATACGATTCCTCAGGGTTATCATGATGGCTCTGGCACTGTAGAGATCGACGCTGCTGAGAAGTCCAAGATCGTTGCCGATAACATTCGTCAGGGTGTTACGATTCTGGGCGTTGAGGGTACTGTGACTGGCACTGAGTCCGTTAACGCTCAGGCCAAAAAGGTTACCCCTACTTTCAGTCAGCAGGAAGTGCTTCCCGATACAGGTTCCGGTTATAATTACTTGTCGAGCGTAACCGTTTCTGCTATTCCTGTTCAGGAGACAGTCAATGAGCAGGGCGGTTACACTATTATTGTTGGATAACGAGGAGTAGTAGGTCATGGGCTATAACAAATTTGTCATTGATGGGGTAACAAAGATTGACCTTACCTCTGATACGGTAAAACAAAACACCTTACTGTCTGGTAATACGGCCCATGATAAATCCGGTGAACAAATAGTTGGTGCCATCCCAATCCAAGATAGAAGCGCATTTACCAAGGATGAAGAAACTGGAAATGTTGTCATGGCCGCTGGATATTATCCAAACGGTATGGTTCTTTGGTATAACGAATACGGGGAATGGGAATGGGATCCGTTTAATTTCGAAACCGGAGTAATTGTTGAGCCCAAAATTGTCAGATATTCTGAAGCTCAAAATCAGGTTACTTTGACCAGAAATACGATGCACTATATGGTTGGTTTTCCGGCTGAAGACATGCAAATTACTCTTGATGATTATTCCGATACGAGTCAAACAAGAAAGTACAGTCTTGTTTTCCAGGTTGAGAGCGAAGTGCCGAGTATTGTACTTCCTAGTGATGTGCATACCCCAGATGGGTATTTGCTGGAATCTTGGAACATTTATCGGTTTGATATTCTTGAGAATTTGCTAACCGTGAGAAATTGGCCAATAACGCCTGAAGAAGTAGTTCTCATAAGCGATTTGACAGTCACATCACGTGATACTTTCACTCAATCACTTGACAGATCGGTTTCCTCTTCCGACTCTCTGGTCATGCTTGTGGATTTTACTTTTACGGGTAGCGCGGGGTCCACAAATTCGAATCTCATACGAGTTGGTCTTTCTCCAGATAGTTGGAACTATAACTGTGTTAGCTTCTATATAAACGCATCGTATTATGAAAATAATTTTAGGGTCCAGTCGTTTGCAGATCGATCGTCGGTCGATACTACATCGCTTAGAAATACTAGGCATCGTTTGGTATTCAAGGTTAATTACTCTGGAAGCGGTAATTTAAACGCATGGATGGACGGAACTAAGATAGTTTCTAATTTCGGATCATCTCCGGTGACAGGTTCGCTATCGATGTCGAATGCAGAAGGTTCGAACCGTTTTGTCGGAACATACCATGAGGTTAAAATACTTAGCTCGAGTCTTTCCGACGAAGAACTTAGAGCGGCAAGCGAGGTTACATAAATGTCTCTCTCAAACACCGCCACTCCGAAATACTACGGCCAATTCCGAGAAGCTGTCATGCGAGGTGAAATTCCGGTTTGCAGGGAAGTATCCATGGAGATGAATCGAATAGACGATCTCATTGCAAACCCAGGAGTTTACTATGATGACCGAGCAATGGATGGGTTTGTGGCTTTTTGTGAAAAAGAAATGACCCTTACCGATGGCTCGGATGTGCAGCTTCTGGATACTTTCAAGCTTTGGGCTGAACAAATATTTTGCTGGTTTTATTTTGTGGATCGAAGCGTTTGGGTCCCCAATGAAGATGGCTATGGCGGCCACTTTGAGACAAGACGAACAAAAAAGCGTCTGGTCAACAAACAGTATCTTATCGTCGCCCGAAGCGCAGCAAAGAGTCTTTATGAGACCTTTATCCAGGCATACTTTCTCAATGTCGATACTTCCACAACCCATCAGATCACAACGGCTCCCACGATGCGACAGGCAGAAGAAGTCATGAGTGCTTTTTCAACTGCCATTGTCCGCTCGAGGGGGCCTCTTTTTACGTTTTTGACCGATGGCTCCTTACAAAATACCACCGGCAACATCGCCAATCGCAAGAAACTTGCAAGTACTAAAAAGGGTATTCAGAACTTTCTGACAAACTCCCTTTTGGAAGTGCGGCCTATGGAGATTTCAAAGCTTCAGGGTTTGCGAGTGAAATGTGCAACGGTGGATGAATGGCTTTCTTGTGAAATAAGAGAAGACCCGATTGGAGCTATTGAGCAGGGCGCAGCAAAGATCGACGATTACCTTATCCTAGCCGTATCTTCTGAAGGTACTGTCCGAAATGGCGTCGGCGATACAATCAAAATGGAACTCATGAGCATTCTGAAGGGCGATTACATCAATCCTCATGTGTCCATTTGGTACTATAAGCTCGACTCTATTGACGAAGTGGCAAAGCCCGAGATGTGGCTTAAAGCAAATCCTAACCTCGGAAAGACCGTAAGTTATGAAACCTATCAGCTCGACGTGGAACGTGCCGAACAAGCTCCGGCCACGCGCAACGACATTCTGGCAAAGCGTTTTGGTATTCCTCTCGAAGGCTATACCTACTTCTTTCCTTACGAAGAAACGTTGCCGCATCCGCATAGAAGCTTTTGGCAGATGCCGTGCTCGATGGGTTGCGACCTTTCCCAGGGAGATGACTTTTGCGCATTTACGTTCCTCTTTCCGCTTGGTCCTGATATGTTTGGTGTGAAGACCCGGAACTATATTTCCGAGTTCACCCTTTCAAAGCTCACAGCGGCATTAAGGGAAAAGTACATGCAATTCATGAATGAGGGAACGCTGGTCGTAATGCCGGGTACAGTTCTTGATATGATGGATGTGTACGATGACCTTGACGCCTTTATCGAAGGGAATCAATACGATGTGCGCTGTGTTGGGTATGATCCATATAACGCGCAAGCTTTTATCGACCGCTGGGGAAACGAAAATGGTCAGTTTGGCATCATCAAAGTTATCCAGGGTGCGAGAACTGAGAGTGTTCCTTTGGGTGAACTCAAGAAGCTTTCTGCGCAGCGCAAACTCATTTTCGATGAATCCATGATGCAGTTTACGATGGGTAACTGTATTGTGCAGGAAGACACGAACGGCAACCGCAAACTCTTGAAACTTCGGTATGACGAAAAGATTGATGCGGTCGCCGCTATGATGGATGCTTATGTCGCATGGAAGCTGACAAGAGAAGCATTTGAGTAAAAATCAAAATGGAGTAGAGAGGGGGATTCTGTGGAGATTTGGCAGTATAACTACGGACCTGCGAGAAGTGATGAGCTTTATCACCATGGCGTAAAAGGTCAAAAATGGGGCGTAAGACGATACCAGAATGAAGACGGTAGTCTTACTCCAGCGGGGAAAGTTCGTTATTATAAAACTATCGGTCTTATTAAAAGTGTTAATTATCAGAATGATATTGCCAAAGCGGATATTCTAAAGTATAGAGGCAGTAATACCAGTAAGAGCAAAGCAAAAGCAGAAGTTGCTCAAAATAAGATAGCTTCTGAAGTTGAGAATAATATGGAAGCCAACCGAATAAAAGGCAAAGCTGCGGTCGGGCAGATTTTATCTGGTGCTTTGGGGGCTGGTCTTGCTGTTGGAGTCATGGGTTTGGGTTTATATGCTACTCTACAAACTGGCGTTGATTTTCTGCCACAAGCCGCTGCCATAGCACCAAGTCTTGGCCTTCCTGTTGCCGCCACTGGTGTTGCTATTGGCGAGGCTGTAAAAGTGAGAGCAGAAGTTGGAAGAAAGGCCGTTCAGCGTTTACTGGATAAAGATTATACTTATGCAATAAATGAATTGGATAAGAAATGAGGTGATAAAGTGTGGCAGTATAATGACGCCTCCGAACTCTATCACTGGGGAATTAAAGGTATGAAGTGGGGTGTCCGTCGATACCAAAATAAAGACGGAACTCTTACTCCTGCCGGAAAAAAACGGTACACCGACGATGGTGGGCGCGATAATGCTCAGACGCAGACACAAAGTTCTTCTCCTGCGAAAACTCGTCGCCAGTCTATTAGTGACCTTTCCGATGACGAACTTCGCACTATTGTGAACCGCAAGCAGAGTGAGCGGCAGCTTCGCGATTTGCTTGACGCTGAGGAACGCTATTATAATCCTCCATCGCCGCAGAATACACAGCAGCAAGGACAGAGTATGGTGAGTAAAGTCCTTCGCAATGCGGGTGAGCAAGCTCTTACCACAATGACAAAAGGCGCAATGCTTTATGCGGGTAGCACTTTTGTCAAGAAAGCTCTTGGGAATCCTGATCTTGCCAAAGCAATGGCCACTGGTTCTATGGGTGGTCAGAAAGATGACAAGAAGAAAGACGATTAACCTTGGAGGAAAATCAAAATGGAATTGAATTTCACTTCCAGGGTTAAAAGCGCCTGGAACGCATTTTTTAACCGAGACCCTCCGAGGTCTTATTACGGAGGGGGCTATAGCTATCGGCCGTATTATCAGCGGCTTGGTGGCCAGACGGATCGAACGATTGTTTCGGCAGTTTATAACCGCATTGCAACAGATGCGTCATCTATCTCGATACAGCATGTTAGGCTCGACGAAAATGGTCGTTACGACGAGACCATCGAATCGGGCCTTAATTCTTGTCTGAATCTTTCTGGCAATGTGGATCAGACAGGGCGTGCTCTCGTGCAGGATATTGTAATGTCAATGCTTGATGAAGGCGTTGTTGCTGTCGTTCCGACTTGGACTGATGTAGACCCGAGGACCAATGCTTCGTATGAGATTTACTCGATGCGAGTTGGGCAGATCACCGAGTGGTTTCCGAAAGCAGTTAGGGTGAAGCTTTATAACGAAGTAAAAGGTTATAAGGAGGAGATCGTGCTGCCTAAAAAGATGGTGGCTATTATCGAAAATCCTTTTTACGCTGTTATGAATGAGACGAATAGTACCATGCAGCGTCTCATTCGAAAACTTAACCTTTTGGACGTAGTGGACGAACAGACGGGTTCTGGTAAACTCGATTTGATTATCCAGCTCCCCTATGTCATCAAGAGCGAAGCACGACGTCAGCAGGCCGAACAGCGAAGAGCCGAAATTGAGCGGCAGCTTTCAAGCTCTAAGTACGGTATCGCGTATGCCGATGGTACGGAGCGGATTGTCCAGCTTAACCGGAGCCTTGAAAACAATCTCTTAAAGCAAGTTGAGTACCTCACAAACATGATGTACGCGCAGCTTGGTCTTACGCAAGAGATCATGAACGGTACGGCAGACGAATCGGCCATGACGAATTACTATAGCAGGACGATTGAACCGATTGTCTCAGCGATTGTAGACGAGTTCAAACGAAAGTTTCTCACAAAGACTGCGAGAAGTCAGCGTCAGTCGATCGTGTTCTTCCGTGATCCGTTCAAGCTTGTTCCGATCAATACGCTTGCCGAAGTTGCAGATAAGTTTACTCGCAATGAGATTATTTCGTCGAATGAGATGCGGCAGTTTGTTGGTCTCAAGCCTTCGAAAGACCCAGCTGCGGATGAACTTCGTAACAAAAATCTTAACCAGTCCGATAATCAGCGTATTACGATGACGGCTGGAAAAGAGCAAAATGAAAGACTATTAACTAAAGAGAGGGAAGGAGGGGCTGAAAATCAAAATGGAAGCAGTAGCGACGAATAGACCTTACGATTTTGCCGGTTGGGCAACGAGAAATAATCTTCGCTGCGCTGACGGGCGAACCATTCGTAAAGATGCTTTTGCTGATTGCGATGGTAAAGAAGTCCCCCTTGTTTGGAACCACAATCATGACGATCCCGAGGATGTTCTGGGGCATGCGCTTCTCAAGAATACTCCGGAAGGGGTTCGCTGTTATGGATATTTCAATGATACGCCTTCTGGGCAGATTGCTAAACAGTGTGTAGAGAGCAGAGATATTACCAACCTGTCGATTTACGCAAATGGTCTTAAGCAGTCAGCCGCAAGAGATGTTCTTCATGGGAATATTCGGGAAGTGAGCCTTGTCCTTTCGGGTGCAAATCCTGGGGCGCTCATTGATGATATCGTGGTTCATTCGGAAGATGCAGACGGTGAGGCATTTATCTATAACGATGACGACCTTGAGCTGTATCATGCCGAAGAGGGGAAAGAAACTGGTACTGGCACCAAAGAGGAGGGTACAAAAGTGGCCGAAGAGAAGAAAGAAGGTAAAACTGTCAAAGAAGTCTATGACAGTATGACCGACGAACAGAAAGACGTTTGCAACTTCCTCGTTGGTCAGGCCATTGAAGACGCAAAGAAAAATGATTCTGATGAGGAGGATGATTCTGTGAAGCACAATGTTTTCGAAGGCGATACCCCCGACAACAGCCTCCAGCACGCGGCTGAAATTAAGGCGGCTATCGCTGATTCTAAGCGCTATGGCAGCATGAGGGATTCGTTCCTGGCCCACGGTATTGATCAGGTGGATTGGCTGTTCCCTGATGAGCGTGAACTGAACACTCCTCCCAAGATTCTGGATAACGACCAGTCTTGGGTTCGTACTGTTATGAACGGCGTTCACCATACTCCGTTCAGCCGATTCCGCACTACCTTCGCGGACCTGACCGAGGATGATGCTCGGGCCAAGGGTTACATCAAGGGCAACTTCAAGAAGGAGCAGGTGTTCAGTCTGCTGAAGCGCTCTACCGCGCCGACCACCGTTTACAAGAAGCTGCGGATGGATCGGGACGATATTATCGACATCACCGAGTTTGAGGTGGTCGCCTGGCGGAAGCAGGAGATGCGCTATAAGCTGGATGAGGAGATCGCTCGAGCAATTCTGATTGGCGATGGTCGGCTGTCTTCTTCCGATGACAAGATCGACGAGAACTGCATCCGTCCGATCATCTCCGACGAGGATTTGTTCACCATCAAGCTTCAGGTCGATGTGGCTTCCGGTGATGATGCCGACACTAAGGCCAAGAAGGCTATTCGTGCCATCATCAAGAGCCGCAAGGACTACAAGGGCAGCGGCAATCCGACTCTGTTCACGAGCGAGGACACCCTGGCTGACATGCTTCTGCTTGAGGATGATATCGGCCACACCCTGTACGCTGATGAGGCGGCTCTCGCTCGTAAACTGCGTGTGCGCAATATCGTCACTGTTCCTCAGCTCGAGGGTTACACGGGTCCCAAGGGCGGCGATTTCGTCGGTCTGATCGTCAACCTGGCCGACTATACCGTTGGTGCCGATAAGGGCGGTGCTGTGAACATGTTCGATGACTTCGACATTGACTACAACCAGCAGAAGTACCTGATCGAGACTCGGTGCTCTGGTGCTCTGACTGTTCCGTTCTCGGCTATCTCGGTCGAGTACAAGGTCGGCACCTGATTTTTCATACAAAGAAAGTTAGGAGGTACTAACTAATGGGTTGGAAAGAAACTCTGGACACTTATCGCGAGGAGAAGACCCCGCAGGCCGAGGCCGTTTATGAGAAGGGCAAGGATGTCCATGTCCGTAAGTATATGGCCTATGGCGATACCACCGACTCGAAGCTCTATGGCGATGCCGCATTCCAGAAGGTACTGAACTCCGATGACGTTTATAACGCCGCTATGTTCGGCACTCTGGTTGTCTTCGACGGCACCAACTACAACGTGGTCGTGAGCTTTGTCAAGGACAGCTATAAGACTGTCGACGGTGCTTCGACTCCGGCTGGTAAGACCTGGACCTTGGCTACCGAGCCGAAGAGCGAGGAATAAGAAAATCAAAATGGAGGAGTGACTCATGGCAAAATGGGCAGGGGTAATTGGTTTTGTAGATGAAACCAAAGAAACAGCCCCAAGTGTATACAAAGAAGACTTCATCGAACGGAAGTATTATGGGGACGTAGTGAAAAATAATCGCCGTCTAGTCACAGCCGACAAGGTGAATGATGATATTTCTGTTCAAAATCAGCTTTCTATTGTCGCGGATCCATATGCCATGAATCACTTTTACTCCATGAAATACGCGACGTTTTGCGGTGCAAAGTGGAAAGTAACGGACGTTCAGGTCGAACATCCACGACTTACCCTGACGCTTGGAGGGCTTTGGAATGGCTGATAAACGACTTGAACTAGACAGAACCTTACGCAAAGTGATGCGGGAGATGGTGGGGCTAGAGAATGTATATTTTCAGCCACCGGCAAATCTTCTCATGAAGTATCCCGCAATTCGTTATGAGCGTAGTGATATTGAGAATACTCCGGCGGACGACCGGCCGTATGCTCAGCACACATTTTACGATGTGACGGTGATTGACGAAAATCCTGATTCGCTTTTGGTGTATGCCATTGCGAGCCTGCCTCGGTGCCGCTATGGTCGTCATTACAAGGCAGATAATCTCAATCACGATACATTTACAATTTATACATGAAGGAGGTAAATCTATGGCAGCTCTTGTTTGGGATGCTACCGGTACCCGTGAATTTGAGATGGGTACCAAAAAGGGCGTTCTGTACCCTTATAACCTTGAAGAGAATAGCTATGGCACTGGTGTTGCTTGGAATGGCCTGACCGCTGTTACCGAGTCGCCTTCTGGCGCAGAGGCGACTGACCTGTACGCCGACGATATCAAGTACGCTTCGATGCGTTCTGCTGAGGACTACGGCATTACCATCGAGGCTTACACCTATCCTGATGAGTGGGGCCAGTGTGATGGTTCTGCTGAGGTTGCGACCGGCGTTCAGATTGGCCAGCAGGATCGTGTCATGTTCGGCTTCTCTTGGGTGACCACTATCGGTGATGACACCACCTCGAACAAGGGCTATAAGCTGCACATTGCTTATGGTCTGACCGCATCGCCTTCCGAGCGTGCGTACACCACCATCAACGATTCTCCCGACGCTATCACCTTCTCTTGGGAGTGCGAGTCGAACCCTGTCAATGTCACTGGCCATAAGCCTACTGGTTGTGTCACCATCGACTCGACCAAAGCTGATGCCGGTAAGCTGGCTGCGCTGGAGAAGAAGCTGTATGGCAGCGAGAGCGCGGAGCCGACTCTGGTTCTTCCCGACGAAGTTATCAGCATGATGACTTCTAGCGTCGGCGGTTAATCCCAAAATCAAAATGGAGTGAGGATACTCCAAAGGTTGTTCGAAGAGGGTCTGTTTTCTTAAACGGAGGCAGACCCTCTTTATTTTTTATATTGAAAGGAGAAACAGCAATGCTGAAGAAAACCGTTACCTACATCGATTTCGATGGCAATGAGCGCACCGAAGACTTCTTTTTCAATCTGACCGAGCAGGAGATTGCCGAGATGGAGCTTTCTACCGAGGGCGGCCTTGGTAATTTCATCAATAAGGCCGTCGCAGCGAAGAGCCAGGTGGAGCTGATCGAGCTGTTTAAGAAGTTGATCCTGGCCGCGTATGGCGTGAAGAGCGCGGATGGTCGGCGCTTTGTGAAGAACGACGCCGTGCGCGAAGACTTTATGTCCACTCAGGCATTCAGTGATATTTACATGGAGCTGGTACAGGATGCTGACAAGGCCAGTGCCTTCTTTAACGGTATTGTGCCGAAGGAGAAGAATAAGGCTCCCGTCGCTCTTCCTGCACGAAGCTAAGATATTTTGCCAAGGAGGATATGAATGCTTACCATAACGATTCCTGGAGATGAGGGTTGGGATCCTGAAAAAGAGGAATTTGTCTCGCTTTCCAGTCCAGTGACTTTGAAACTTGAGCATTCGTTGCTCTCTTTGGCTAAGTGGGAAAGTAAGTGGCACAAACCATATTTTTCTGAAGATAAGACGGACGAAGAAAAGATTGATTATGTTCGCTGTATGACAGTTTCAAAGATCGTTGACCCGAACGTTTACTACCGCCTTACCAAAGAAAATATGAACGCCATTTCAAGATACATCGACGATCCAGCCACAGCAACTAAAATTTACGATCTGCATAAAAAGCAGAATCAAGGTAAAAACGTCCCGAAATGGGCACAAAAGAAAAACATTCAAACGGCAGAAGTGTTTTATGCTGCTATGTTTGAATGCAATATTCCACTCGAATTTGAAAAACGACACTTAAATCATCTCTTGACACTCATTAAAGTTTGCCAAGAGCGTATGAACCCTTCCGACAAGATGTCAAAGCGAGATCAGCGTGAGTGGCAGCGTGCGCAAAATGCTGCTAGAAAGAGAAAACTTGGCACGAAGGGGTGATTTGAGTGCCGAAAATTATTGTGTTTCGACAAAAAGGAAATTTTCGGAATAGCGAAACATTCTTAAGGAAAGCTTCTCGGCTCAATATTAGCCAAATATTAGAGCGATACGCAAAAGAAGGCGTTGAGGCTCTCCGAGAAGCCACACCGAAAAACACGGGGACCACCGCTAACAGTTGGTATTATAAAATCGAACGTTCGAACGACAGGATCGCGATTGTTTGGTCTAATTCCAATATTGTTAACGGGGTCCCCATTGCGGTGATATTACAATACGGGCATGGCACAAGAAACGGTGGCTATGTTGAGGGAATTGATTATATAAATCCGGCAATGAAACCGATATTTGATCGGATTGCCGAAAGGGCGTGGGGAGAGGTGATGCATAAATGAGCCGTGAAGTAGATCAGCGCGTTGTTGAAATGCAATTCAATAATGCGCAATTCGAAAGAAACACAAAACAAAGTCTTAGTACGATCGAGAAACTAAAAGCCGCGCTGAAATTCGATGACGTGGGCGATAGCTTTTCTGGGATAACCAAGGCGGCTAAAAATGTAAACCTTGAACCGGTCAGCGATGGGGCAAATGAGGTTTATTACCGGTTCAAAGCGCTTGATGTAGTGGCTGGGACGGTGCTGTCTAATATCACAGCAAAAGCAATGACGCTCGGATGGACTCTTACTAAAGCGCTCACCATCGATCCCATGAAAACGGGTCTTGCTGAGTACGAGACGCAGATTAACTCTGTACAGACGATTCTCGCTAATACTCAGAAAGAGGGTACGAACCTCGCGCAAGTTAATGCGGCGCTTGATGAGCTGAATCGTTACGCCGACATGACCATCTATAACTTTACCGAGATGACTCGCAACATCGGTACGTTTACAGCGGCTGGTGTTAAGCTGGATACCTCGGTGCAGGCTATCAAAGGTATTGCGAACCTTGCTGCCATCTCTGGTTCGACGAGTCAGCAGGCATCCACCGCGATGTATCAGCTCAGTCAGGCGCTGGCTGTTGGCACAGTCAAGCTTATGGACTGGAACTCGGTGGTTAACGCTGGTATGGGCGGTCAGGTCTTCCAGGATGCACTCAAAGAGACCGCGAGAGTACATGGCGTCGCGATTGACGAGATGATCGCTAAAGAAGGTTCGTTCCGAGAGACGCTTCAGCATGGCTGGCTTACTGCGAGTATCCTGACTGAGACGCTTGCGAAGTTTACAGGCGACCTTTCCGAAGAGGAACTGCGCGCAATCGGCTATACCGAAGACCAGATTGCTGCGATAATCAAAATGGGTGAAACTGCGAATGACGCAGCTACCAAAGTTAAGACTTTCACGCAGCTGATTGACACTCTCAAAGAAGCTGTGCAGTCCGGCTGGACTCAGAGCTGGGAGTACATTATCGGCGACTTCGAGGAAGCAAAAGAACTCTGGACTGAAATCTCGGATAGACTCCAGACAGTCATTAGTCAAAGCGCCGAGGCAAGAAATGCGCTTTTGCAGGGTGGGTTACAGAGCGGTCTAAATCAGTTTATTGACCAGGGGATTACCGATTATTCCGATTTGCTTACTGATATGCTTGCTAAAATCGGTAAAGCATCCGGGGGCATTACGGACGAAGAAATTGAATCTGCTGGTGGTCTTGCGAAAACGCTCAAGTCCGGCTGGCTCAACGCTGATATGCTTGAAAGTTCTCTTTTGCAAGTTGTAAAAGAAGCCACCGAACTTTCTAAGTTGAGCGATGAGCAGCTTGAAAGCATGAGCCTTAGTCGAGAAAAAGTTAATGATATTCTAAAACAGTTTACAGAATTAGAGGAAAAAGTTCAGGACGGAACCATTAGCATTGATGAATTTATTGAAAAGATGAATCGTCCTTCGGGTCGAGAAAATCTTATTCAGTCGCTTTACAATGTGATGGATTCTTTCGGGAAACTAATGGGCACAATTAAAGGCGCCTTTGACGAAGTTTTCCCTCCGATGACGGCAGAAACTCTTTATAAGATTACTGAAAGCATCCGTGACCTTACTTCAAATCTTATCATCAGCAACGATACGGCCGATAAACTTCGTAGGACGTTCAAAGGTCTTTTTAGTATCGCGAAAATTGGTGTTAACATCATCACTACTCTTGCACGATCCATCGGAAATACCGTTAGAGCAGTTGGTAACCTTGGTGTTATCCAGGGGGCTGCCAATCAATTTCTTGAGATTACTTCAGCGATTGGCGATTTTCTTTCTATGGTCGAAGAGGCCACAAGAGGTATCACGAAGATTGGCGATGGATTTGGAGCGGCTGCGAGTAAGGTTGGTAGTGTAAAAGAAGCTTTTGTAACTATCGCGGAAGCCATAGATTCTAAATTTACAATCCCAGAATTTGAAACACCTATTAAAACTTTAACCGCAAATTTTGATTCTATTTCGAAATCCATCAAAGATTTTGGATTTTCTGATAAAGTTGTTAGTTCTCTTGAAAAGCTTATTACTTTGATTTCAACAAGCGGCGTTTCTGCTTTTACTGTTTTTAGTACGGCAGTTGGCGCTTCTTTTTATGTTATACGTGATATTTGTGTAAATATTACTGAATTCATTCCGAAAGCAGTAAATGCAATTTTAGAGCTTCCTAAAACAGCAAGTGAAGCATTCAAAGAATTTAGCGATGGGGTTTCCGAAGGTGCAAATAGAGTTATCTCAATGCTTGAAAAAGTAATGGAACCTTTTATCAAGCTTCGAGATATCGCTATAGAATCTTTGGAATCTACTACAAGTCTTGATATTTATAGAATTTTGTCGCTTTTGGACGTCGGTCTTCTTTCTGTTATGGTGGGCCAACTTGCGGGGTCGACCAAGAAACTCTCTGACGTATTCAAGGACCCCGTAACCAAGGCTCTTGACTCTATTGCTGGGGCATTTGATTCTATTTCTGGAGCCGTTAAGTCTTGGCGGCGCCAGAATACCATAAAGAGCATTCAGTATGTAGCAGTAGCTATGCTTGCCTTATCTGGTGCTCTTTATGTTATGTCGAAGATTGATCTTGTAAATATGGCGGCTGGGCTTGGCGCGATTGTCGTAATGACTTATACCTTGGTTGTCGCGATGGGTAAGTTCCGAAAGTCCTTGGCCGATATTTCGACTGGTAAACTTATAGGCCTTGCAACGGTTATGGTGAGCATAGCTGGCGGCGCAATGATTTTGGCGAATGCAATATCCGAACTCGTTAATGCGATCAAACCTTCTGGTGAAGAGGATCTTGCTACAAATGTCTTGATATTTGCAGCAGCTGTATCGGGACTTACGGTGTTGATGGTAGCTGTTGGAAAGCTCTCGTCTATGATGAGCAGCACCAAGGCAGGCGTTATATTAACTGCGTCCGTCATGCTTATTTCGCTTAGCAGTGCTCTTAAGATAATGGCAAGCGCGGTGGCTTCTTTGGCTTCAATCAATCCCGCTGGCCTGGTTTCCGGTCTGTTGACAGTTTTATCGCTTCTTTCGATGCTTACTTATGTCGTCGGGAAAGTTGATTTTTCTGGTCTTGGTCTTTTTAACGGTTTAGCACTTGTTGGTTTTGCGACATCGCTTTATATTGTAGCAAGTGCTATTGGAAAACTCGCCGCTATACCTTCAAATCTCGCTGCCGGTGTTGCAAGTGTCGCTGCTGTCATAACTGGTATGAGCGCCGTTTCGATAGCGATGCAGGGCCTTAAGTTCACCTCTGGTGCGGCTATGATCGCTATGGCGACATCGATTCTTATTCTCTATCAAGCAATTAAGCAGTATTCGAAACTCAAGTTCAGCGAATTTGCTTCCGGTGGATATAAAGTAGCTGCGGCACTTACCGCTTTGACAGTGGCTGCGATTGCACTTAGTCGAAACGAGGGTGGTGTTTTAGCTGCGTCGGTTGGACTCATTGCAATGTCGACAGCGCTCTCGCTTGTAGAGGGTGTAATTAAGCGTTTTGCTGAGATGAATTTCCTTGCTATGGCACAAGGGCTTATCGGGTTTGGAGTAAGTCTCGGTGGCATGGTAGTAGCACTTTCCAGTCTTACGCTTTTGGGTCCTGGACTTGCTGCGACGGTTTCGGCGTTGGGAAAGCTTTCTTTGGCTCTCATTGGTATGAGCGCTGCTTTTGCCATCTTTAATATGCTCGATCTCGGCGGAATCGCTGGTGGGCTTCTGGCTTTAGTCGGCGTTTTAGGGACGCTTATGATAGCTGGAACTTTGGTCGGGAGTATTCCGACTCTTACTTTAGGTCTTGCTGCTTTGGGCGAGGCTTTGGATGGGCTTTCTAAAGTTTTCTTGAGCTTTGCAGCTGCTACAGCGAGTTTGGCTCTTGCTTCCGCCGCTCTTGGCGTTCTTGCTATGTTCGCCGGTCCTATATCTCAAGCGATTGTTGGTGCTGCACCGGACATTGGTGAGGCTCTCATCGCTCTTATCACGATGCTTTGCAACGTAATCGCACAGACGATCGATCCGATCCTCGATACTCTTGGCGTTGTCTTAGTATCGGTTGGCGAGCATCTTGCAGTTGGTATAGGAGCACTCTGGACCTACGTTGGGCCTGCAATTGAGTCGCTGATCGATAAAGCAAAGCAGTTCCTTTGGGATCATACGCTTGGCCACGATTGGTTTGGCATTGGCGCTATGATTTCCGACATGGGTGCTGTTTGGCGAGGGGATGCTGAAGCAGCAGGCAAGTATGTCGCACAAGGGTATGCGAAAGCTTTTGACGAAGACGAGACTGCCGCGGATGCTATACAGAGTTTCGGAACAAAACTTCTTTACACTTTTAGACGACTTTTCGATATCGCTTCTCCTTCGAAAGTTACTGAGCAAGACGGTGAGTATGTAGCTGAGGGTTACGCGCTCGGAATTCAAAATGGAACTCCGGGAGTAGAGGCTGCCGCAAGCACAATGGCGAATTCCGCCGCAAATGCGATTAACACTGGGGACCTCGCCGCAAAAGAGGCTGGCGCTGGGATCAGCGAAGCTGCCGCAGAAGGAATTTCGGAAGGCGCTGAGAATGCTAATACCGCGGCGACTGATATGGCCGAGGGTATTAACAATGCGCTTTTGGATTCCGGGTTGCTCGAAAATGCATATCACTTTGGCGTACTTATCCCCCAGCAAATTCAAGCTGGTATGGAAGCGGCTACAAAGTATATGCAGCTCAAAGACAATCCTCTCGTCGATCAGGACGCTCTTAAAGAAGATACTCGTAATCAAATTCTTCTTGGCGGAAAAGGCAAAACTAGCGCTGGCGATGCATTATCTGATGTTCTTGGTGGCGCTGGCGATGCTATAACCGGTTTCTGGGATAGCCTCGGTCTCGGCGATACTGGCCTTGTGTCTGACGCCGCAAAGAAAGCAGCTGATGAGTATTCTAGTGCTGTGGATAGTGCTCTTTCTAGTTCTTCCTCTGGTTCCTCCACAAAGAAAACCCCTGCTGAACTCGTAGAAGATAAATACAAAGAGCAGCTCGAAGCGAACAAAACTTTGCAGGAAATTGCTGATGCTGAGTACGAGCTCTGGATGACCGAAAATCAAAATGGAGCCGATGCAAACGAAATTCTGGCAAAGAAACTTGAGCACACTCAGTCCGAAATTGCAACACAGACGTCTCGTGTCGAAATTGCCCAGGCGAAATATGACGATATGGTCAAAGCGGTTGGGGCCGATGCCGAGGAAGCAAAAGAAGCTTATGCGGCCTTGCTTGAGGAGAAGAACGCACTCGCAAAGCTTCAGGCCGACCGGTATTCTGATCTTTACGAGGAAATTCTCAATCGTTTGTCGCTTGAGTCTGACCGAATCAGCGCTGAATACGAGCTTTGGACTGAATCCAATCCTGGGGCTTCCGACGCCGAAAAGACTAGCCGAAAAGTAGAAAACATTACCGATCAGCTTGCCAATAGTGCAGATCAGCTTGCCTATGCCGAAAAGCAATACCAGACTCTGTTTGAGCAGTATGGCGAGAGTGACCTTCGTGTAATGGAAGCGAAGAACGACCTTCTCGAAGCCCAGCTTGACTATCAGAAGAAAAATAACGAACTTTGGGAAGCCCAACTTGAAGAATTCGACAACATGATGAACGTCATCGATAGAGAAAGTCAGTATTTCCAGTCTCGAACTGATATGCTGGCAAAAGTCTATGACGATGGCGATCTTTCCAGTCGTTCCGAGGACTATATAAACGCTGTAGAAACCTATGGTAAGAATAGTCCTGAAGCGATGCGAGCAAAGTACCAGGGTTCTGCCAATGGTGTTCTTTCTGTTGGCGTGGCGCTTCGCAATATGGGCGATCAGCTTAGAAGAACCAATGTCTATCAGGCAAAGTATAACGAGCTTGTTGCCGAAGGAAGTAACGCTACTGAGGAAGAAATTTATCAGGCACAGCAGAATCTCCTTGCAAGTCAGTCGGCGTTCCTCGACTTTGCCTCGGACCTTGCTGATGGTTTCGATATGGATGAGGAAGCAAAGAGCATTACAATGCGGCTTGCTTATGCTTTGTCCAATAACTGGTCTACTGTGTATGGCGGGTTCAAGAAAATATGGGATCAGGTGGAAGCCAAATCTCCGCAGCTGACCCAAAATCTCGAAAAGATCTTCGGCGATGCGTTTAGCGAAGAAGGTGTTGAAATAGGCACTGGCATAGTTTCGACCGTAACGTCGGCTCTTAGTGGCGATACGGGCGGAGCTTTAGCGAGCGGTCTTAACACGATTTTGTCGTTCCTTGGTAGTAGCATGGGTCAAAATCTTATTTCGACCCTAGGGACCGCCATCACAAATGGTCTTCCTGAAATTGGTGCTATTCTCAGTAGTATCTTTGATGGTACCATCTTAACGGCTATCGGAGAAGGTATCTCTACTCTCGTCGGAACAATTGGAGGTGGGGCTGGTCTTGCTGGAGTCGTCGAGACGGTAGGCGCAGCGCTTAGCAGCATTGGGCTTGCAATTCCGGAGCTTCTCCCGATCATTGCGATTATCGGTGCTATCATTGGCGCGATTGCTCTCTTGATTGGCAACTGGGACGAGATTGGCGAGTTCTTCAATAATCTCATCCAAGGTTTCATCGACGTTGGCAAAAACATTGTCAATGGTCTTATTGAGGGGATTAAGAGCGCCTGGAACGCATTTACCGACTTCATTGGAGGACTCTTTGGCGGTGTCGTGGATTTTGTAAAGGGAATCTTCGGCATCAATTCGCCTTCTACGGAATTCATTAAGATTGGTAGCTACATCGATGAGGGCTTTGCAAAGGGTATTCGAGATAGTGCTTCCGCCGTCACTTCGTCGATGGACGATATGACTTCGAGTGCTATGGATTCTGCCCTGCGTGTTAGCGACATGGTACGGAACGTCCTTTCGAATACCGATGGTTTCGCTACCGAAATTACGCCGGTTGTCGATTTCTCTACGCCAAAGGATACATCCAATTGGTACACTTCGAACGCAGCTGGTTACGGCAAAGACGACGCCTGGGGTAGTCGTTCTTCGGCGCTTGCGAGTGAAGTTACTGTGCAGAAGAATCAAAATGGAAAAGAACCTGTGGATTCTACTCGTGCAGATGTAGTTGCTGCTATTGATGCGCTTTCCAATCGGGTTGTCATGATGGGGCAGTCGATTGAAAATATGCAGGTTGTTCTCGACTCTAAGAAATTGGTTGGCGGTATTTCCGGTCAAATGGATTCGGCCCTTGGCGTTAGAGCTGCTAGGGCCAGGAGAGGAGGGTGATTGAATGATATTTTACTACGAGGGAAAACACAGTGTCAAATTTGATGACTATGACTCCTGGGAAGATTGGCATTTGATCCCCAAATCTCGCCCAGTGATTTCTCCCCCTACCGAACGGACGAGTTTTGTCACTATCCCTGGTAGGCATGGGAAAATTGATCTTTCTTGGGCGCTTACCGGGGGTCCTGTATATGACAATCGTACTGGCAGTATTGATTTTTACGTGGATAGTAATAAATGGAATGGTTGGCATACAGCATATATGACAATCATGGCAGCTTTGCAGGGTCATCGGTCTAAGGTCATTCTTTCCGATGACCCCTCTTTTTATTATGAAGGAATGGTATGGGTCGACAAATGGACTAGCGATGAAAGGAATTCCACGATTAGTCTAAAATACGATTTATATCCCTTTAAGAAACGTGTAGTCTTTAACGAAAGCGATTGGCTTTGGGACCCGTTTGATTTCGAGAATGGTGTCATTGGCAATAGTGTCTTTGGAGAGGAGGTGCTGTGATGGGGTATAAAGTGTATTATGGCACATTAACTTCTGGCGGCCTTGGATATTTGGATCATTACAACTGGGTAACAAGAACACTTATATATGATACGGATAATCTGGATGACGAGCATTATCTTGTTGAACCGATATTGACAAGAGAAGCAAACGAAGCTGGCAGTTTCGAAGCCGATATACCAAAAACGAACGTGTGCTGGAGTTCTTTGCGACTTATTCTTGGTACGATTGAGATAGAACGCGATAACGAGATAATTTGGCAAGGTAGAATTACGCAGATTGATACTAATTTTGAATTAGTCAAGCACATTTATTGTGAAGGTGAACTTGCTTACCTTAATGACGATACCAGAGAAATAGATTGGACGAGGATTCGATCCGAAAGACAGGACGAAGATGGTAATCCGACTGGTCTTTATATGTATAACGTTGTTGGGGCATTTCACAATTTTTGTGGCTGTGATATAGATTCTAATGGAAAATACATAACCGCAAAAGCTGATAACCTTGATGGATTAACCGAGGACGAACAACTTGCAGAGGCCTTGGGTGCTCTTGCAGTAAACGCCATGACAATCAATCCTGATATTCAGGTTGATGATAGTCGTTATGTAACCACATGGGACTTTCTTAAAAACAGCGTTTTAGGTGGAATGCTTTCTAAAATTGATGGATATGTTTATTTGATTCTCGATAGGGAGCATGATTCTCATGGGTATAAGAGAGTGTTAAAGTTAATGGTTCTTAACTGGGATCCAACCTTATCCGAATCTTCCGGTGGGTTTTATGATGACGACGTTTTGTTTGGTCTAGCATCGAAGAGGGTTACCAATCAAACCATTGAGTTTGGGAAAAACCTTTTGGATCTCAACATAACTCAAAGCATGAACGAAGACGTTAAAACTTATGCTAGAGTGTTCGGCTATGAGACAAAGGGTTGGTGGATATTTTCCTCTACCGAATCTATTGTTGGAACGGCAATGGACTCCGAATTGATTGCAAGATATGGCCAAATAGAAACCATAAGCTCTGTTGAAGGCTCTTCTTCTACTTTGGAATCTTTGAATAATGCGGCCCAAGCGCTTCTTACTGACGTGGGGAATTGCGAATACGAAGAGATTGAAGTGAATGCGGTTGATCTAGTAGATTCCGGGGTGAATACCGATCGACTGGACTTTATGAAATTCTCAAGGGTTATTTCCGAACCTCATGGCGTTAATTTGCTTCTTTTGTGCACAAAAATGGTAGAGCCTTTGGATGACCCTGCTGGTAAAAAGTTTACATTTGGGAGTAAAAAGAAGCGCCTGTCATCGTATCAATCTAAGTACAACGCTACGACTGAAAGATCGTATAATATCGGTCGAAATGTTAAGACTTATGTCACCGATTCCTAACTCGAAAGGAGGGCATAAATCAAAATGGCGAATTTGTCTAACATTATCAACACTATTCGCTCTGCTATCTACGGCAAGGATATGCGTGAGGCCATTGCACAAGGATTTGAAGCCATTGACGAAGAAATGGAAGGCGGTGGTGGCGGTTCCGTGACTGTTGATACTACGTTGACTGTTTCTGGTCAGGCCGCAGATTCGAAAACGGTTGGCGATAAGTTCACCGACCTTGAAAGTCAGATTTCTGCAATTAGTCCTGGTCTTTCCAGAGCCGAGAAGGATGCTATTCTGGCTTATTTTGCAGAGCAGGTCGAGATTCATCCGAGTCTTGAAGATGCTTACCAGGCTATCTATAACTTGTGGAATAAGCCTGTCAATTCCATCACTCTCAATAAGCATTCTTTGATGCTTGCCGTTGGCATGAGCGAGAAACTGCTTGTTACGATCGATCCTCCTGATGCTTATGATCAGACTGTCACCTGGAGTTCTAGTCCTCAGGGGATTGTTTCTGTGGCGCAGGATGGTACGGTCATGGCGCTTCAGGATGGTCGTGCCACGGTCACTGCCAGTTGTGGCGGAAAGACTGATTCCTGCTCCGTCACGGCTGTGCAGATGAATTATTACTCGGTCACGAACAATCTCACGAATGTTACGAACTCGAACTCTGCAAGTAGTGTGCTTGAGGGGGAAAGTTACTCGGCAACGCTCTCGGTTTCGCCCGATTATAGTTTCACCGATGTCCAGATCACCATGGGCGGGTCTAACATCACTTCGAGTGCTTACAACGGCGAGTCTCATGAGATTTATATCGCGAGTGTTACTGGCAATATCACTATTACCGCCAGTGCCACTAAGATCGTGTACTACTCGGTTATGTGGCAGCTTTCAAATGCGAGTGTATCTGGTGGTGATCAGCCGAGCACGGTTCTTGGCGGCAGCACCTTCCATTATACCATTCAGACAAATAGCGATGCAAACTATGAGATCAACAGCATTCAGGTAATGATGGGCGACCGTGATATTACTTCTACCGCGGTTACTGCCGGCGGAGAAGGCGAGAAGTCTGTCACTATTACTATTGATAGTGTTAGCGGTAATATTAAGATTATCGTCAGTGCTGTTGTGGCCATCAAAGCTTTGAACGATTGTACTTGGGCTGAGATCAGTCAGATTTCCTCCTCCGGTCAGGCAGCGAACACGTTCTCTGTCGGTGACCAGAAGACTATTACTTTCACGGGAAATGGTAATTTTGCTGATGGTATGCGTTTGACTGGAGATATTGATGTCTTCATCTTAGGTATCAATCATAACGCATCCGTTGAGGGCAGTAATCTAATCCACTTTTGCATGGGGAAATCCGACGGTCAATTATGCGTCCTTTTTAATGCAGTTCAAGGCGATGACCTGTTCGCCAATGGAACTATGAATACTAGTGATTCGGCTGTTTTAGGTTGTTACGATGATTATCTCAGTTCGTCGGAGCAAGGAGCTAATCGCTATGGTTTTGGAATGAGTGGAATGTCATATCTTTGTGGACAATATGTCCCCAATATTCAGAGTTCTAGGGTTGGTGTCATTGGCTCACTTCCAACCGATCTTCGAGCAGTAATGAAAGAAGCCACAAAATATTACGATACCGAAAGTTCTATCAGCAGTATCCAACTTCCGATGTCGATACCAAGCGTATATGAACTTCGCGGGTTTCATTATTCCGGAACCGAAACTTGGAGTGATCAAAACCAGCAGCAGTATGAATATTTCAAATCCGGAAATTCCTATGTCGCAAAAGGCCTGAGTTTCAATTCGTCCGGAAATCAAGGTATAAACGAGTCATATAATGGAACGACGTATTGGCTTCGTAATAGAGTCTCTAGTGCTAAAGATACAACCAAAAGAAACAATGTTGTAATGGATGGTAATGGCTCGTTTGATAGAGTATACGATGGAACTTTCAACTTTGCGTGCATGTTCTTGTTCTTTGTTTGAATTGAACAAAGATAAGAGGAAAGGAGGGATTAAATGTTTCTGATTGTGGATCCTATCTCAAATGACACAATCGCTATGGTTGACGAACCGATTTATATTCGCTTGCAGCCGAATGGCTGTTATGGCATGGCAAAGAGCGAACACGAAGCCGAAGGTATAAACTTTAGTGGAACAGTCTACCATCTTTACGGAAAAAATGCTATGAAAGGTACCGAACCCGATGCAGTTCTCATCCCCCAAGATGATGGTAGCATTACGTTTGATCTTATGAGCCAACTTTCCAATTTTATCATTGACCAGGAGTACCGTCTTACCATGCTCGAGCTTACGAGTATGACCTCTACGTCTGGTTCTTCCGAAGATACCTCTATCGTCACCTAAAGGAGGGTGTAACTATGAGTATTATGTACAACGCTGGTAAAATGTGCATTATGACCGCCAAGACTATTGAAGATCTTGATGCGCTGGCGACTAAGTTCGGGGTTCTGTACATGGCCGCAAATCAGCTTACCGAGGATGAATACCTCGATCTGATCGGCCGTATTAACACCAAGAAAGCTCAGATCCAGCCGAGCGAGGAGAATACCGAGGTTCAGTAAAACAAAATGGGCTATTATAGCTATTTCACGCGAAAACGAGCAAGGTTCAAAGCCTTATCCAGTGACATTGTAAATATTCCTTATGGAACCAAAGTTGCAGGAGACGGCAAGAATTTGCTCTTTTTTAACGATAAGCCTTTGACCTATCTTCATAGCAAGAATTCTATTGATTTCTTTGTTCAAAATGATGATGGGTACGGTGAAAAAAGAGCGGAACTTGTGAATACCATAACTTCTACGCTTGAAAAACTCGATGTAAAACATCAGGAAAGATGGAATCGGGTGTGGGAAGATGATATTTGTAAGCCATATAGAAGAAAAGACCACAAAGACTTTTGGCTATGGGATCGAAGCTTCTATGACGCTCCGATTTTCATTCTCGAACATATTAAGGGTCTAGTCACAAAGGAGGATTGATACCCTATGGCTATCAATGCTTACTCTTACGCAAAAGACGGAACTAAGTTCCTCTCGAAGAACTTTCGTGTTCGCGAATTTCGTTGTAAGGATGATACTGATCCAATCTTTGTAGATTCGGACCTTGTTGATATTCTGCAGAATGTTCGCGACCATTTTGGCAAGGCCGTAACCATCACTTCAGCGTTTCGCACCGCTAGTCATAACAAAAAGGTTGGTGGCGCAACGTATTCCCAGCATTGCTATGGAAAGGCAGCCGACATCAAAGTCTCTGGCGTATCTCCGAGCAGAGTTGCCGAATATGTCGAGACACTGATGCCTAATAGCGGTGGCATTGGTAGGTATTCTACCTTTACTCATGTTGATGTTCGTGCTACCAAATCTCGCTGGAACGGTTGAGGAGGCGGTGTCGGTGCAGGATTTTGTCGCTCAATATCTCATTCAAATCATCTTTGGTGTAATCAGCACTTGTCTCGGTCTTTTGTGTAAGCATCTTTACTCAAAGCTGAGGAAGCTGAACGAAGAAAGCGAGAAACGTGTCGCTGAGAGGGATAAGGAAGATAAGCTCACGAGGGAAGGAGTACTTGTTACGCTGCATATGCGGCTATATGAATTGTGCCAGAGATGCATTGATAAAGGTACAGTGACAACCGAAGAACTCAAGAATACAGAAGATGTCTATAACATCTATCATGCTCTTGGGGGAAACGGCACCGGCAGCGCTCTTTATAATCGCATTCTCAAACTTCCCATAGACAATGACAGAAAGGAGGATTGATCCTATGACCGCTATTAAAAATTTGCTCTATAAGATTTTCGAGGGTGTTAGTGTCTCGACCATTGTTCGAACTGCTTGCTTCTTCCTTGCTCTTATCAACCAGATTTTGCAGGCGATGGGTAAAAGTCCGCTTCCTATTTCGGACGAACAGCTGAATGCTCTTATCACTACTGGTCTCACGGTCATCACCGGTCTGATTGCTTGGTATAAGAATAACTCGTTTACCAAAGCAGCTCAGATTGGTGATGAAGCTATGCAGACTGCTCGTCTTAAGGGTATCACAAAATAAGGAAGTGATTGCTTGTCATTTCAAAATGGAGGCGCTCTCGGGCAGCAATATATGGCCGTCGGTTATCCGCAGCAAAATATGATGTATGTTCCGGCGCAAATGCCTCAGCCAACTATTTTCAGACAACCTCCACCTATCCAGCAGATGCCAATTCAGCAAACATATCCTTTGATCGTTGGCAGGCAAGTAAATACTCTTGAAGAAATTAGACCCAATGAGGTCCCCAATGATGGAAGCTATGCAGTCTTTCCGAGTGGGGACCTTTCTTGTGTCTATATTAAGTATTTCGCTTCTTCTGGCACGATTGAAACTTTGCGGTTTGTTCCTGAAACGCCTGCTGTAACGGCGGTGGATGCAGTTCCTCAGACTGATATGTTCGCTCCGCTTAACGAAAGACTTGATCGGATCGAAAAGAAACTTTCAAAGCTGTCCTACTATCGAAAACCTTACAAGAAGGAGGATGCTGATGGGGATGAACGCACTGAATGATCCATTTGTCAAAAACATGGTCGAAAGACTTGCCAGCGATCCGGCCATGAGTAAGAACCCAATCGCACAGGGTCTTTTGGAAGCCATTAAGTCAGGTGACCAAAAGAAAGGCGAAGAGATTGCCAATAATCTTTGCAAGACATATGGCGTAACGCCGCAAGAAGCTTGTCAACAAGCTATGCGGTTTTTCACCCATCGTTAATCCAAGGTTCTAGTTTTACGGACCTTTGGATTGATGATGCGCGCGATCGACCGAAGGGACGTAAAAATTAGACATATTCGCTCGAATCATCAAATTCAAAATGGATTTACCAAGAGGAGGTAAATGCGTATGTTTAACAGTTCCAATGGTCTTTCTGCGGCTGATGTTGCGGCCGTCATGGGTTCTAACTCTTGCAATAACGGTTTCGGTTATGGTTTTGGCGAAGGTTGGTGGGTTATCATCATTCTCATGGCTCTGTTTGGCGGTTTCGGTTATGGTGGCTTTGGCTATGGCGGTGCTGGTATGCGCGGCGGTAATGGCTGTGGGTGTGAAGCGGCTGTCGCTACTGTTGGTGATATTCAGCGCGGCTTTGACAACCAGGGCGTTACCAACAAGCTGAATGGTCTTGAGAATGGCCTTGCCGACGGCTTCTATTCCATGAACAATTCCATGCTGACCGGTTTTAATGGTGTCCAGAGTGCTATCCAGAATAGCGCTATGAATGCCATGCAGAACACCTTTACTCTCCAGCAGGCAATTCAGGCTGATACTGTGGCCAATATGCAGAATACCAATGCTTTGGCTACTCAGTTTGCAAATTGCTGCTGCGAGAATCGGACTGGTTTTCAGCAGGTAGGCTATGATCTGGCAACGCAGGGTAACGCAATTCAGGTTGCCATTGCCAATCAGACGCAGGCTCTGATGCAGAACCAGAACGACAACTACCGTGCCCTGCATGAGGAGATCGTCGCCAATCGCATGGAGGATATGAAGACCGAAAATGCCAATCTGCGTAGCCAGATTCAGGCTCTCAACCTTGCTGCCAGTCAGGCAAATCAGAATACCTATCTCGTCAATACTCTGCGTCCTTGCCCGCAGCCCGCGTATGTGGTTGCAAATCCTTTCTGCTGCAATCAGCAGACTACTCAGCAGTTTGTTTGCTCTGCTGCTTGTGGCCAGTAATCAAAATGGAGCAAAGGAAGGAGGGGATTATGGATGCTTGAGCTGACCAATTCCTCGGCTCTTACGCTGGCAGCAGGCGAGACGGCCATCTTTGATACTGTACGATTCCGTTTTGGCGCAGATACTTGCACCAAGGCCGGAACTGGTAGTATTAAGATGCGCTACAACGCCATATACGAGGTTCGTTTCACGGGAAACATCGCGACTGCGGACGCTGCTGGTACTGCCCAGCTCGCAATTGAAACTGGCGGCGTAGTTGATCCTGCCGGTACAATTCTTTCTCAGACGGCAACGGCTGGTGCGGCCAATGCGGTCGAGAGAACTTTGTACGAGGTGAACTGTTGTGGAGATTATTCTCGTGTAACCGTCGTCAACACTGGTACTGTTCCCGTGGTCATCGAGCCAGGCGCGGTGCTGAGTGTTCGGAAGGTGGGGTGAGCATATGAAAGATAAGACGGATTACGAAAAGCTTTGCAAAGCGTTTGAGACCGTCGTAGGCTGGTTTGAAAACGAAACCAGCAAAGGTGTTACGCAAGTCGATACCGATGAACTTGGCAAAGTAGCTGACATCATCAAAGACCTTGCGGATGCCAAGAAAAACTGCTCCGAGACTGAAAAGAACGAATGGGAACAGTGTTATTATGCTCATGTCATCATGGCTATGGAAAGGGCTGGTGATGACGAGGAAGGAATGGAAAATCGTTACGGTTACGTCCCTCCCAAAATGAACAAAGCAACCGAACGTTCTCGTATGCGCCAATGGGCTCGTGACCCGGAAATGTACAACCACGAAATGAGCGAACGATATGGTCGCGAGAATGAGAGAAGCGATCAACGCTATGGTAAACCCTATCGCGAATACCTTGACGCTCGTAAGCATTACACGGAAACCAAGTCTGCAAGAGACAAAGAGGACATGGAAATGTACGCCAATGAGCATATGATGGATACCATTGGTACGATTCGCGAAATGTATCGTACTGCGGAGCCTGACCTCAAAAAGCGTATGAAAGCCGATCTTACGAAACTCGTTGGTGAAATGCCCACGTAAATCAAAATGGAACGTTTTTACCTGAATGGCATCCCATGGCGGGTATATTACGTTCAAAGTGACTGTCCATATCTCGTGGATAGAACCGGAAGCAGACGACTTGCCACAACCGACATCAGAACCAACACAATTTATATTTATGAGGGTTTGTCTGGCAGCCTTTTGCGAAGAGTTACTATTCACGAGATTGGGCATGCTGCTATGAAAAGTTTTGGAATTATTGATGAGCTTCACCAAATGGTAAGGCCCGAATACTGGATCGAAGTCGAAGAGTGGGTGTGTAATTTCATGGCTGACTACGGTCTTGATATTTTACGGGCTGGAAAAGAGGTTTTAGGAGATACGATGGCAGATGCGTTTATAAGGACGTCATAAAACGCGGTTCACTCCTTGATATTTCCTATACCTTAAACTTAAAAACAACGAAGTTTCGTTATCTTTTGTCTCGCCGTCAGACTTGCCGTCGGAGTGTTAAATGTTTTGAAGCATCGATAATATTTCGATGGTATGATAAAATAGAGTGTGGCTAAGTGTGAAATAGTGTAGAGAAATGTGGGGCAATCCTGCATATTCTCTACACTATTCATACACTGCGATTCCTACATCGCAAAGGCTACACTCTATTTTATTTTTTCAATTTCTCCTTTGAGCCATTCTACTCCTCGTTTAGAATACACCCTTTCTGTGATATCTGAGCTGGAATGCCCAACGATACGTTTTAGAGCGTACTTTTCAAAGCGAATGAGTTATGTTGATAACACCCTTTCGAGCATCGACCCTTCTATTGCAAAGTATTTGAAGATTGGCGTAACAGAGGGGGTTACATATGAAATTCTCAGAATAAAAGGATGCCCTTGTTGTAGAGATTTGTATTACGAAGCATATCACAAGTTTTTCTGGAAGCTTAGCAGCGAACGGCAATAACGCGAAAATTACATCTCCTATTATGGAAGAAATAAACTTTTCAAAACATTATAAAGGAGATAATTATTATGAAAAAGGTTATTGCTACTATGATTGGGATTGCTTTTGCATTCTGCTGCTTTATGCTGTTTACTGGCTGCATGAAAGCCGAAGAGAATGAAGTGTATTATCCTACTTACGAAGAAGTGGTGGAGCGAGATATGCTCGACTCTGACTTCGGTCATGACTATGATAGTTATGTTATCATTGAAGAACCGAATGAAGAGAACGACGGCAAGATTCGCTACATCGCATACGACGTGGAGGATGAGGCACTTACGATGGCTTCGGTTTACTACGAATGGGCTATGTATTATTACTTTAACTAAAGCTGCTGGGATTGACGAAAAGTCAGTCCCTTTCTTTTTTCGCAAAATTTTCATCTCACTTTATGGAGAAAACTGTTACAACAATAGCGTGTGGAAGTCTGTGATTCACTTCACGTTGGGAAGACAGTAATAACAATAAGATTTTTACAAGAGGTAACGCCCTACTTATTGAGGGATAGGTTGGAAGAACCAACGTGGTAGAAAGTAACTATTTCTCTTTTTTCGCGAAAAAATCTTTTCCCTTTATGAAGGGAGTTGATATTTATGGATTTGATTATTTGCGTTCTGTTTATTATGCTGTTTTGGAACTTGATCAAAATGGTTAAGGCAAAAACAAGACAAATCGAACGGAGCAATAAGCACCATAAAACAAGACATTAAGAAATCGGGCCTGTAATATAACAGGTCCTTTTCTTTTTCGCAAAAATTACACCTCCTATTATGGAAGAAAAGACACACATTTAAGGAGGAAATTACTATGTTTAAGAGCTTTAAGAATGCGTTTGTTAACTTCATGATGGCTGTCAACGCAGCGTTTGATCGTACTTATAACGATTACGAATGCTGGGACGAATGCTATGAATACGAACGATTCTGGAAGACCAACATGGGTTTGCACTAAATTGTCTTTACCCGAGAACGGGAGGTGGAAACACCTCTCTTTCTTTTTCGCGATATTTTCATAGTGTTTTATGGAAGAATATACACCCACAAAATAAGGAGGATATTTATGTACATCGAAGACACTAATAAGATGGAAAACTTTGAATACGTTTACGCAAAGTGTTCGGAGTACGTTGGTGACATGATCCGACTGCACTTCTATCGCGGGATTATCAGAATGGATAATCGGAACGGAAGTTGCTGCGTCGCAGAAGCATGTGTAAGACGACTCAAAAACGCATTTGAGCGGACGCTTTTTAGCAAAGTTCACATCGACTACATGTCTGATTCTGATGGCTGCTATATCATTATTACTAATAGGTGCTAAATTTCACAAAGGACTTTGAGGAAACTCATGGTCCTTTTCTTTTTATATTTCGCGAAAACAACACCTCCTTTTATGGAAGAAATGACAATCGTCTAATGGTGAGGACGCCGCTATATCCAAGCGGAGGAACGGTTCGAATCCGTGTAACGTCCTTTCTTCTTTTTTCTTTCGCAAAATTCGCAGCTTCTTTTATGAAAGGCATATACGGTGCCAGAATAAAGGAGGATATTTATGATTACTTTGAAAGAAGCTACTGCGAAAGATTTGGAATTTACCAGAAAGAAAAAAAACAGTAAGCGACTTGAGACCATTGAAGAATTTATGAGAATGAATATGCATTATGCAGAGGTTATTCGCTCGCATGAGGAATCGAAATTCAGAACAGATTCTGTCGCTGGTTCTCTTCGCTCGGCTGCGCAAAAGTCTGGACTTCCTGTTCGCGTCGCGCAAAGAGGAAAGAAGATTTTCCTTGTGAGAACCGATATGTAAGTTAAAGAGCTCGTGGAAAAATCTGCGAGCTTTATTTTTATTATCAGAAAGGAGTTTAATATGGTTTCTGTTTGGTTTGCTATGATTATGATAATTGTGGGGGTCATTGGCGGATATATCGTCGGGACATGGAACTCAGAACATGACGATGAAGTTGGCGAATTTAGTATCGTCAAAGATGGCGACGATTATTATTTTGCCGTTGAGTTTTATGACGACGTAGATGATTCAATCTTTCTCGAAGAAGATCACGTGTCCTTAAAAGCGAAATGGGCCAATCGCAAATAAAACTGCCTCTTTAATGGAGGAAACTCTTATATTTTTGAAAGGAGAAAATTATGGAACTCAAAGAGAAACTCAACAAAGAACTCGAAAGGGAACTTGGTGAACTCGAAGGACTTGAGCTTGGATCCGATCAGATGCAGAAAGCTGCTGCGACGATCGAGATGATGCACAAACTTCGGATGAACGAAGTCAATTCGGATCGGGATTTGGAGGTCAAGAAAGCGGAACTCGAAGCAAAGGAAAAAGAGCTTGCGCTTGAGACCAAAAAAGCCAAAGATGCGAAGGTGATTGCGTTTGTCGGAACTGGTGTCACACTCGGTACGTTTGCGATAAAGCTTGTGAACGACAATCTGTGGATGGCGAAAGGCTTTAAGTTCGAAGAGACTGGTACGTTCTGCTCGAAAGTGTTTGGGGAAATTTGGAGAGGTTTTTTTCATAAAAAGTAAGGAGGTGACTCGGGAGAGGCTGTGCTGAAAAGCATGGTCTCTTCTTTTTGCGATGAGATGGCATACAGAAAAACCTGAAAACTGGACAAATTACTACGGGCAAACTTATCGCTGCGAGCATCCCGTTTACTCAAGCGCTACTTTATATTTAGAAGGGTCAAAAGGACTTTGCATTATCCAGCAAAGGTTTAATCCTAGAACAAAGGCCACCTTTTGGGGACCAATTGACCCCTGGCTTTGTGACGAATTATATTTGCGCTATGGATTTAGCCAGTTCTTTCGTGAGAGAGCCGGAAAGAAGTCCGAGACGGGCCTTTATCCTACTGTAACGATCCGTCAAATTATGTGGGCACTAAGAATGAAACCTATGAAACGAGAACGCTGGGAGACTGACTTTCCGAGGAAACTAGTGTAGCGCGAATATGACAAGGTATTTTATGGAAGAATATACCCTATAAACGACAAGGAGGAAATTACTATGTCTGATATGGAGAAATTTGTTCGTGAGCTTAATTATCATTCTAGTTTGCTTGTTATTTATCTAAATGCTGGAAACGAAGGTCTTATTGACTCTGAAAAGAGCATGAAAATGGTTGAGTATCATTCGGCTATGATGACAAAACTCATGGCTAAAATTATTTCCTATTTGGATGATCAGGGGGTACTTGAAGGTATTAAAAAGTGAAGGAATCGGCCTCGTGGAGACACGGGTCTTTTCTTTTTCTCGCAAATTAAACATCCTCTTTTATGAGCTAAATGAAAGGAGAGATTACCATGATGCTCGAAGATATTATTTATAAAACAAAGATACACTATTATGGTACTTTGGTTGACATCAACCGCGCACTTTATATTGCTGGACTTCGGTCTGGGGATAAATGCGAAGAACTCAACAAATTGTATTTTATGAAAGTGTTGAAATTGGCTTATAAAAAATACTATAAAAAATACGGAGAGGATAAAGTAAATAAATTCTTTGATGCTTAAGAAACGGGCCTCGTGGAAACACGGGGTCTTTTCTTTTTTCGCAAATTAAACACCCTCTATAATGGAAGGACTGCCATTTTAAGGAGGTATGTTATGGATATTTGTAAAAAGATTTGGAATACGACGGTTACGGTCGGACAAATTATTACGAGTGCTATTATCGCATTGACCATTGGGGTTGTGCTATGGTTACTTGTGCAAATGTTCCGGCCGAACAAAAACTAAACTTTAGGCGAAAAACGTGACGCTAAGATAAAATGCAGCTTCCAGGAAAGGATTTTGGTACGCCAAGGTCTCTTTTCTTTTTCGTCGCGAAATAATCATGGTGTATAATGAAGGGAGGCTATATGCCATGAAAAATATGAAACTGATTACTATCGTTGGTTGGACTTTGATTGCGATTGCAACTGTATGCAATACGGTAGCAGGAATGCTTGCATACAATCGAATGTTCGAAGAATTCTATAATCGGATTGCTCAGAAAACTGAGGATGAGAGAATTAGAATCGGAGGAGCATTTGGTTTGTGCGGACTGATTCTGTTCCCGATTGCATATATTGCAGGAAGAATCGAAGGAACTGCAATCGGTAAACTTTGTAACAAATTGGCAAAATAACTCTAAAAAGAGTCTATGGAAACATAGGCTCTTTTCTTTTTGAAAGGAGAAACAAAATGGATAAACCCGCAAACCTCGCTCTTAAGCGCACCCAAAATGATGCTATTGTACTTCGCAGCGGTTTCATGACAGGTCTCATTGCAAAGGTTATTTCAAAGGTCATTGAAAAGCAAGGATATTCTGCCAAAGTGTCTTTGCATGAACTTACTATGACTCATGCTGATGACGACGGTAATGTTCATGTTCATCTTGATCTTCATCTCGATGCTTCTGAAAAAGATATTCGTAAACTTCTTAATATGCTGTAAAGGAGAATTTTATGAAAATCAAAGAGAAACTCATCAAAAGATTTGGTCCGCAAAACTTCTATAGAATGCTTCATTTTGCTGGAATGAGCGCCGTCGCAATTGTCGTCACATTCATGATGAATGATTCGTATATGTGTGGCTACAAGAACGGTGCACAAGATGTGACTGACTATATTTTAGAGCATCCTGATATTTTGAACGATAAGGAGAACTAATATGTCCGATAAAGAAAAAATCGTAAGAGGTATTTTTCATTTTTGTAAAGAACACGCAGGCGGAATTTTGACACTGGTTGCAAGCGTAGGTCTTGTGGCGACGGCAGTCGAAGTCGGCGTGGCCACCACCAAGGCGCAAGCAGTTGTCGAAGAAAAGAAAAGAGAACGTGAAGCTTGGAAAGAATCTTCTGGTATCGATCAGCCTCCTATCACGAAAGAAGAGATCGTGAAAGAATGCTGGAAGTTTTATATTCCGGCGGCAGCAACTGGTATCGCGTCTATTTCCTGTATTGTGGCAGCCAATATCATCACGGCTCGTCAGCAGAAAAGCCTTGCTGCTGCGTATGCTCTCGTGGAAACAGGGTATAAAAAATACCGTGGCAAGATTGCTGAAAGATTCGGCAAAGAAACTGATATTCAAACAGCCAACGAAGTAATCGTCGAGCAAAGCGAAGATTCTTTTGACTTTGATGACCTTGATAACGGGGAAAAGATTGTGGTTTACGATCCGTATAGTGAACGTTATCTTGAAACGACGATCGCTAAGATCAGAAGGGCTATGTACATCTTAAATCGTAACCTTTCCATCAATGGTTGCGCGTCTCTTAACGATTTATATACAGGTCTTGGAGTATCACTTACCGAAGACGGGGACTCCATCGGCTGGAGTGTTGATACTCTTTGTGAGTGGTGCGGCGAATGCTGGCTTGATTATGAGCTGAGCGTATGCAATATGGGTAACGGTGAAAAGGCATACGTTATTGATACTTTGATTGCTCCAAGCGCTGGGTTTAGTGATGAGGTTCCTTTCTAACGCGAAAAAGATAGCTTCTATTATGAAGGAGGTGAACCTTATGAAAGGTAATAAATTTGCTGTGGCCGCTTTGATATTTGGTATCGTCGGAGTGATTGCAGATTTCGTAAGCACGAAGTCGATGGATCGTTCCGAAGAAGACAGATACCGGCAGATTGCACAGGAAGAAGCCGAAAAGGTTTATAATCAAAAGACTGAGGGGAGGTAACTCCTCTCTTTCTTTTTATATTTTCAAAAAGGAGAACTATTATGAGTGATTACAAAAAGCTTAAGGACATGGACGAGTTTTATAAACTGCTTGAGAAGATGAAAGAACAGATTCAGCGTTTTTATGAAAATGTAAGTGCGATAGCCGTCTACTCGTTTGATAATAAGCATGACCGAGATTCGATTTGCGATTTTCTGTCTAATTGGATTTTTGGAAAGTATAAAACCATTAAATTATATCGTGACAATAATAACGCAAGAGACGAGTATTATCTTATCTTTGCAAAGTAAACCGCGAAAAATTCTCCTTGTATTATGGAAGAAAATCCACACTTAATAAAAAGGAGAATTTGGTATGTTTTACGATTACGACTTTTATGAGGAAATGGACTCTACTATGATCTACGGGATCAAGCGGACGATTCATTTTGCATGGATGTTTGCGAAGGCTTTGGTATTAACCATCGTCATAGCTGCATTCTACTGCATCATGACGCCTGTTCGGATTTACGATTGGATCAGGGAGGAGAACTACCTCGAGAAGACGGCAAACCGTGATGAACAAATCCGGTTCCAACTTTGGAAAGAAGAAGCGGATAAATTCATGTAAGGCAAAAGAGCTTACGAGAAATCGTGGGCTCTTTTCTTTTTGAAAGGAGAAATAAGAAATGAATTTAAGAGCCGTTTTTAGACAAGGTGAGAGACTTCTCAAAAAGCATTCGCCTGAAATTTTGACCGGCCTTGGACTTGTTACTATCGCATCCAGTGTGGTGCTGGCAGTAAAAGCCACTCCGAAGGCACTTTGGGTCATCGAACATGAGGAAATCGAGCAGGCGCATCCTCTCTCGACTAAAGAGAAAGTAAAGGTGGCCGGTAAGCTTTATATTCCGGCGGCAGCAGCCTTTATAGCAGGGTCGGCCTGCATCATTGGTGCATCGAGCATCCATCTGCACCGAAATGCGGCACTCGCAACGGCGGCAAGTCTCACTGACGCAACCTTTAAGAGCTATCGTGAGGTTGTGAGCGAGAAGATCGGCGAAGAGGCCGAGAAAGATATTCACAAGGAAGTCGCTGCCAAAAAGATGGAAGAGCATACCCCTGAGACCAAAATCATCAATCTTCCGCACGGAGACGACACCACTTGGTGTTATGATCCTCTTGTAGATAGATATTTTTGGTCTACAAGGAATGTGATCGAGAACGCAGTCAACGTCTTTAATCGCCAGATGCGCTATGATATGCGTCTTTCGGTCAATGAATGGTTTGACACGCTCGGTCTTGACCATGCTGATCTTGCTGACGACCTTGGCTGGGACATTGATACCAATGGATATCTCGAGCTGACATACGATTCACGTCTTGATAAGACCGGCAAACCTGCTATGGTGCTCGTGTATACGAATCCGCCAAAGTATATCGGGCTGTGACGCGAAAAAGTTCGAGTGTATTACGAAGAAAGGCTTTGAGCCGTGGAAGATTCTGCGGCTCTTAGCTTTATATTTGAAAGGAGATTTATTATGAATAAACGTAACACTCAAATTGCGCAGAAGGTTTTTGCACTCACTCTCAAAAGCATTTGCGACGTAGAAAGCTACGCGCATAGCTTTACTCGGGAGCAGAAACTCGCAGTTCTTAGGGAAATGGAAGATGCTCTTTGCATTTCTCTGAAGTTCGTTCGCGATCAGATTAAGACCCTCGGTGGCCATCCCTTTATCTGAGACGCGAAAAATTCATCTCGTTTTATGGAACCAATATGGTTACTATAAATTTCTAACATTTTAAGGAGGATACTACTATGGACGAAATGAACACTATGAACGAGGTTATGGATACCGAGAACACCGATATGGTGCCTACTCAGGACGAGAACCTGGTCATGACGGAGGATAACGCCGAAGAAACTTCTGGCGGCATTCCTGCGATGCTGGTCATCGGTGCAGTTGCACTGGCTGGCTACGGCATCGGGAAGCTGGGCGAGAAGGTTATTCGGAAGAAGGTTGCTCCTGCGATCAAGGCCAAGGTTGCCGGTCTGAAGAAGCACAAAGGTGCGGAGGAGTCCGAACCGGTCGATGTGGAAGTCGAAGCCACTGAGGTGGAACCCGAGGAGGAAACGAAGTAACAAGGTTTGAGGCGAGAGCCGTGGAGAAATCTGCGGCTCTCTTCTTTTTATTTTGGAGGATAGCATGGCTGAAATCAAAATTCCGAATAATTCTTTCTCGTCGAAAAGCTCTCTTGACTCTACTACTCAGGGCAAAAAGCCTGAAGAGAAGAAGTTCAGCAAGGTTACGACGGGAAAGGTTACTGTAAAAAAGAAAAGTAACGCGAAAAAACTGGCTGATATTTTCATTCTTGGGGATATGGAACAGGTAAAGCAGAGTCTTATAAATGATTTGCTGATCCCTGGCACGAAAAATCTCCTTTACAATATCGCCAACACTGCTCTTTCGATGCTTTTCTTTAACAATCAGCGTCCTATGAACGGTTATTGGCAGCCGAATCAGTATCAGCAGCCCCCTCGTCCTTATCAGACCACCAGCTATTCGAGCTTTTATACCCAGAGCCAGTATCAGCAGCAAGCGCCTGTTCAAAGCGGATATTCTCAGAACCAAGAAATAGTCTTTGGCTCAAGAGTAGATGCTGAGAACGTTCTTGACCAGATGAACGGAGCCCTCGCAACCTATGGCCAAGTCTCTGTCGCTGATTTTTATGACCTTATGGGTATTACAACGAGCTATGTGGACTATTCGTATGGCTGGTATAATCTGTCTGGTGCTCATGTACGGGCTGTGAATGGAGGGTTTGTAATCGACTTCCCACGAGCTGCTGCACTCAGAAAATGATATTTTGAAAGAAGGATTTATGGTGAAACGAATTGTGAAGGACATCTTTGCCGCTGTTGGTGTCATCACGGTGTGCAAGGCGTTTTGCGATAACTATGAAGTGAAAAGAAAGAGTGACGCGGATGATATTATTGTCCCTCTTGTATCTACTTCATGGAAATCGGTTACTTATGCGGATCGCGATGAAGCTGAGCAAATTCTTTCTGAACTGAAAGAAGCCATTGAAAAATGGAATTATGTCAGTGTTGCAGACGCTTGTGACTTGGCCGGAGTACCCTCAAATTACAGCGACACAAAAATCGGTTGGCAAAATCTTGACGGCGCATCTGTCCGAGCGATTAAAAAGAAAGTCGCAACGTGTCACACCGCCTATATTGGCGGAAAGGAAGAAATCGTAGATAGATACTACGTTTCTCTTCCTGATCCTATTAAACTCTAAGAAAGGAGCTTTATATTATGAAGTTTAATATGACTTCTGCTCTCGAATCCGCTTCGAGGCTTGCAAATAAACTCGCCTTTAAGGCGAAAAAGCACTCTCCCGAAATCCTCATTGCTGTCGGCGCTGTGTCTATCGTCACTGGCACTGTCCAGGCCTGCAAAGCTACTCTCAAAATGCAGGACGTGCTTGAGACTACGAGTGATAACCTTGAGAAGATTCACGGTCTTGAGGACGGCACTTTGAAAGTCAAAGAGGGCGAAACCTACACCGAAGAGGACGCTCGCAAGGACAAAACCACCGTTTATATTCAGACTGCCGCAAAGGCTGCAAAGCTCTATGCACCTGCTGTCATTCTCATCGGTGGCGGTCTTGGCTGCATGATCGGCTCGCATATTATCATGCGTCGGCGCTATGGCGCTGCGGTTGCGGCATATTCGGCTGTCACCACTGCATTCAATGAGTACAAAGCTCGTGTTAAGGAGCGCTTTGGCGAGCAGACTCAGTATGAGCTGGAGCACGGTGTCAAAGCCGAAGAAGTTGAAACCACTGACGAAAACGGAAATAAGAAAAAAGAAACCGTTTACGTAAGTGATAAGATGATTAAGCATCCCTATAGCGTGATATTTGATGAAACGAATCCCTACTATGAGCGGGGCGCTGGGTACAACTTGATCTTCGTCAAGAACGTTCAGGATGCGGCGAACCGTAAACTTCGCAAAAAAGGATACTTGTTCCTGAATGACGTCTATGACATGCTGGGCGTTCCCAATACTTATATTGGTCAGTTTGCCGGTTGGGTATGGGACCCTGCAAATCCGCAGATTGATTCATATGTGGATTTCGGACTTTACGACGAAACAAATCCGCAAAAAGTGGCATTCCTTCAGGGGGATGAGTACAGTATTGTTCTGGACTTTAATGTTGACGGGAACATCATTGACAAAGTTGAAGGTATTGAAAAGCGTCGTCAGGAAATTATGGGTAACTGATATTCTATTTTAGAAAGAGGATCTATATTATGAAACTTGTGAATATTGCTAAACTCGCTCTTACTTTTGCCGCTGGTGTCTTCGCAGGTGCTTACTATATGCATACGAGTATGCGCGAAAAATACCAGAGCTACGCGGATGAACAGATCGAATCCATGCGTCAGCACTTTGCAGAAAAAGAAGCAAAGATGGACGCCGAAATCGAAACCCAGGCGGTCAAGAAAGGGATTGATTTTGCCATGGAGAAACTCAATTTGCAGGATAGCGAAGGGAGAAGTATTTACGAGACCGATACTCGAACCTATGAGCTGATTCCGCCCGATGAATTTGGCGAAATTGACGAATTCGACACAAGTTTTCTCACCTACACTGCCGACGGTGTGCTTTGCTATGACCAGACTGGCGAAAAGGTGGAAAATGTTCAGCATACTGTTGGTCCGGATGCACTGGACAACATCGGCAAATTCATCCCGGATACAATTCATGTAAGAAATCATCTTTACCATAAGGATTATGAGATTTTGCGGAGTCTCGAAACCTATGATGAATTTATGAGTCCAAGAGAGGAGGGCACTGAATGATATATAACCCCACTGTGCAGCTTTATGAAGATTACCTCGTGAGTACCGTCTGGCATAATGATGGTTTCCGAGGCCCCAGGTACCATCAGCTTTTCAGTTTTCTCTTTAATACACCATTTATTCCATCCATTGAACTTGACCAGCCTAGAGCAAACGACGCTATTGGTTTGCGTTACGCTTACGCTGACCAGTATCATATTCCATACGAAATCATTGATCGAGACCTTGGTGGGCAGAATAGTTCCTGCTCAATGCTCGAGATGATGGTGGCGCTTTCTATTCGCATGGAAAACCACATCATGGAAGATAAGGACCTTGGGAATCGGACTGGTCAGTGGTTCTGGTCGATGATTGTTTCTCTCGGTCTTGACGGCATGGACGATACCAATTTCGATTCAGCAAAAGCTGCTGGAATCATACATCGCTTCAGCACTCGCCAGTATGAACCTTGCGGGAAAGGCGGCCTTTTCACTGTACAGAATCCGACGATTGACATGCGAGGGATGGATATTTGGTATCAGATGCAGCATTGGATCGGAGAAAACTACATCGGGAAAGTCTAAAAATAGAAAGGAGGAGTCGCTTTGAATGCTTGATTTTCTGTTCATCTCAACGAGACAGAAAAAGGGAATCGTTGAGATATATCCAAAGTTCATTATAAAGAAGTCAAGTGATCTCATGATTCGAGGTGGCGACTTCTATGCTATCTGGGTGGAAGAAAGGGGGCTTTGGTCTACTGACGAAGAAGACGCTTTGCAGCTGATTGATAGAGAGCTTGACGCATATGCCGAAGGTCACAAAGGAATACTTGACCAATATCGTGTCTTACATATGTGGGATGCGGAAAGCGGCATGATTGATATTTGGCACAAGTATTGCCAGCGGCAGATGCGGGACAACTTCCACATGCTTGACGAGAGACTGATATTTTCAAATACAGCTATCTCGAAAGACATGTATGCTTCAAAGCGTCTTCCTTACGCTCTTGAAAACTGCCCGATTCCAGCTTGGGATAGACTCATGAGTATTCTCTATGCTCCAAAAGAGCGAGAGAAGATTGAGTGGGCCATTGGAGCTATCGTGAACGGCGACTCTAAAACACTGCAAAAATTCATGGTGCTTTATGGTCCTCCTGGTTCGGGTAAGTCGACGGTGCTTAACGTCATTCAGCTTCTCTTCGAAGGATATTACTCTGTCTTTGACGCGAAGGCTCTTGGCTCTAGCTCAAATGCGTTTGCTCTGGAAGCATTCAGGACGAATCCGCTTGTAGCTATCCAGCACGACGGCGATCTATCCAGAATTGAAGATAATACCAGAATCAACTCTCTTGTATCGCATGAGAGCATGATGGTAAATGAGAAATTTCGTTCCGCATATGCTTCCCGCTTTAAGTCGTTTCTGTTCCTTGGTACAAACAAACCTGTTAAGATATCTGACTCAAAATCTGGTCTTTTGCGAAGACTTATCGATGTCGAACCAACCGGAGACAAAATACCGGCACAAGAGTATTTTCAGCTTACTGAACAGGTGAAATTTGAACTCGGTGGAATCGCTTGGCATTGTAAAGAAGTGTATGAAGGTGACGTTCGTAAATACGATGGATATATTCCACAGCGTATGATGAGCGCGTCAAACGACTTTTACAACTTCATCATGGACTCGGCTTTGGTGTTCGAGAAAGAAGACTCTGTGAGCCTTAAAACTGCTTGGGAGATGTATAAAACATTTTGCGAGCAGACCGGTGTACAGTATCCTTCAAGCAGAAGAGCTATCAAAGAAGAGCTGAGAGATTACTTTCGCAATTATATCGAGAGAGGCGTCCTCGAAGATGGTACAAGAGTAAGAAATTACTACTATGGCTTTAGGAAGGAAAAAATAGGAGAAATTGAGGAGGAAATAAAAGAAGAGACCAAAAACATAGAGTCATGGCTTGCGTTTGGCGAGCAGCATTCTCTACTTGATGATATTTTGGCCGATTGCCCAGCGCAATATGCGTCCGGAGAAGGAACGCCTTTGCGTAAATGGCAAAACGTCAAAACAAAACTTAAAGACCTTGACTCCTCAAGACTTCATTATGTCAAAGTGCCGGAAAACCATATCGTAGTTGATTTTGATATTCCGGGAAAAGACGGAAAGAAGGACTTCGAGGCAAATCTCGCAGCAGCTTCTAAATTCCCGAAGACTTATGCAGAACTCTCGAAATCGGGAGCCGGGATTCATCTCCATTATATTTATTCTGGAGATGTGAGTAAACTTTCAAGAATTTATGAAGAGCACATCGAGGTGAAAGTCTTTAATGGAAACTCATCTTTGCGAAGAATGCTATCTCAGTGCAATGATATTCCCATTGCTACCATCAACGCAGGCCTACCCTTAAAAGGAGAGACCCCTGTGAAAAACGTAAAGGAGATTAAATCAGAGAAGGCTTTGCGTATCATGATCGCTCGAAACTTAAACAAAGAGTACCATGGGTATACAAAGCCTTCTATTGATTTCATTTGGCAAATACTGGAAGATGCCTATGCGAGCGAGCTTCGATACGATGTGACAGATATGCGAAATGCGGTTCTTGGTTTCGCAGCCGGGAGTCATAATAACGCAGACTATTGCATTAGGAAAGTCGGAACGATGCATTTTAAGTCAAAAGAGAAAGAAGTGGAGCTTGACGAAAACGGAGAGGCTCCAATTGTCTTTTTCGATGTGGAAGTGTTTCCGAACCTTTTTCTCGTATGCTGGAAGCTCGCAGGCGAAGATAAACCTGTCATTAAGATGGTAAATCCTGGCCCGAGAGAGATTGAAGAGCTTTTGAGGTATCGTTTGGTCGGTTTCAATAACCGAAAATACGATAACCATATGCTCTACGGATGCTTGATTGGTTTTGGCCCCGAGCAACTATATGCTTTGAGTCAATCTATCATCAACGAAGGAAAAGGTTTCTTTGGAGAAGCGTATAACCTCAGCTACACTGATATTTATGACTTCTCTTCGAAGAAACAAAGCCTTAAAAAGTTCGAGATCGAACTCGGCATCCATCATCAGGAACTCGGAATGCCATGGGATCAGCCTGTGCCGGAAGATCTTTGGGATAAGGTTGCTGACTATTGCGAAAATGATGTGGTTTCAACCGAAGCTACGTTTAACGCTCGCCATGCAGATTTCGTAGCAAGAGAAATTCTGGCGGACATTGCGGGAATGACAGTCAATGATACGACTAACAGCCTTACCACCAAAATTATATTTGGCAACAATAAGCATCCTTCTCTTGTGTATACGGATCTATCTACCGGCATGTCCACAGACGGAACGTACAATCCTCATAATAAGTTCGAGGGGTATGAGTTCCGTTATCTGGATCGTCAAGGTGAAAAAGATGATGGACGCAAACACAATATGTATCGTGGTGTCGATCTTGGCTTCGGCGGATATGTCTATGCCGAACCCGGAATGTATACGAGTCTCGCACTGCTAGATGTTGCATCGCTGCATCCAAATAGCATTATCCAGCTAAATCTTTTTGGGGAATACACCAAAAACTTCAAAGATATTTTGGATACTCGAATTCTTATCAAACATAAAGAATACGACAAAGCAAAAGAACTCTTTGAAGGAAGGCTTGCAAAATACCTTAATGATCCCGCTCAGGCAAAAGCATTGGCGCAAGCTCTTAAAATCGCGATCAATTCTGTATACGGCTTAACTTCGGCAAGCTTTGATAACCCGTTTAGAGATGCTCGCAACGTCAATAATATTGTGGCTTTGCGTGGGGCTTTGTTCATGAAGACTCTTCAGGACGAAGTTGCAAAGCGTGGGTTTGTCGTATCACATATCAAAACTGATTCGATCAAGATTCCCGAAGCGACACCCGAAATCATTGATTTTTGCATGTCCTTTGCCAAAGAGTATGGCTATACATTTGAGCACGAGGCAACCTATTCGAAACTGTGTCTTGTGAACAACGCAGTTTATATTGCCAAAGATGCAGCAGATAGTCACTGGACTGCGACCGGTACTCAATTCCAAGTTCCCTATGTATTCAAAACTCTTTTCTCTAAAGAGCCTCTCACTTTCGACGACATGTGCGAGACAAAGAGCGTTCAAAAAGGTGCTATTTATCTCGATATGAATGAGAAGCTGCCTGAAGGAGAACACAATTATATTTTTGTAGGCCGCGTCGGACAGTTTACGCCTGTTGATAATGGCGTCGGGGGAGGAGAACTTCTTTGCAAACGGGATAATGGGACTTACGCTGGTATTAGTGGTTCTGTTGGGTATCGCTGGATGGAAAGTGAAGTGATACGAAAGGTTTATCCCGATCCCATAAGTATCGTGGATAGAGATTATTACACAAAGCTTGTGGATGCTGCTGTCGATGCTATCAACAAATATGGTGACTTTGAATGGTTTGTGTCTGACGATCCTGGCATTGCGCCTTGGGATTCTCCTGGGCCTCCCTGGGACGAAGGACCGACTGCATTTGATGTGAGGTAAAATGATGAAATTTAGAAAGAAGCCCGTAATTATCGAAGCCTATCAAACCGATAAAGAATTTGATATTGAAACTTTGGAGGGGGTAATGCACGCATCAGTAGGAGACTATATTATTACCGGAGTTAATGGAGAACAGTATCCCTGTAAACCTGACATTTTCGAAAAGACATATGAACGTGTGGATTGAGGCGATTGATATTATGAAATACGACATTTCGAATAATCCGTTTGATAAAGAAGCATGTGATAGACTATTTTATCGTCAACTTGGAAAGCAAGTAGCTGAAAATATTCGCTTGAAGCGGGAACTTGATGATCTTAGGAAAAAGAAAAATGATATTCTTTCTGCTTATCCCGGATCTACTTTCGGTCTTGTCCTCCAGGAATGCACAGTTCGTCCCACTTTTGTTATTGACAAGGTTCTCTTTAATCCTCCTGCCACGATTGTCTTCTGGCTGGATGGTACAAAGACTGTCGTCAGGTGCAAAGAAGGCGAAGAGTTTTCTGAGTGGGCTGGTATTGCACTGTGTCTTGCGAAGAAACTGTACGGGCCAAATTTCCATAAGATTTTCAGAGCAATGAGCTCTGATCCCGAGAAGACCGTGAACGATATGACTGATGAGGAAATTACGGAAGCGGCAAGAGAGGGAATTAAAAATTCCGACGCGAAATAATCATCGCCATTTATGGAGGTGATAAGCATGACCACTGTAAATGATATTGGTGAAGAAATGCTGAAAGTTCAAAGACAAATTACTTTTCTGAAATCAAAACGTAAGAAAACAAACGAAGATGTCGAGGAGATATTTATCTTGAACCGTTATTACAACATTTTGTTCGCCCATTACATGGCCAAAACAAATTAACCCAATAGGGAACCACTAGAGAAATCTGGTGGCTTTTATTTTTCACAAAAAGAAAGGAAAATTACATTATGACTACTTCTACTAACCGTAACGCCGTTGTCCGTCTTGACGACACTCGCTTCATTTTCCGCACAAACTTCTCTGGCGATCCTGAGCGTGATCGCTTTGGTTCTAATCGTCGGCAGTTCAACATCGTCATCCCTTCTGACCAGCAGGCACATGACCTTGAGATGGCCGGGGTGAATGTTCGCTGGACGCAGCCGAACCCGAACTATACCTATGAGGGCGAGTTTGTCTCTCGGCCTTTCGTTCGGGTGAACGTCAACCTCGAATCCAAGTGGCCTCCCGAGGTCTATCTCATCGCTCCGAATGGGGTAAAGACTCTGCTTACTCCAGACACGATCGGCGTTCTCGATAACATCCGCGTCAAGAACGTTTGCTGCCAGGCTAAGATGGCCGAAAATCGTAACCAGCCTGGTGCCTACACGCTTTACGCTCAGTATGTCTACGTCGAGCAGGCGGCCGATCCGTTCCCCGATCCTTATGCAGAGCGCTACACTGTTCCCGAAGGAGACACCGAGCTGGCTCCTGCGAGTGATGACGACATGCCTTTCTAAAACTTGATATTTGCTGAACTGACTAGTGCCCACGTCGCAGCTAAGGCGTTCTAGAAAGTTCAGTTGATATATTGCCACTTCGAGGAGACTTGAGGTGGCTTTATTTGGGACATTAGCTTAATGGTTAAAGCTGGCGGCTCATAACCGCTTGAGTGGGGGTTCGAGTCCCTCATGTCCCACCATTTATATTTTGAAAGAGAGGTTTGGCTATGAATGAAAGAAAAAGAGGATATCGGAAAGAACCAGTAAATTGTCAAATTTGCGGGAAGCTCATACCAAACGCTTATGCTTCGAGAAAATACTGTGATGATTGTCGAAAGAAAATTAGACGAAGGTATGATGGAAAACATCACGAAGACCATCGAAGAGCGTACGAAGTTGTTATAGATGAGATAAAAAGCGAGCTCGAACCCGAATCTATATTCCCAATTCGACCACATAAAACCATTCGAGAAATTGTCATCGAAGCAGAAAAAGAAGGACTGACTTATGGAAAATACGTTGCAAAATACCATTTGTAGGAGGTTGATATTTTGGCTGGCATAAGTCTTTATGATTACCAACTTAATGCACTTAAGCGAATGCACAACGGCTGTATTCTTTGCGGTGGAGTTGGTAGCGGTAAGTCAAGAACTGCACTTGCTTACTTTTATGTAAAACACGGAGGTGAAGTAAACACTGAAGAATATGTTCCGATGGATGATGTGAAGATACCCAATCTTTATATTATTACAACGGCTAGAAAAAGAGACACTTGTGAATGGGAAGAAGAACTCATTCCGTTTTTGCTTTCGCCAAATAGAGAAATCAATCTCTATCATAACCGTGTCATCATTGACTCGTGGAATAACATCGGTCGATACGATAAAGCGCAAAATGCCTTCTTTATATTTGACGAGCAGCGTGTCGTTGGAAAAGGCGCGTGGGTAAAGTCGTTTCTCAAAATTTGCAAAAACAATGAATGGATTCTACTTTCCGCGACTCCTGGAGATACTTGGCAAGATTATATTCCGGTCTTCATAGCAAATGGGTTTTATCGAAATCGAACTGAGTTTAATGAAATGCATTGCATTTATAGTCGTTTTTCGAAATACCCGAAAATAGAACGTTATTTGAATATAGGCAGACTCATTCGCCTTCGCAACAGGATTTTGGTCGATATGGACTTCAAGCGGCAAACCATTAGTCATCACTACGATATGTTAGTGGACTACGATCGTTCAACTTATAAGGAAATTATCAAAACGCGATGGAATCCTTATAAAAACGAACCAATCAAAGATGCCGCTGAGATGTGTGGACTACTTCGAAAAATTGTAAATCTTGCACCCGACCGCTTCACAGCTTGCATTGAAATCATTTCTGGTCACCCAAAAGTCATCATCTTTTATAATTTCGATTATGAGCTCGAGTCACTTATCGATATGTGCGCAGCAGACGGGATTGAGTATGCTCAGTGGAACGGGCATAAGCATCAGCCTATTCCCGAAGGCGATAGATGGGCATATCTTGTGCAGTATACAGCTGGAGCCGAAGGATGGAACTGTATCAAAACAGACACCATTATATTCTTCTCGCAAAATTATTCTTACAAGGTCATGGTACAAGCCGCGGGGAGAATTGATCGGCTAAATACGCCCTATAAAGACCTTTACTACTATCATCTGAAGAGCCCTTCTTCGATTGATATTTCGATCGCAAGGGCACTCAAGCAAAAGAAAAACTTCAACGAACGAAAATTTATGGATGGAGGAGAAAAATATGATTAACCTTTATAACGGAAGTGATCCCATTATCAATCCGTGGCTATTCTATCTTGCGGACCTTGTGTTTGCATTGAAGGTGACACTAATTATTTTGAGCATCGGGCTTATATTTGGGTCTGGACTTTATCTTGTCGCTTGGAATGAAAATAGGGAGTATAGATCGAATTCCGAAGAAAACATTAAACTTAGAAAAACTTGGCTCAAAGGAGCTAAGATGTGCCTTATAAGTGCTATCATAACGTTTATCGTCGGCATGATTGTTCCGACAAAGAAAACGCTTTATGCTATGACCATTTCCAGCGCTTTAACACCAGACACTGTGCAACTTATCTATGATAAAACAGGGCAGACCGCAACCGATATTTTGAATGGAGGAGCAGAGTTGATTGAAGATATCGTTGACTATGGACTTGACAAGATAAACGAAATGAGAAACGTGGAACCCATCGAAACGGAGGACAATGCAGAATGAAAGAAAAATACGTAAAGCTTAGCGACGTCATCGCGATGCTCAGTTCGGACATAAAAAACACGAATGACGCTAAATCCAAAATTGAAGGAAATGACATCAGCGCTCAAAGTAGAAAAGCGGCTTGTGATATTCTTGCAAAACATACCTCGGTTTTATTGATGACTGCGCTGAATCATCTGAAAACATATGAGTTCGAAGACGGAAAGAAGTGAAACTGATGAGAAACCCTTCAAAGAAAACGCTCAAGCATATGGCAAGGATAACTCTTAGTCAAAACGATCCGTATAATCCCATAAATAGAAATATTCGCAAATGGGAAAAGATGTTTCCGAAGCTTGCTGCGAGAGAACGCTGGAGGTTTTTCTATTACTACAATAAGATGCTTGTGTTTGGTAGAAGCTCAAACTTTACCGTAAGTGCGAAAGAAAGGCGAAACGATGAAAGAGAATGAATCCGTTCAATACATCAATAAAACAGCACTTTTGAATGAGCTTTTATATTTGAAAGAGGCCGCAAAGAAAGTAAACCCCAAGGAAACTTATATTCTCATCGCTAAGGACAGGTTTCTAAAGGATCTTGACTGGTTTATCGAGCTTGTAGATAATTACCCGAGCCCTGAATTTAGTCTGCCTCGATTTCTAAAGGAGAAAGTTTAATGAAAGAGTATTTAGATAGAAAATCCCTGCTCGATTACCTTAGGGCTAGAGTAGAGATAGGTGAATGTGTAGTTAATGATGATCTTATCGACGAGAAAACTCGAGATAAGAATGCCGCTGTGGTGTTTGATAGAAAAAATTTAGTCACTATCGTCGAATCCATGGAAACCGAAGATCCCTATGCAAAGATTATCGATCGTCTTGAAGAACTCATCTTTTACTATCGAAATTGGTGGGGATATGATACAAGCACATATGTGCGTGGTCAAATTTTTGCTTACAAGGATATTTTGAACTTTGTAAAGAAGTTGAGCGAGGAAAAAGAAGATGAAAACCTATGAGCAGATTCAAACAGAAAAACTTCGCAATATTGAAAAGCAGCTTTTCATAACAAACGATCTTCTTAAAGATATCTCAAAGACCGCTATGGAATCGGTAAATCTACTTTACCAGCTCAAAATCGAGCTTGAAACTTCGAAAAAAGAAAAGGAGGAAAGCAAAAATGATTAAGGATTCTGGAAATCGCACTGAGTTTGAAACCGGTGCAAAGCGTGATATTCAGCACGGGAAAGGCAGAATGGATCTCTTGCCTTGGTACGGCATCATGGAAGTCTCAAAGCATTGCGAGGAAGGCGCTGAAAAGTACGGCGAGCACAATGTCGATAAAGGCATTCCTCTGCATTCTCTTTGTGACTCGGCAGCAAGACACCTTGCAAAATTTATCTGCGGGGAGCTTGATGAAGACCACTTAAGAGCTGCTTGCTGGAATCTTCTCTGGGCTCTCAATCAGCGCAAGACTCATCCTGAGCTTGATGACCTATATTCTCATAAGGAGATCGAGTGAACGAACTTAACGATCTTTTGAGTATGATTCTGGAATGATATTTTTGAAAGGAGAATGATTATGGATACTGCAACGTACAAACTTGTTGTAATTGGTTTTGACATGGTGCCTAGGGAAATTGGTAATTATACCATGTTCGAGATTCAAGATTTCGTGAGATACGCAAAGGCGATTAACCCGTGCACGACTGCTACCATATATACCTTTGGTTTGGTGGCGATTGTCGTTCAAAAAATCGATACTAGTTATTCGGCGTGTACCGCATTTGATGGAAAGGAGAATTGATTATGAAATTCATCGATCCTAGCTTTGACATCCTGACTGATATTTCCAGCGGAGGTATCAAAGAGCTCAAGCATATTGAGAGATGTGTAAGAGTAAGCTATCGGTTCGAAGATAAGATCACCAATCGGAATCTTTTAAAAAGATCTGTTAAGTAAAAGGAAAGCAAATAAAAATGGATTACTGGAATACATTTTTAGCTTGGTATATTTTGTCTCCCAATGAAATCAGCAATAATTATGAGTTTAAGCAATCTATGAATACCCTTCAGTGCAATACCGAAACTTTTCGTATGCAAATAGATAGTCAAAGACAAAATCAAGCCGTCATCAATCCTTTGGATGCGAGAAATTGGTACGACACCCCTTGCTATGAGGTAGAAAGATCTGTAAAGGTTACGGATAACATAATCGAAACCGAAACATCTTTAATTCCTAATGATATAAAATGCGAAAGCAGCTGCATAAATAAAAAGAAAAGTATTTTTGATGGGATGTTTGATTTCCTCGAGGAGCTAGTGAGCGAACTCAATGGTATCATTGCCTATGTTTTAGGAGATTATTAAATTTTAAGAAAAAGGAGAAAACATTATGTGTGACAACAGATTCTTTGACTTCATGATGCAGAATGAAGCCTTGAAGAAAACCATGCTGCTCAATAAGGTGGCGCTTCGACCGCTAACTTTTACCCAGCTTGTTGCAAAATCGCTTGAATGCGATAGGGTTTACTGTGAAGGATGCTATGGTCTTGCTGAGATTTGGCGAGGTTGGGTAAATGTCATAGTAGACTTTGACAAAGATGAAATTCATCTTTGTCCTGATCTTTCAAAACCCAACGAATGGTTTTACTATGACGAAGGATTTGTAAAATGTTACGAGGTTAATCCTTATACCGGCGAGAAAGAAGGTTGATATTTGTTGTCTTGCTACGAAAAGCTCATGGAGATGGACGGAGATGAAGTGTATTCCCTAGCGAAAGACATGTATTTCACAGTTACTATTCAGCACGGGCATGTGTATCTTGGGCGCAAAGGATATTTGCCGACGAGAGTATTTGAGGAAACGGTCGATTCTCTTCATCTGTGTCCTGTATATCTCGGGCCAATGATTAAAGGAGGATAACACCACCATGATTTAGTACGAAATAATCGTTAACTGGTGTAAGTATTGTATCAATAAGGATTGTAAATTCTATAACGAACCGTGCAGAACGTGTTCATATAAATATTTTGAAAGGACTTATACACAACCAAATAAATTCAAACGAAAAGAGGAGTGATATTTCATGACCTATCCTAAAATCCTGGAAGCTCTTCGTGATAGCAGACGAACGTACATCTTTATCGAAGAGTTTGTCAACTGCAATGAAGAAGCAAAATACTTCTCGACTTTTGCGAAGATAGACACTGATACGAGTAAGGATGATATCGTGCTGTGGTTCCCTAAAGAACAGAATGGAGTGTTTCTTAAGGACTTTGTAACGGCGCATCCTTTAGCTACTTATCACAGCGTCATTCCTTGGGATCAAATTGTATGAAAGGGTGAAAAGCTATGGTTATCGAAGTTGATATTTTGGCAGTTATTCTTTATACAATCGGTATTTTTACCATTGGCCTCCTTTCTGGTTGCGCATTTGGTATGGTTCTTGAGAGAAACATGGAAGTGCACCAAAAAGATGGGAAGTGATATTTTATGAGCGATGCCTTCAAACGATACGCTGAACTGTATCGAAAGTTTTGGACGATGGATCTTGACGAGGATTTCTTGTGCGTATTCGACACGCCTTACGGAGTTAATAGATTCGGGGTGCAAGTTGAATTCTTTGAGCCCGTCGATGACCACAGAACTAGCGAATACGGAAAAGTGCATGTGCCCAGTGAAAATTTTATGGAGACTGGGGATATTCGTGTATACTTCACTAACGATGAATATGGTCAACCGCTTTATGACCTGATTGTGGATCACCCTGATATTCAATTCTATAAACTCGAGAAAGGAGATGAAATTTAATGGAATCTGAGAACTGGAAAGAAGTGGATTTTCATACATATTGCCCTAAGTGCAAATATCGGTGCAAATCATCGATAGAAGACCCTTGTAACGAGTGTTTGACGGAAGGAGCGAGGATTAACACGAGAAAACCTCTCAGGTTCAAAGAAAAGGAGTGATAATTTATGAAAAAAGAGTATTTTGAAGCTTTGAAAGAACTGAAAATTGCACGGAATCATTTTGACAATGCTTCGCCTGAGTACATTGATGCTGCTATTATGGAACTTCTGATGGCCGAAGCCAAAGTGGGAGCAGTCTATCATGAATAATTTTTGGGAGAAGTTTGCAGACTTTTTAGGCAGGACACTCGCGAGTTTGATTGTGATATTTGCTATTGCGATTATTGCATCAGCCGGACTTAAATGTTTGTGGTTTATTTGGACAAGATTTTTGGTGTGGTAAAATTTATGATAGGAAAGAGACTTTGGGAACTTCTCAGAGTCTCTTTCTTTTTTGTAAACTGAAAGGAGAAACAAAAATGATTTCCATTTCCAAAACCCGTGTGAGTGGCTTTGAAGCGGCTATAAGAGGTATGCGCAATCCGCTTGAGAGCTGGGAGAGGTCAGACTCAAAAGACGAGATTTGGTATGACGAAAAGAGCGGAAACGAATACGATTACCATGTAGGCGAAAACGATCTTGCTCTTATGAGAAAGCTCGCTGCGGCTGGAGACGATCACGGGAAGTTTGTTAGGTTCATTCATGTTTCTGCTGATATTTTGGCTCCGAGATACTGGTGGACCGAGTATTCGACATATAAGGTAGGAACCGTTGAGAATAGCTGCTCGACGATGCATTGTATTCATAAAAAAATGTTCGTTCCGAGCGATTTTAGTAACGAGCATCTTACGGAAGAAGGATTTTATGGTCTTTCAACTATCATTGATATTCTGAATCATAAAAGAAAAACCTACCTCGAAACTGGCGACAAAGAAGCTTGGTATCAGATGATCCAGCTGCTTCCTCAAAGCTACAACCAAAAGCGTGCAGTCGATCTTAACTACCAGGTCCTTTGGAAGATGTACAAGGCGCGTAAGGATCATAAGCTCGATGAATGGCATACGTTCTGCGATTGGGTAAAAACATTGCCGTACTTTTGCGAGATTTATGGGATTTGAAATAAGGAGTGATATTTATGGCGTTTTTAACAAAGGAAGAATGTGTCCGTCGGCATAGATTGCTTTGGAACTATATTGCGGATGAGATATTAGAGCAGAAGAAGGTGCCTTGGAACTATAAAAGTAAAGCATTTGAGCACTTTGGATGGCATAACGGAGATATGTTTAGTTACTGTTGGGCATGTTACTATTGCCAAATGAAAGATTTTGAGATGGTTGACGCCGAAAACACAAACAATTGGATCAATTGCCATAATTGTCTTTTTGATTGGCATGGTCGCGGCAATGAATCTTGGGACGAAGAATATTCGAATTTTTGCAACGAGGGAACGACTTTATATTCTCGTTTTCATAAGATCGAAAACACTAATGGAGACTGGAAAGAGGCCGCTAGAATCGCTCGAGAAATTGCCAATATGCCGGTAAGGGAGGACTAACTTATGAAGCTCATCGATCCAAGCTTTGAAATCCTGACTGATATTTCCGATGGTGGCATCAAAGAGCTCAAACACATTGAAAGGTGCGGCAGAGTTAGCTATCGGTCTGAAGATAAGATTACCGAAGACGGCGAAAGCGCTAAGAAATTTGTAGCTATGCTCATTCGTAATGGCCATGAGTCGGTTCTTGAGCATGGTAGCTTGACTGTTGAGTTTACAGTCGATCGGGCTATTGCAAATGAGCTTGTGCGGCATCGGATGGCTTCCTTCACCCAGGAGAGCACGCGCTACTGTTTAGCGGGAAACACAATTTT
>ERZ1643247.305-NODE-305-length-61345-cov-9.909969_pt1 | contig 61345 bp, 54 predicted proteins | sample MGYA00579264_ERZ1643247 | MGnify/ENA primary metagenome ERZ1643247 (study PRJEB29033, sample SAMEA4952262) | chicken gut metagenome | biome: Broiler Chicken; feature: Gastrointestinal Tract; material: Caecum | place: Ireland | collected 2018 | study: Broiler... | reverse complement strand
ACAGGTAAATCCACGTTGCTGCAAATGTGGGGTCACTTCATATTATCTAAAAAAGAACTGCTCAGACACAACTGGAGCAGTTCTTTTTTGATCTTCTATTCTCTTATTTATCCGCGTCTTCAAAGGCTTCTTTCACACGGTCCATGAAGCCTTTCTTTTTCTTTCCGCTCTCTTCCTGTGCCGGAGCGGATTCCGGTCTCTTGTTTCCGCAGGCTTCATCAAACTTGCGGAGCGCTTCCTTCGCCTTCTCATTAAGCTTCGTCGGGGTCTGGACTACCAGGGTTACATACTGGTCGCCGCGGATGTTTTTATTCCGAAGGGACGGTACACCTTTGCCTTTCAGACGAATCTTGGTATTGGTCTGAGTTCCCGGTTTCACCGTGTATAATACGTCTCCGTCTACCGTCTTGATCCTTACATCACCGCCCAATGCTGCCTGAGCGAACGTCATATAAACAGTGGAGAAGATATTCATATCCTGTCTCTGGAATTCCGGATGACGGGCAACCTGAACCTCCACCAGAAGGTCTCCTCTCGGTCCTCCGTTGATGCCCGGCTCACCTTTCTCGCGGATCCGGATGCTCTGTCCGTCATCAATGCCTGCCGGAACAGAAACCTGGATCTTCTTGCGGCTGCTGGTGTATCCGGTTCCATGACAGTGGGTACACTTATCACGAATGATCTTTCCGGTGCCGCCGCAGTCCGGACAGGTCTGTACGTTTCGAATGGATCCGAAGATAGACTGCTGGGTATAAGTAACCTGTCCGGTTCCCTTACATTTCGGACAGGTCTCCGGTGATGTTCCCGGTTTTGCTCCTGTTCCGTTACAGGTGGTACAGGTATCTTTCAGATTCAGTTCCAGCTCTTTTTCACAGCCGAACACTGCGTCCTCAAAACTGATATGAATCACTGCGCGCAGATTTGCGCCTTTCATCGGACCATTGTTGGCACGTCTTCTTCCACCGCCTCCGAACAGATCGCCGAAAATATCACCGAAGATATCACCCATATCTCCGCTGAAATCAAATCCGCCAAAGCCGCCGGCTCCTCCGCCCGCGCCGCCCTCGAAGGCTGCATGGCCGAACTGATCGTACTGACGCCGTTTTTCCGGGTCACTGAGGACACCATACGCTTCGGTGGCTTCCTTAAACTTTGCTTCTGCCTCTTTGTCGCCGGGATTCATATCAGGATGATATTTCTTTGCAAGCTGTCTGTATGCTTTTTTCAGTGTGGCATCATCGGCTCCGCGGTCTACGCCAAGGACCTCGTAGTAATCTCTTTTTTCTGCCATATCTTTCACCTTTCCATACAAAAATCCCAGCGCCGCCGCCTGACACGGCTGATCCGATGCCTCTGGCAGCCCTCTGGGCTTTGATTCTTTCGTTATTCTGCTGCTTGATCTGCTGACAGCAGCGCCCCGCCGTTTTTCTCAAACGGCGGAGCCACTGTTTCAGCCGCAGCCACCGCCCGGCGATACCGTCTGTAACGGTACCGCCGTTCCATGGGCTGTGTTATACCTCTTTGTAATCAGCGTCTACTACGTCGTCATCAGCGCCTGCGGAAGTATTTCCTGCTCCTGCGTTCATATCCGGATTCGGGCCTGCTGCTCCCTGTGCTGCGCCTGCGTTCTGCTCATACAGTTTTGCGAACAGTTTCTGAGAGCTGTTCATCAGTTTTTCCTGAGCAGCCTTCAGGTCTGTTACCTGAGAATCGGTCATATCTTCCGGATTGCACTTGGAGATCTGCTCTTTCAGTGCGTTCAGGTCTGCTTCCACTGCTGTCTTGTCGTTGCTGTCCAGCTTATCTCCTGCTTCCTCCAGCGCTTTCTCTACCTGGAATACGATGGAATCCGCATCGTTTCTTGCGTCGATCGCTTCTTTCCGTTTCTTGTCCTGAGCCTCGAACTCTGCTGCCTCTCTGACTGCGCGGTCGATCTCATCATCGGACATATTGGAACCTGCGGTGATCGTGATGTGCTGCTCTTTTCCTGTTCCCAGGTCTTTTGCAGATACATTTACGATACCGTTGGCATCGATATCAAAGGTAACCTCAATCTGCGGAACACCACGTCTTGCCGGCGGGATTCCATCCAGACGGAACTGTCCAAGGGACTTGTTGTCTTTCGCGAACTGACGCTCACCCTGTACAACGTTGATGTCTACAGCGGTCTGATTGTCTGCTGCTGTGGAGAAGATCTGGCTCTTCTTGGTCGGGATCGTTGTATTACGCTCGATCAGACGGGTTGCAATACCTCCCATTGTCTCGATGGACAGGGACAGCGGAGTAACGTCCAGCAGCAGGATATCGCCTGCGCCTTCATCACCAGCCAGTTTACCACCCTGTACAGATGCTCCAAGAGCTACACACTCATCCGGGTTCAGGCTCTTGCTCGGCTCATGTCCGGTCAGCTGTTTTACTTTCTCCTGTACTGCCGGGATACGTGTGGAACCACCTACCAGCAGGACTTTTCCAAGTTCGGAAGCGTTCAGGCCTGCATCAGACAGAGCTCTCTGTACCGGCTCAGCAGTCTTCTCTACCAGGTCATGGGTCAGTTCATCGAATTTTGCTTTTGTCAGGTTCATATCCAGATGCTTCGGTCCATCTGCTGTTGCTGTGATGAACGGAAGGTTGATGTTTGTTGTGGTCGCGCTGGACAACTCTTTCTTAGCTTTCTCAGCTGCCTCACGGATACGCTGCATAGCCATCTTGTCATTGGACAGATCTACACCTTCCTGTTTCTTGAACTCGGACAGGATGTAGTCAGCTACCTTCTGGTCGAAGTCGTCGCCGCCCAGACGGTTGTTTCCTGCGGTGGAAAGAACTTCGATCACTCCGTCGCCGATCTCGATGATGGAAACATCGAAGGTACCGCCGCCCAGGTCGTATACCATGATCTTCTGCTCTTTCTCATTGTCAAGGCCGTAAGCCAGGGCTGCCGCTGTCGGCTCGTTGATGATACGTTTTACATCCAGGCCTGCAATCTTTCCTGCGTCTTTGGTTGCCTGACGCTGAGCGTCATTGAAGTAAGCCGGAACAGTGATAACTGCTTCTGTTACTTTCTCGCCCAGATAGTTCTCTGCGTCGCTTTTCAGCTTCTGCAGGATCATAGCGGAAATCTCCTGCGGAGAATATTTCTTTCCTTCGATATCTACTTTGTAATCAGTACCCATTTCACGTTTGATGGAACGGATCGTTCTCTCAGCGTTGGTGACTGCCTGACGTTTTGCCGGCTCACCTACGAGACGCTCACCGTTTTTGGAGAATGCCACGATAGAAGGTGTGGTTCTCTCGCCCTCTGCGTTTGCGATAACGGTCGGTTTTCCACCTTCCATAACTGCTACACAGCTGTTTGTTGTACCAAGGTCAATACCAATAATCTTGCTCATGATTTTTTCCTCCTGAATCATTTATCATTCCAATGGTTGTTTGTAAACAAATATACTAGTTGGCTACTTTTACCATGCTGTGGCGAACCACGATGTCTTTGTATTTGTAGCCTTTCAGGAATTCCTCGACGATGATGTTCTCGCCGGCTTCCTCATCCTCCACGTGCATCACTGCGTTGTGCAGGTTCGGATCAAATTCCTGTCCTACGGCCTCAATGACCGTAACTCCCATATCTTCCAGCGTCTTGACCAGCTGCTTGTAGATCTTATTCATACCCTCTGCAAACGGATCATCCTCCGGATGCTCCACCGTGGCAAGACCGCGTTCAAAATTATCTACCACCGGAAGGATCTTCTCTACGATATCCTTCGCTCCGATCGTGTACATACTTGCTTTTTCTTTTTCTGTACGTTTCCGGTAGTTGTCAAACTCTGCCAGCTGACGGGTCAGCCGGTCAGTCAGTTCTTCGATCTTTTCATCTTTTTTGTCCTTCTTTTCTTTCTTCTTGAAGAACCGTTTTTCTTTGGTCTGAGGCTCTTTTTCCGCCTCCTGCTCTGCCGCAGTTTCTTCCTGCGCATCACCGGAAGCCTCTTCTGTGCTTCCATCTGCCGCTGCGGTTTCTTCCTCAGGCTTCTTCTCAGCAGCAGACGCTGCCGCCGCCTTGTCCGCCTCTTTCAGGATCTCCTCTGTGGGAATCCCGTTTTCTTTATTCTCAGCGGTTTCATTTACTGTTTCATTGACATTTCTGTTTTCCTGTATCACCGTTGCTTTCCACCTTTCTATGTGTCCGTATCCGGCTTTTTGAAGACGCTGTCGAGCTGTGTCTTGAGTATCTTCAGATTATCTACTACGTTCTCGTAGTCCATGCGTTTCGGTCCTACGATCCCGATGGTTCCCTTCATTCCATCACCCATATCATAGGTGGTCGTCACCACACTGCAGTCCCGCAGGGGTTCCATAGAAGTTTCATTTCCAATATATACCTGGATGCCGGTATTATCACTTTCCTCATCGGAAATAGTATCCTTCAGAAGACTTACCAGACGTTCCTTCTCTTCAAATGTGGAGATCAATCCGCTTGCGCTCTTGCTGTCACTCAATTCCGGATATTTAAAAATGTTTGTCGCACCGCTGGTATAAACCGGTACGTCTTCATCACTGACCGCAATCGCTTCTCCAACTGCATCCACAACCTTGCTGATCACACCGGAATGAATACCTGCCTGTTCTTTCATTTTCTGGATCATTCCAAGATTGATTTCCTCGATGGCAAGTCCGTTGAGCTGTGTGTTCAGCAAAAGATTCAATTTCAGAAGCTGTTCGTCATCAAGCTCTTCCTCCAGATCCAGCATCTGATTCTTTACCAGATTTCCTTCCACTACAACGACTGCCAGCAGCTGATGCTCATTCACCTTGGAAAGCTGAATAAATTTAACTTTTGTATGGTGCATGGCCGGTCCTGTGATCAGTGTCGCGTAATTGGTCTTGGTTGCCAGGAGCCGTACCACCTGCTGCAGCGTCTTTTCCATGTGATTCGTTCTCTCGATCACCATGTTCTTGATATCTGCAATCTCCTGCTCCTTTTCTTTCATCAGTTCATCCACATACAGCCGATATCCGTTATCGGAAGGTATCCGTCCTGCAGAGGTGTGCGGCTGCAGGATGTATCCCATCTCTTCCAGGTCTGACATTTCATTGCGGATGGTGGCGGAGCTCAGATTCAGATCGGTGTATTTGGAAATAGTCCTTGACCCTACCGGTTCTCCGGTTTCCAGATACGTTTGGATGATCGCTTTTAGTATTTTCCTTTTTCTCTCATCCAATTCCATTCCTCCAGCTCCTTTCCTTCTGGTTTTGTTAGCACTCGTTTGAGTGGAGTGCTAACATCTATGCTCTTACGATAGCACTCGAGGTTTGTTTTGTCAACACCTTTTCCATGTTTTTTTCTAAAGAAAGTATAAAGTGGACGGGAACGGAGCGCGGCGCCCACGGAGGACTGGCGGCGGGCAGGCGGACGGGTGGGAATGTGGAATGCGTGCTCACTCCGCAGACGGACAGCGCAGGGCGGTGTGTTCGCCGCTTGGCTTTTACAGGTCTTTGGCATCGGCAGGGGCGTCGGACACGCCGCCCTGCGCAGTTCGTCTGCAGTCGCAAGAGCGTGTTTGAAAATTGCTTTCTGCAAAATGTGCGTCACAGTTTGTGGGAAATTGGTTCCGAAAGCGGGAGGCGTAGCGGGCTACGCTGACTGATTTCGGAACCAATTTCCCGCAAAGTGGGGCGTGCAGATTGCAGGAATGAATTTTCAAACACGCTCTAGGCACTGCATTTCCACATTCCCATCCGTCCGCCTGCCCGCCGCGGTCCTCCGTGGGCGCCGCGCTCCGTTCCCTGGTTGTGGTGGCGTGGAGGTGGATTGCGGATGGTATTGTAAATGGTGTTGCGGGTGTGATGTGATCAGGTTTTCTGATATTCCCAGAGCCAGTAGGGGTTTAGGTACCAGGTGTTTTCTATGCAGAGGCATTGGATGGAGATGGGCCAGGCGTAGCAAGTGGTTCTTTTTTCGGTTTTGGCCCAGTATACGGTTGCTTCTGCTGCGGCCTGTATGGGGATCTGCTTGTGTTCGTACCAGTTTCTTCCATTGTAATCTTCGATTATGTACAGGTTTTCTATTTTATATGGTACGGAGAATCCGTAGGGGTTTATTTCATTCAGTACCTGGCGGAAGCGGGAGGCTTTGGGTGGGGCTTCTTCGCCGGTTTCCTGTTTCCATTCTTGTTTTGGTATCGGATAGATGAGGCGGGAAAAGGTTTCTTCGTCTTCGTCCTGTATCGTCTCCATCGCCTGCAGAACGATTCTTTCGCATTCTTCTGTCTTTGTTCTCACTGGAATATCCCTCGCTTTTTTACGTCCATATGACCGTATTTTCTTTCGGTCATACGTCCAGTTGTTAGTATTAAATTGTTACTTATTACACTAACAGTTATCATCTCCACACTGACATATCTGTAACGCGTGGGAGTCAAAGACCCTCGTGGCAGGTCTGCACTTCGTTTCGGTCGGTGCTAACCGTGTGCCACCGGCACACAGCACCGTCAAATGGACATGCAGGCATGTCCGCTTGGCTCGTTGCCCGCGGGAATAAAACTGCTTTCCGCTGCTCAGACTGAGAGATAACTGTTAACCGACGGAATTCAGAACAGGACATAAGAAGATGAAATATCAAAGATTGGAAGACATGCGGATCGACAGTGATCTGACTATCAAAGAACTCTCTGCCATTCTCGAATGCCACCGGGATGTGTATTCCCGTTATGAAAAAGGAATCCGGGAAATCCCGGTGGATTTTCTGATCCGGCTTGCCAAACTATATAACTGCAGTACCGATTACCTGCTGGGTATCAGTAATGACAGAAACCGAAAGTTCGGAGAATGACCCAGCCCGAGAGCAGCCGGCCGAATCTACCGGCTGCTCTCAGACTGTAACCATTCAGACAGTCGAACGGCTGCCTCTTTTTTCTCTCTGACAAAAATTTCTTTATCCGGCGTTTCCAGCGCCCATTCTTTTAATCCCTTCGCACGATCATTCGGTCGTATTTTCATTATATCTTTCCGTATGCCTCTTTACAAGAGATAATCCAAAGGAACGTTTCAGCCACTGTCGGTCCCCAGCTTCCTTACCCCACCGTCTGGCTTCGGTATCTCCACCCTGCACACTGATTACAGCTTATACTTTCTCATCCGCAACTGTTCTCTTAGTGCCATGCTCGGCACACACTGAAAACAGCCGACTGGATTTCTCCAATCGGTTGTGCGGTGTATTGCGTATCAGTAGCCGGAATCGAGGAATAACTCTGCCTGTCATATACGCCTTCTGGACACATCCCCCTTTTTATAAACCGATACTTTATAGGATTCACGAAAACGGGTGCGTTGCAGCAACCTTTTAACACAAAAAAGCGGAATACGCCCCGGCATAAGCCGGAAATCGTATTCCGCAGTGGAAAACTCTGGGTGATTAATCTAATTCCAGTTTACCTGTATATAACTGATAATACGTACCATGTTTCTCAAGCAGTTCTTCGTGGGTACCACGCTCGATGATCCGTCCGTGTTCCAGAACCATGATCGCATCGCTGTTCCGGATTGTGGACAGACGGTGGGCGATGACAAATACGGTACGTCCCTTCATCAGGTTATCCATACCTTTCTGTACGATCGCTTCGGTACGGGTATCAATACTTGATGTCGCCTCATCCAGAATCAGGACCGGCGGATTCGTTACGGCTGCACGGGCGATCGCAAGCAGCTGTCTCTGTCCCTGGGACAGTTCCTCACCGTCGCTGGTCAGCATGGTGTTGTATCCTTGCGGCAGCATGTTGATGAACTGGTCTGCATGTGCCAGACGTGCTGCTGCAAATACTTCCTCATCGGTAGCATCCAGTTTTCCGTACCGGATATTTTCCATGATCGTTCCGGTAAACAGATGGGTATCCTGCAGCACGATTCCAAGGGAACGGCGCAGATCTGCTTTTTTGATCTTGTTGATATTGATTCCGTCGTAACGGATCTTTCCATCCTGAACGTCGTAGAAACGGTTGATCAGGTTGGTGATCGTCGTCTTTCCGGCGCCGGTGGAACCTACAAACGCAAGTTTCTGGCCCGGTTTCGCGTAAAGCGTCAGATCATGAAGCACCATTTTGTCCGGATTGTATCCGAAGGTCATATCAAAGAAACGCACGTCACCTTTCAGCTCCGTGTAGGTAACGCTTCCATCCGCCTGATGGGGATGTTTCCACGCCCAGGTTCCGGTGCGCTCCGCACACTCTTCGATCGTTCCGTCTGCTTTCTTTCTTGCGTTGACCAGCGTAACATAACCGTCGTCCACTTCCGGAGCTTCGTCAATCATGCTGAAAATACGCTCCGCTCCGGCAAGCGCCATGACAACAGAGTTAAACTGCTGTGCAATCTGCATAAACGGCTGTGTAAAGCTCTTTGTGAACTGCAGATAGGACGTCATGGTTCCAAGCGTGAGACCGCCGATTCCTGCAATGGAAAGGAAGCCGCCCAAAACGGCCGTCAGAACGAACTGAAGGTTTCCGATATTTCCGATGACCGGTCCCATGATATTGGCGAAGGTATTAGCGTTGGCCGCGCTGTTGAACAACCGTTCATTCAGCTTGTCAAATTCTTCTTCGGACACTCGCTCATGGTTGAAAATCTTTATGACACGCTGTCCATTCATACGCTCTTCCACATAACCAGTGACATCCGCGATATCCATCTGCTGCCGCACGAAATACTTTCCGCTGTTTCCTCCGATCTTACTGCTCACCAGCAGCATGATCCCAATGATGGCAACAGCCAGAATTGTAAGCAGCGGGCTCAGCAGGAGCATGGAAATGAAAGTTACCACGATCGTGATGAAAGACATCAATACCTGAGGCAGCGCCTGATTGATCATCTGACGCAGGGTATCCGTATCGTTGGTGTACAGACTCATGATAGAACCGTTGGTATTCTGGTCAAAATAACGGATCGGGAGTGTCTGCATATGCTCAAACATCTCATCTCTGACCCGGCGCAGGACACCCTGGCCAATCTTAACCATCAACCGGGTGTATACAAATGTTGCAATCACTCCAAGAAGGAAAATCACGCCAAGAACCACGACCGCCCTGTACAGCTCTGTAAAATCCGGATTCTGTTTTCCGATCAGCGGTATGATAAAATCGTCCAGAAGAAATTTCAGTGAGAGCGATACGGAAATCGATGCAATGGAACTCATGATGATACAGATTACCACGGCGATCAGTTCCGGCTTGTAACTGCTCGTCACATAAGCAAGCAGACGCTTTGCCGTCTTAAGGGTACCGCGGGATACTTTTACTTTCTTTGGATCACTCATCCTCATTTCCTCCTTTCACCTGAGATTCATATACTTCACGATAAATCGCATTGTTCTTCAGTAATTCTTCCGATGTTCCGATGCCGTTGATCTTGCCGTCATCCATAACAATGATCATATCCGCGTCTTCCACAGAAGAAACCCGCTGTGCGATAATGATCTTTGTCGTATCCGGAATTTCCTCACGGAAAGCTTTTCGGATCATCGCATCTGTCTTGGTATCTACCGCGCTGGTAGAATCATCAAGGATCAGGATCTTCGGCTTTTTCAGCAGGGCTCTGGCGATACAGAGACGCTGTTTCTGTCCTCCGGAAACGTTATTTCCGCCCTGAACGATCATGGTGTTATAGCCATGCGGAAATTCCTGCACGAATCCGTCCGCCTGTGCAAGGCGGCAGACCCTCTGCACTTCTTCATCGCTGGCATTTTCATCTCCCCAGCGAATGTTGTCATAAATAGAACCTGTAAACAGGACGTTTTTCTGAAGCACCATGGATACCTGATCTCTGAGCGCCTCCAGATTGTAATCACGTACGTCAACGCCTCCGACTTTGACGCATCCTCTCGTCGCGTCATAGAGACGCGGAATCAACTGAACCAGTGTGGATTTTGCGCTTCCCGTTCCGCCGATGATTCCGACCGTCTGGCCAGACTTGATATGAAGATTTACTTTTTTCAGTGAGAGTGCCCCGCCCTCGCCGGAATAACTGAAATCTACGTTTTCAAAATCGATATCGCCGTTTGGAGCCTCCATCACAGCGTCCGGTTTGTTCTGCATCTCCGGAACTTCATCCAGAACCTCTGCAATACGGTCAGAGGATGCCTCTGCGATCATGATCATGACAAACACAAAAGAAACCATCATCAGGGAACTGAGGATCTGCATGGCGTATACGATAACACTGGTCATCTGCCCAGTTTCCATCTGTCCGCCGATAATGCTTTCACCTCCGATCAGCACCATCATTAACACTACCGTATAAACAACGAACTGCATCGTAGGGCTGTTCCATGCGACAATTTTCTCAGCCTTGGTAAACAGATTGTAAACCGTTGTTGAGATTTTATGGAATTTGCCGATTTCGTGGTCCTCACGCACATATGCCTTCACCACACGGGCTGCATTGACATTTTCCTGTACCGTGTTGTTCAGTACGTCGTATTCGTCAAACACCTTGATGAAATGAGGATGAGCCGTCTTCGCAATAAAAATCAGGATACCGCCAAGGATCGGGATTGTGATCAGCAGCATGAGCGCAATCTTTGTGTTGATCGTAAATGTCATGATCAGAGAAAGCACGATCATGATCGGTGCCCGCGCCAGCAAACGGATTGTCATCATGTATGCCATCTGAACGTTGGTAATATCCGTCGTCAGCCTTGTCACCAGACTGGACGTGGAAAACTTATCAATGTTCTTGAATGAGAAATCCTGAATTTTATAAAAAATATCATGGCGCAGATTTTTGGCATAACCGGCAGCTCCTTTCGCCGCCATATTTCCTGCAATCGCGCCAAAAAACAATGCCAGTATTGCCATAACGACCAGGAGTATTCCCATTTCCGTGATATATCCCATATCCCCGTTTGCAATACCGATATCAATGATGTTCGCCATCAGAAGCGGAATCAGGACTTCCATAAAAACTTCCAGAACAACAAACACCGGAGCCAGAATCGACTCTTTTTTGTACTCGCGTATTGAGCGAAACAATTTTCTGTTCATGTCAGCCTCCTTATTTTATTCTTTTTCGTCTTCCTTCAGAGTCCTGAGCATCTGCAAGAGCACTCGCTTGCAGGTCTTATAGTCCTCCTCCGGGATACCTTTTGCCAGCCTTTCTTCAATCTTCTGAATTTTAGCCAGCACTTCCCCACGGTAAGCTTCAGCCTTGGGAGTGGGTACGATCTTCTTCTGCCGCGCGTCCGACGGAACAGGCTCCCTCGCGATAAAACCGTTTTTTTCCATCAGCTGCAGGATTCCCGTCACCGTTGACTTACGGATATGGAATTCCTCCTCCAGTTCTTTCTGAAAGACATCGCGGTGTATGGAGTTCATCAGGATATACCCCAATATATTTCTCTGTATATTGGTCAGCTCTCCATTGGCTGCAGGCGACACATTGCGCCGCTTCAGCTGATGAGACACCATCTGAATCAGTTTTCCCATGTTAATTTTACATTCATCGACACAGTTCTGATCTTTTTCTTCCATTTTCCCACTCCTGTTGGTGTTACGCATCCAAAACACTTCTCCGTCATAAAAGTCGTCGAAGGCAGATGCCCATACCTCATTTCGCAAATAACCCTATCATTCGTCTTCCTGCTTTCCCGATTACACAGTTCAAAAAAACATTCCGCGCGATTGGCCAGATTATTTAACGAAAGTCATACTGGTTCGCTTCCTAACTTTTCCAATTATAAGAGCAGCCTTTCAATTTGTCAATATTTTTTTGTACGGTTCCTAACTTTTCTTTATATACCTCCATCACCAAAACCCCTGAATGGATGACATACGTATGCCAGAGGATTTCGGCATTTGTATATCAACAAATAGTGGATTAAGAAATATACTCTTCCGGTTTCAAAACACAGAAAGCAGCCAGGACCAGGCAGTATGCGTGTATGGGCGGGCATCTGCAAAAATGTGAGAAAATCTTAACGCTCAGAAGCCCCGTAGGACGGGACAGGCGAAGTGCTTCTCGCACTGAGCCTGAGGAGCGCTGAGCCGGGAATTTATAAAAAATTCCTGGCGAATCGCTCCGGTGCCCGTCCGCAGGGGCTTCTGAACGTTTAGATTTTCCATATTTTTGCAGCCGCCCGCCGTACACGCATACCGCCTGGTCCTGGCTGCTTTCGTCCGCTTTTAAAATTAATTTACCTGATACACGTCCACATACTGAACGCCGAATGCCAGCGCCTCAGAGTGACTGCCGAAGAACATATCCACATGACCGTATGCGGTTCCGCGGTCTTCTACTGTGTAGACTTGTCCATTGATCATCAGCTTTGTTCCAAACGGCACTCCACCCATAGCAATGGTTCTGCCCGGCGTCGGAGTTGTTCCGCTGGCTGTACCGCCGCCTGCCCATGATCCGCAGCAGATGGAACATGCACAGTATCCGGTTACCCGGAATTTGCCCAGATACGTTCCGCTGGAGGAACTGCTGCTTTCTGTGCTTTCCTGTGCCGAAGCACTTGCTCCGGAACCGGATGTATTGGAGCTCTTATTGGAGCTCTGGCTGCTGCTTGCTGTACTCTGCTGTCTTGCCGCCTCTTCCGCCGCTGCTTTGGCTGCGGCTTCCTCCTCGGCTTTTTTCTGTGCCGCTATCTCTTCTTCTTTTGCCTGTCGAATCAGCCCGTTCAACGTTTCCTGCTGGGCACTGATTTCTGCCATCAGCTCATTCTGGCTTGCCTGCGCGCTGTCAAGCTGTTCACTGTATGTACGGAGCTGCTGATAGGTTGCGGAATACATTTCCTGTACCGCTTCCTGTTTCTGATCGCTCTGTTCCTGCAGGTTTTTGATCTCTTCCTGCTCTTTCAGCACTTCCTGTTCTTTACTCTCTACGGTTTCCACCGTTTCCATGTATGCTTCCAGCATCTCCCGGTCATAGGAGGAAACCTGCTGGATATACTCTGCCCGGTTGAGGAATTCGGAAATATCTCCGGAAGTCAACAAGATTGCCAGATAATTGTTGCTGCTGGAACTTTCATACATATATTGTATTCTGTCCTTCATCGCATTGTACTGTTCCTGCCGCTGTTGTTCCGCTTCCTCCAGTTCCTTCTGAACCTGCTCCAGCTCCTTTTCTTTCTCGCTGTACTGGCTCTGAAGCTGCTCCATTTCTTTCGTTAAATCTTCCAGCTGCTGATTCAGATCTGTCAGATAGGTCTGCGACTGATCTTTTTTGGAATTCAGCTCGTCAATCTGTTCCTGCACGCTTTCCAGTTCAGACTGTGTCTGTGCCTGCTGATTCTGCGCATCAGTGATCTTCTCCTGGGTCGTCGCTCCATAACAGGGAAGCACGCTTGCTGCTGTAAGGATCACGGAAAGAACCAGACTGAATTTTTTCTTGTTTCGCATGTCGTACACCTCATGAATCATAGACCGCTTCTGAAGGATTCTGCTTCAAAAGCACTTCATTTACACAACTTCGCACCCATTATAGCATAGTCTATGGGAAAATGAAAGCTTTTTTTAAATTCCCGTAATATTTCCGTAACATGTCGTCTTATTTTGTTATTAAATTCTGTTCCTTTACTGGAATATCTGAAAACTTGGCAAAGCAGGCCATCAGCAGCAGCAATTTCCCGACAGTTCAGTCAGCTGGTCTGTTACGCAGCTGTTCAGTTTTTTCTCCAGCTGCTCTGATACTTATTTTTCAGCACTCCCTGAACCAGCTTTCCCCAGCCCAGCGGAAGACCGCCGACACATACCAGCTTCCAGCCGGAGGGGCTTTTGGTTTCCTCCGGACGAATATTCAGGGTTTCCCCTCTCAGATACCGTTGTGCCCGCTCATTGTCCGGCTCCAGGCAGATGCATTCCTGAAATTCTCCCGCTCCCAGGCTCATCGCCAGCTGCTGGGACGGCTCAAACCGGTCTTTGCGGATTTCTCCCATATACAGACCGTTGCGCAGGAATTTCAGGCCTCGTACCGTTTCCGGCAGTTCCGGGACCAGATAGACCTTCTGTCCGCGCAGTTCCATTCGCTCTACAGGAAAACTGCGGCTGCAGGGTTTCAGAAATTCTTCGATCAGTTCCCGGTCCTTGCGGGACAATGCATTTTCCGAAACACTCCCTGACGCTTTTCCCTTTTTCCCGGCTTTTTTCCGCTGATCCAGTCTCCCGTTCCGCTTGGTTTCCCTCTGCAGCCCCTTCGGATTCTTTTCCTCAAGAATTCCCATCAGCTTTTCCTGTTCCGCCCGGCTTTCTTCCTGTTCTCCGGACACACTTCTGCCCGCACTATCTTTTTCCAGAAACGCCAGAAAGTGCCCTTCCCCATTCATTTTGTGCGGCCAGATGCGGACACAGCGTTTCAACTCAAGGTTTCCGTTTGTCCTTTCCGGATATCCGTCAGAATTTCCGCTGCCCCACTCCGGGCGTCCGGGAGAAAATCCCTCATATTCAGGCAGTGGGATCAGGCGCATCTGCGGAAACTGCTCCAGCGTCCAGGCAATCGTCTGCTCATCTTCACACGGCGCGAACGTACAGGTGGAATACAGCAGCTTTCCTCCCGGGCGCAGCATCCGCACCGCCTGCCGCACGATCTCCCGCTGCTGTCCGGCAAAATACTCCGATTTTTCCGGCGTCCAGTCCCTGGCAACCGCCTGCTCCTTCCGGAACATCCCCTCCCCGGAACACGGCGCATCCACCAGGATCTTGTCAAAATAACCTTCAAAAGCATCCGCCAGCCGGGCCGGTGTCTCATTGGTCACAAAAGCATTGTCGATGCCGAATACTTCCAGATTATAAAGCAGAGCCTTCGCGCGGGAATTGCTGATGTCATTTGCCACCAGCACTCCTTTTCCTTTCAGCTTTGCCCCCAGTTCCGTCGCCTTGCCTCCCGGCGCCGCGCAGAGGTCCAGCACACGCTCCCCCGGCTCCACAGGCAGACACGCCGCCGGCGTCATCGCGCTGGGCTCCTGGAGATAATACGCGCCGGCCGCATACAGCGGATGCTGTGCCGGCCGTACATCCCCTTCATAGAAAAATCCATTCTCCACCCACGGAATTCTTTTTACCGGAAAAATCTTCCGTTCTTCAAATTCCTCCGGTGTCATCTTTCTGGTATTCACACGCAGCCCATACGTCCTGGGCTGTTCATAGGACGCAAGAAACTCCTCATACTCTTCTCCCAGCATCTCCTGCATCCGCTTCAGGAATTCCTCCGGCAAATAGGTCATCGTCTTCTCCTTTCTACTTCCCGCGCAGCCGTTCAGCCAGCTGTACGTTTCCCTTCCCGTTCCATTCATATCCGGAAAATTATACACGAAAATTCCTCAAAAGAAAAGAAAAAAAGATCGAAAATGCAGTCTCAGACCACATTTCCGATCCTTTTTATACTTCAAGATATGCTTCGGTGTTTACGCTTATTCTTCCGCTGCAGCCTCTTCTTCCGCCGCAGTCTGCTCATACTTCTCCAGAATGATATTCTGAATCCGCTCTCTCGTCTGAGAATTGATCGGGTGCGCGATATCGCGGTATTCGCCGTCTGTCGCCTTACGGCTGGGCATCGCGATAAACATTCCTTTTTCCCCCTCAATCACTTTAATATCATGCACTACAAATTCGTCGTCGATCGTGATTGAAACCACTGCTTTCATCTTTCCTTCTTTTGCTACCTTGCGTACTCTGACATCTGTAATGTTCATAACCAGCTTCCCCTTTCACCTCGTAATTTAAATGGCATATCTTTCGTTTTTCTCTACTACAATCTTGATCCCATCTTCTCCGCAGTGATAAGAGTTTGCCCGAATCGTATCGCGACTCTCCACAATACAGTTCTCGATGTGTGTATTATCCCCAAGATAAACATCATTCAAAATGATTGAGTTTTTGATCACGCAGTTATTTCCGACATACGCCGTTTTAAAGAGAATCGAATTCTCAACATAACCATTGATGATACATCCGCTCGCCACCAGAGAGTTTTTCACGCAGCTTCCCGGATTGTATTTTGCCGGCGGCAGATCATCAATTTTGGAATAAACCCCCGGATACTCTTCAAAGAAGTATTTCCGCACTTCCGGTTTCAGGAAGTCCATATTGGTCCGGTAGTAATCCTCCACCGATGCGATGTTGCTCCAGTAGGTATCGATCTTGTATCCGTAGATCCGTTTCAGATTCTTATAGCGGATCAGCACGTCATTGACAAAATCGTAACGTCCTTCCTGAGCGCAGCGCTCGATCATCTCGATCAGCTGTCTTCTCCGGATGACATAGATACCTGTGGAGATCACATTAGATCTCGCCATCATCGGTTTTTCTTCAAATTCTTCGATGCGGCAGTCTTCGTTCATTTTCAGTACGCCGAATCGGCTGATGTCTTCCACCTGCTTTGCTTCGGTGCAGACAACCGTGACGTCCGCACGTTTGGCAATATGATATTCCAGAACTTTATTAAAATCAAGCTTGTACACGCCATCGCCGGAAGCGATCACCACATACGGCTCATGGCTGTTTTTCAGCCAGGAAAGGTTCTGATAAATAGCGTCTGCGGTTCCACGGTACCACCAGCTGTTGCCGACGGTTACCGTTGGTGAGAAGACGAACAGTCCTCCCTGTTTCCGTCCGAAATCCCACCATTTGGAGGAATTCAGATGCTCATTCAGAGAACGTGCGTTATACTGTGTCAGGACTGCTACCTTCTGAATATGAGAGTTTGTCATGCTGCTCAGCGCAAAATCAATGCTCCGGAAGCTTCCCGCTATGGGCATGGCTGCAACGGCTCTCTTATTGGATAACTCTCTCATCCTGTTGCTGTTTCCACCTGCCAGAATTATTCCCAATGCTCTCATATTATTCACCATCCTTCTCTACGATTGCACCGCCGCTTGGCAGCTCGCCGTTTGGATAATCCTCTGCAGTGGTCACGCCGGAAATGCATACATTCTTTCCAATCTTTACATTGTCCGGAATCACCGCATTTTCTCCGACGGTCACCAGTCCGAAGGAATAGATTTTCGGTTTCAGCACGTTCGGCGCTTCCTCGCCTACGCCCATGACAACATTGGCACCTACTTTGACATTCTCTGCAATAATCGCCTTGTCGATCGTAGTTCCTTCTCCGATCTGACTGTGACGCATGATAATCGAATCCCGGATCACAGCGCCCTTTTCAATCTTTACGTCTGCCCCTATAACAGAATTATGTACTTCTCCGTAAATTTCAGCGCCTTCACCGATAATGCTGCGCTCTACCGTAGCTTCGGCTGCAATGTACTGCGGGCGGATGATATCACCCTTGGTGTAGATCTTCCAGAATTCCTCATACAGGTTGAATTCCGGAATAATATCGATCAGCTCCATATTGGCTTCCCAGTAAGAGCCCAGGGTTCCTACATCTTTCCAGTATCCGTTGAATTCATAAGCAAACAAACGCTTACCGTTGTCCTTGCAGTACGGAAGAATATGTTTTCCAAAGTCACAGCCCTGCTGATCCTTCAGCGCCTGTAAAGACTCCTTCAGTACCGGCCAGCTGAAAATATAGATGCCCATGGACGCAAGGTTGCTTCTCGGATGCTCAGGTTTTTCTTCAAAATCTGTAATCTTTCCGTTTCCGTCTGTAATCATGACACCGAAACGGCTTGCCTCCTCAATCGGTACCGGCATACATGCGATCGTAACGTCCGCATTGTTTGCCTTGTGATAGTCCAGCATTACTTCATAATCCATCTTGTAAATATGATCACCGGAGAGGATCAGGACATAGTCCGGATTATAAGTCTCCATATATGCCATATTCTGATAAATCGCATTCGCTGTACCGCTGTACCACTCGCTGCTTGTACTTTTTTCGTATGGCGGCAGCACGGTCACTCCACCAACGTTTCTATCCAAATCCCACGGAATACCGATTCCAATATGGGTATTAAGGCGTAATGGCTGGTATTGTGTCAAAACACCTACTGTATCAATGCCTGAATTGATACAGTTGCTGAGCGGAAAATCGATGATCCGATATTTACCGCCAAATGCTACTGCCGGCTTTGCAACTTTTTCGGTGAGCACACCGAGTCTGCTTCCCTGGCCGCCGGCTAACAGCATCGCTATCATTTCTTTCTTAATCATGCAATCACCTCTTGTCGTATATATAGGATGCTTTGATTATAGCATAAACTCTCATAATTGTGAACATTTTTAATATATTTCGTGAAATTAATTCTTACATTTTATGACTTTTCACCTATTATTTTTTTCTTTCCAAAGCTTGCTTTACATGCTTTTTACATTTTTCGACAATTTATGAATCGTTTTATTTATGTTTTTATCAATTTTTACCAGTTTCTTTCTTTTCATCCGAAAAAAGCAATCTTTCCAACCGATTTTTCTCCCTTTTTTCACGTTCCGCGAAACCGTTTCTTCCTATTAAATGATGTCCATAATCTGCAATTATATAAATCTTTACACAATTTCTTCAATTATCTCAAAGCAGACAGAAAACAATTTTCAAACACGCTCCAGGCTGGATTTTTTTTCTAAACCTGTGTATAATCATATCAGAAGTTAGCAAAACAAGATCAAGGAAACAAATCAAGGAGAAATCATGTATACCGTAGATTTTACAACACCTATCCATATCCATTTCATAGGAATCGGCGGCATCAGTATGAGCGGACTTGCCGAAATTTTATTAAAGGAAGGATTTCAGATTTCCGGCTCTGATGCCAAAGAAACGCCTCTGACCGACCATCTGTCCGGGCTTGGGGCCAGTATCCAGTATGGACAGAGATCATCCAATATCACCGACGATATCGATCTGGTCGTATATACCGCTGCCATCCATCCGGACAATCCGGAATATCAGACAGCCATTGCGAAACAGATTCCAATGCTGACCAGAGCGGAACTGCTGGGCCAGATCATGAAAAACTATGACACACCCATCGCCGTCGCAGGAACCCACGGAAAGACCACAACCACTTCGCTGCTCTCCCATATCCTCCTGGCGGGGGACTGTGACCCGACCATCAGTGTCGGCGGCATCCTTCCGTCTATTGGAGGAAATATCCGTGTGGGAAACTCGGAAACTTTCCTGACCGAAGCCTGTGAGTACACCAACAGCTTTTTAAGCTTCTTCCCGAAAATCAGTGTTATCCTGAATATGGATGCTGACCATCTGGATTTCTTCAAGGATATCGAAGACATCCGCCATTCTTTCCGGAAATTTGCGGAACTGCTTCCGGAAGACGGAGCGCTGATCATCAATGCGGATACCCCTGAATATCAGACCGTTACCGCCGGACTGAACTGTAAAGTACTGACCTACGCACTGGAAAATACCAAAGAAGCCGACTATACAGCAGAAAATATTGTCTTTGACGGATTCGCACACCCATCTTTCGACTGCATCTGTCACGGCGAAAACATTGGCCGTTATTCCCTGAAAGTACCAGGAATCCACAATGTCTCCAACGCACTGGCAGCCATCGCCGTAGCCCGCGAACTGGGACTTCCGGCAGAGGCAGTACATAACGGATTTTCCACTTTTACAGGAACCGACCGCCGTTTCCAGTACAAAGGAACCGTAGGAAATGTAACGATTATCGATGACTACGCCCATCATCCGACGGAAATCGAGGCAACCTTGAAAGCTGCTTCCGACTGTCCGCACAAGACAACCTGGTGCGTCTTCCAGCCGCACACTTATACCCGCACAAAAGCTCTGATGGATGAATTTGCCAAAGCCCTGACCCTGGCGGACCACGTTGTCCTGGCGAAAATCTATGCGGCAAGAGAGACCGACACCCTGGGCATCTCCTCCGGAGATTTACAGAAAAAAATCATTGAGCAGGGAACCCCCTGCGAATATTTTGAAACCTTCGATGAAATCGAAAACTATCTGCTGGAAAACATCTCCCCCGGCGATCTTCTGATCACCATGGGCGCCGGAGACATCGTAAAAGTGGGTGAAAACCTGCTCGGCATGTAACTGCGCCATGGCAGAACATAAGCCCCGGCAGTGGACATCCGCGTCCGCTGCCCGGGGCTCTTTTTGTCTGAAGAAAATTTAAAGACATTTATCCACATTATCCACAACTTTATACACATTTTTCCGCCTTCACCTCTGTGGATTACATGTGCAAAGTTAAGTTTACATAATTTTAACGCCTCATTTCGCAAAAATCCTTTAAAATACAATACTTTTCGACATTTCTCCCCAAAACAGGTTGATAATAACGATTCCCGGAAAGTTTTCCTCCCCATTATCCACATTATCCACACAGACTGTTTTCACACTTCCCATAACACAAGCTCCGGGATTTCCCCAGAAATTCTTCCATTCCATATGCCTTGTCCGATTATTCGGCGAGCGCTATACCAGAAATCAGCCAGGGGCAGGTGGGATGGGTGGACAGCGGGCATCTGCAAGGACATGAGAAAATCTTAGCGTTGCAAAGCCCCGGAGGACGGGACAGACGCAGGGCTACACGCCCGGAGTCTGAGGAGCACTGAGGTGGGAAAGCATAAAGCTTTCCCGCCGAATTGCTCCGGTGCCCGTCCGAAGGGGCTTTGGAACGGTTAGATTTTCCATGCCCTTGCAGCCGCCCGCTGTCCACCCATCCCACCTGCCCCAGGCTGATTTCGTCCGCCGCCAAAAAAACAGCCCCGTGGAAATTTCCCCAAAAGTATTCACTTGTTGAAAAATCTGTGTTATACTGGCGGTGTAACGACTTCTGCGCCGCTGCGGATACCCCCTCCGCGCGCAGGATCAACAAATACCTGTGGATTCTGACTTCAAGAAAAACCAGGTATTTTTCATTTTAGAAACGAATACAGAAATACAGGATGGTGTTTTCATGCATACATTTACGCTACAGGATGAACGCGTTTCGCAGGCGACAGCGGTCCCGGATCTTTTTCTGGACTACTATATGCCCTCCGCGAACGGAGAGTTTGTCAAGGTTTATCTCTATCTGCTGCGGGCTGCGGGCTGCCGTGAGGTCAGTGTCAGTCTTTCTTCGATTGCAGATTTCTTTTTCTGCACCGAAACGGATGTGGTCCGCGCGCTGAAATACTGGGAGAAAACCGGTATCCTCGCTCTGTCTTTCGACGCCGGCGGGATTGTCACAAATATCCGTCTTCTTCCTCTGAAGGTTCCAGGGCAGGTGCAGACTGCACCAAAACAGGAAGCGGCACTGAAAACAGCGGCTGTTACCACAGAGCCATCCTCTGCCTCTCCAAAGACAGTTCTGGCAAAAGAAGCGCCAAAGCCCAAGCAGCTTTCCTCCAGCCGCATCCAGGCACTGAAGGAAAACGAAGAGATCCGGCAGCTTCTCTTTTTGTCAGAACAGTATCTTGGACGCACGCTGAGCCCTGCAGATGTCAACCGTCTTCTTTATTTTTATGACGAGCTGCACTTTTCCGCAGAGCTCCTGGAATATCTGGTGGAATACTGCGTCTCTAAGGGCAGCACCAGCCTCCACTACCTGGAAAAAGTCGGGATTGCATGGCACGAAGCCGGCATCACCACAGTGGAGATGGCAAAACAGGAGACCACCACATACAACCGGAAATATTTTCCGATCCTGAAAGCCTTCGGCATCCGCAACCGCAACCCGATCCCGAAAGAGATCGCAGATATGGACCGCTGGCTCAATGACTACGGATTTTCCCAGGAACTGATCGCAGAAGCATGCGCCCGGACGATCGCCCAGACCGGCCAGCCAAGCTTCAGTTACGCTGAAGGGATCCTTTCCAAATGGAAATCCCAGAACGTGCGGTCGCTCCAGGATATTCAGGCGCTGGACGAACAGCACCGGAAAAACCAGAAGACTGCCTCCAGAGACAGTTCTTCCCAGAAACCGGTGTCCAACCGTTTCAACAATTTCCATCAAAGAGAGTATGATTATGAGAAGCTGGAGCAGCAGCTTCTGAACCAGTGATAATGCAAAGGAAGTAACATGGCACTTACCAATCCACAATACGATTCTATCATGCGCATGTATAACCGCCGGCAGCTCCAGCACCGTCATGAACTGGAAGAACGCCGGAAGACTGCATACGCAAAAATTCCAAGGCTTCCGGAAATCGACGGAGACATCGCTTCGATCAGTGTACAGAAAGCCCGCGATATGCTCAACGGCGGTCCCCATGCGGGACTGGACCTGCGCGCAGCCATTGCCGAATTGGCGCAGGAACGCACGGCGCTGCTGGTTTCCAACGGATTCCCCGCGGATTATCTGGAGCCTTCTTACGACTGTCCGCTCTGCCGGGATACCGGGTATATCGACGGCAAAAAATGCGTATGCTTTAAGAAAGCAGAGGCATCGCTCCTTTATACCCAGTCGCGGCTGGATGAGATTCTGGACAAAGAGAATTTCGACACTTTTTCCCTGGAATATTATTCCGACGATATCATAAACAATGCGACCGGTCTTACGTCCAGACAAACGGCTCAGGCCGCTTTGCAACGCTGCCGTTCCTTTACGGAAACCTTCGGCATCCGATTTGACAATCTGTTTTTCTATGGAGATACGGGCGTCGGAAAGACCTTTCTTTCCCACTGTATCGCCAGGGAACTGCTGGACCGGTCTTTCTGCGTGATCTATTTCACCGCTTTCGACCTGTTTGAACTCTTTGCCCGCCATACTTTTTCCGGCTCCGACGAGGCAAAGGAGGTACACAGCAACATTTTCAACTGTGATCTTCTGATCATTGATGATTTAGGTACGGAACTGACCAACAGCTTTGTCGCTTCCCAGTTGTTCCTCTGTATCAACGAGCGGATTCTGAGGAAGAAATCAACGATCATCTCCACGAACCTGACACTGGACCGGTTCGCAGAGACTTATTCAGAGCGTACCTTTTCAAGGATATCCAGCAACTATACGATTATCAAGCTGTTCGGCAACGATATTCGTATCCAGAAAAAACTTTTGGGAGGAACATGACCATGAGTCAAAAAAACGAAGGAAATTTTAAGACACTGCCGATCGGCCGCCTGGGAATCATTCCCCTGACCAGCTGCCTTTCTCTTGGCAAAAAAGTAGACAACTACCTGGTAGAATGGAGAACCGGCCGCCGCAGCGCCGAAAGCGAAAATTATGTCGCTGAATATGAAGGCTATGAACGAAGCAGTTATATCCTGCAGTCTCAGACCCCGCGTTTCGGTTCCGGCGAGGCAAAAGGCGTGATCAATGAATCCGTCCGCGGAGATGATATTTATATCCTGGTGGATGTATGCAACTACAGCCTGACCTATTCCCTGTTCGGCCACAGAAATCATATGTCTCCGGACGATCACTTCCAGGATCTGAAGAGAGTCATCGCTGCGATTGGCGGAAAAGCGCGCCGGATCAATGTCATCATGCCGTTCCTCTATGAAAGCCGCCAGCACAAACGTTCCGGCCGCGAGTCTCTGGACTGCGCACTGGGGCTGCAGGAACTGGTAAATATGGGGGTGGAAAACATCATTACCTTCGACGCCCACGATCCAAGAGTCCAGAACGCAATCCCGCTTCATGGCTTTGAGACGATCCAACCCGCCTACCAGTTTATCAAAAACATCCTGCGCAACGCGCCGGATATGAAGATTGACAGCGATCATCTGATGGTCATCAGCCCGGACGAGGGCGGTATGGGCCGTGCCATCTATATGGCAAACAACCTTGGCGTTGACATGGGTATGTTCTACAAGCGCCGCGATTATTCCACCATTGTGGACGGACGTAATCCGATCGTGGAGCACGAATTCCTCGGTTCCTCCGTGGAAGGCAAGGATATGATCATCATCGACGATATGATCTCCTCCGGAGACAGTATGATCGAAGTGGCAAAACTGCTGAAAGAGCGCAAGGCACGCAATATCTATATGTGCGCGACCTTCGGTCTGTTTACCAGCGGACTGGAACGGTTTGACCGTGCTTATGAGGAGGGATTGTTCACAAAAGTCCTGACCACCAATCTGGTATACCAGACACCGGAGCTTCTGGATCGTCCGTACTATGTAAGCTGCGATCTGAGCAAATATATTGCCCTGATCATCGATACTCTGAACCATGACGCTTCCATCAGCGGACTGTTGAATCCGGCGGAACGTATCCAGAAAGTTCTGACCAAATTCCGGAATCACGAGAAGATCTGACAGAACTGTTCTGCTGACTGACCGGTTACGATTGGTGTGTCCTTGCCGTGATTAAATATAGAGGTTTTCGTTGACTTTCTTAGAATTTGCGATATACTAAAAGAGAAGACAAAAGAGAGAGGTCTTTTTTGTGTACCTTTTTTCGATGTGTTTATGGAAGGTGATTTTATGGCCACAAAAAGCATAACAAAAAATGTAGATATCAGAGATAAAAAGCTATGCAGAACATTTGTTGACGCTCTTGAAAATGCCGAAAAGAAACATGCAAAAGAAGTATCGCTATCCAGATCTTTTAAAGAAGTGAAAGGATCTAAGATCAAAGAATTATTTGGAGATAACAAATGATAGCCGGATATGTACAGGTAAACCTTAGTGAAATGTTAGATCAAATCGGAGAGGATAGAGTCATTTCTATTCTCTCTGATTTTCTTCCGGAGGTTTAAACAGAGATGTAGAAGAATTTTTAAAAGATACATAATGTCAACACCATTAATTGCCCAATTAGGAAAAAATTATCAACACGGTTACAATACTCTAATTACGGGAGATGAACTATTAAAATTAGCATGTGATAAAGTAAAAGAAATTCAGCTAAGTTTAGGCGGACGTTTCGTATATCTGGAATGCGAAGACAAAGAAGTTCTGTTAGAATTTTATAGCAGTAACGGATTCGTGAATTTCGGAAAACGTTATATGGATCGTGATGAAGAAGAAAAAATGGAAGGCAGATATTTAATCCAGATGTTGAAGTATATTAAGTAACTTTTGAATCCAATCTTTCGAGCGTGTTCAAAATCCGATTCCCGTAAGCAACCAAACAGGGGGAATCAGGTTTTGAACACGTTTTTCCGTGATATGAGCAAAACATCCTTAAACCTTTTTCCGTATCTTCCGATACACATTATCCGTTTCCTCCCAGTCTTCCCGGCTGGCAGTTCCGCCGTAGCGGGCTTTCCGGTAGAGTTCCGTCAGCTTTTCCACCGCTTCTTCTGTGTCTGAGATCGACTTTTCTTTCCATTTTCCTGCAATGTCGCCGCTCGTCTCTCCGGGGGCAGGTTCCTGACCGCTGCTTCGATAAAGCTTCAGAAACTTCCGGTATCTCTCCCGGATCAGCCTTACATATCTTGCATCCCGGCTTTTCTTCTTTGTCTCACCGGGCGGATGCTCCAAAAAACGGACCGTATCATCCCTTTCCACTTCCGCTTTCTTTTCCACCGGCTGTTTTCTCATCAGCCAACGGAAAAAGAGAAATATGACCACAAGGAGCACAGCCGCGCCCAGCACCATCAGAATCGTCGGTCCGATCTGGTTTCCTGATGATTCTATCACCGGAGGCGCCGCCCCCTGCTCCTGCCCCTGGAAGCCCTCCATGACTGAATCCAGGGCCGCATGATCCAGCCCTGCTCTCTGCAGCAGCCAGCGCAGACCGTATAAGATTCCTGCGACCACAGAACCAATCGCTGTACTGACCGTCAGAAAAAGAGGCACGATCAAATACTCGTACACCGCTCCCAGAAACGCTGCGCATCCCTGCAGGATTTCCTGATTGCTGAGCATCCACGCCGCCGCTGCCAGAATCCCAGCCGCCAGGAAGTTCCTGATCTGAAATTCTCGCTGCCGCCGGATCTTTTCCTCATGGCGCAGAGAGCGCAGAAGAAGAAACGAAGCGGACAGTTCCATGAACGCCATCGGCACCGTGGCAGATACCAGTTTCTGATATTGTCCGAAAATCAGAAAAACAATCGAAAATCCCAGACAGCTTTTCCAGAAGATGGACAAAAGATCCGCCTGACGGTACCAGGAGAGAGAATCATCCTTTTTCCATAATTCCGCCGCCACATAAATGACTGCCGGAAGATTCAAAATCCTGTCCGCCGCCGTTCCGAACAGCAGCGGCAAAAATGCCAGAAGGATTCCCAGAAGACGCACGCCCCGAACGTTCCAATGCTTTACAGCGATTCCGAAATCGAGACACAGGACAAGAATCCACAGAATCCGGATCCCTCCTCCAACATATTCCGCAGCAAAGCCCGCGAACGCATAATAAAAGGACAGATCCGTCAGCATTTTCAGTGTATACAGTAAAATCATCCCGGTCACCTGTCCTTTCTTTCCATTTCTTCGCACTCTGTCATTGCCGAAAGAATCAGAAGGTTTCCCTGCTCTGATCTCCCCGCAGAACTGCCGTATCCTTCGACGGTTTCTTTTCCCGGAGTAAGAAACACGATTCCCCGGGACATCTCCCCTGCCATTCGTTCCCGCTCCTCCGCCTCCCGGATCAGGCGTTCCATGGAATCTGCCGCTTTTGCCATCCCTCTTCCCAGACATTCCAGAACCGTCAGAAAATGCACCTCGCCAAGCCCTTCTCCCACGTCAGCATCCACATTGAGCCCGCCTGCCTGCACGGCGTTTGTCCGAAATCGATACGGGATCCTTTGCTTTTCCAGCGCCGCACATACGGTCCTCGCTGCCGAAAAGCACCATTCCGCCCGCTCCTCCGTAAGCATGGGAGAATCCAGATTGAGAAGAACCATAACGGAAGCCTCCGTCGTATAATCATACTGATTCACCATCCAGCTGCCCCGACGTGCGCTCTGTTTCCATGAAATCATTTTCATCGGCTCCCGTCCTGTATATTCCCGAAATCCCACCGTCAGAACCGGATCTTCATACAGGAACCTCCGCACAGAGAGATCTCCCAGAAAACTTCCCATCACCTGAGAAATCTCCGGTTCACTGATTTCCCTGGGCGCCACAACGATTTCTCGGTACTGCTCCATGGTTTTTGTCTTTTCTCTCAGTCCAAGAAAATCTCCTCCGGCAAGCTCCGGATGGCCAAGGACGTATCTCCCCCGCTCCCGGACAGCCACCGGAATACGAAACTGAACTTCCTGATAAGCCCTCAGATCCGCAGTTCCCGTAAAGAGCGCCCCGCCCCGCACGGCATCTCCGGAAATATGTTCGTCCTGCTGCTGCACATAGATCGGTTCCCGAAAAAATTCTTCCACTTTCACGAAAGGCACATAATGGCTGCTCATATTCCTGACGGACACCACGACGTCAAAGGGATCCTCCGGATCCACGATCTTCCGTTCCGGCCAGTAATCACTGCGGAGCATCTTCAGACTGCATTGAAATACCCGCATCTGGACTGCCAGCGCAAGAAGGAGCAGCAGGATCAGAAATAAGAGCGTCATACATTCTCCAACGGTACCGGAATCTTTTCCAGCATTTTTATAAAATAGTCCAGAGCCGCTGCAGTCCTGCCCTGATTGCCCTCCGCAACCCGATGCGCCAGCACATGGGGCGCCATGGCCTTAACATCTTCCGGAATCACATAATCTCTGCCGTCAAAGGCAGCCGTTACCTGCGCCGCCTTGTACAGCGCGATGGCTCCCCTGGTGGAAACTCCGTGGAGGAAATGACTGTCTCTGCGGGTTTCCTCAATGATATTCATCAGATAATCCAACACCTCATCCGGCATCCGGACCTCCGTATAAGCCTGACAGACATAATCTGTCTCTTCCTTCGTCACCACCTGGTTCAGGCCTTCGATGATCTCCACTGAAGATGCCGGCCGCTTCAGAACCTGCTTTTCCTGTTCCCGTTCCATATAACCCAGAGAAAGTTTCATAAAAAACCGGTCAATCTGCGCGTCCGGAAGAGGAAAGGTTCCGTAGGATTCCAGCGGATTCTGTGTCGCCATCACCATAAACGGCTCCTGGAGAACCGTGGTGACGCCGTCCACGGTAATCTGCCGTTCCTCCATAGCCTCCAGCAGGCTGGACTGGGTCCTTGGCGTCGCACGGTTGATCTCATCCGCAAGGATCATATTGGAAAACAGCGGACCCTGCCGGAATTGGAACTCTCCGGTCTTCTGATTGTAGAAATTGATTCCGGTCAAATCCGACGGCAGCAGATCCGGCGTGAACTGAATCCTCTGAAATCCGCCTCCGATGGTTTTGGCAAACGCACGAAGGAGCATCGTCTTTCCTGTTCCCGGAAGATCCTCCAGCAGGATATGCCCGGAACAGACAAAACAGGTCAGGACCAGCTGGAGTACATCTTCTTTTCCGACAATGACTTTGCTGCAGTTTTCTATTACTTTCTTTCGATATTCCTGGTATTTGGATGGGATCATAGGCTTTTTCTCCATTTCTTGTTTTCTTTCTGTTTTACTTTGATTTTTTCGGTATTTGCAAGATTTTAAGAAGATTTTATCACAGCTTCCATTATAATTCCATGACGTTTTCGGTTATTTTTTGAGAATCATTGCTTCACTTCTGTTTACTCACGGAATATTCAAAAATATCGACACTAAATTTAAACGATTCAGGCAGCTGAACTGTTACAAAAACAAGCAGTAAAGTTCAGAAAATAATGCTTTTTCTCCAAAGAAATGATATAATTTATATAATCAATGTACAGCGCATCGATCGGAGGAGGAATCTGTTATGTATGAAGAAGTATTCTGGGGTGTTTTCATTGTGGTTACCATATTGGCTGTCGTCGGTCTTGTTCTGGTTGTCCTCCGGAAAAAAGGAAAGGCGAAACCCTTTCTGAACCTGGGTTCTTCCGGACTGGAACTGGTCAGCGGAGACAAAAGCCTTTTTATCGCTGTCATCGTAGGCACTGTTATGCTCAACCAATATTCTCTGCTTCTGGCAATCGCCTATGCCGCTGTTTTCCTGGCTCTGTATCTTCTGATTCTGATAAAATTCAAATAGAAGAAGGAGGTTATCAGATTATGTGTGAAATCAGCGAAAAGTGGTTCCGGGAAGGGGAAGAACAGGGAAGAATAGAGGGCGCCCGTAAAACGGCATTGGAACTGAAGAAAATGGGGCTCCCTCTTGATAAAATCGCAAAAGCAGTCAACTTCAGTGTAGATACCGTGACGCAATGGCTGACCGAAAGCCCGTCTGTCACAAAGTAAAGACAGCGGACATGTTTATGGGATGTGTATTCTTTACACATCCCATATTTTTTTCAGTCTTTCTCCGCCGCAGCCGAGCGCGCTCTTTTCTCAGTCTCCTGTAAAAAGAATCCTTTCACCGTTGGATGCACCACCAGCACTGCCGCTATGATCATGGCTGCCGCGCAGTGCACTACAATTAACATCCGTGGATCGGCATAAACACACAGCACACCGCCTGCGAAATTTCCCAGAGGCGATATCGCCATTCCCAGCGTTGTCTTGGTGGCCGATACTTTTCCTCGGTACTCCACCGGTGTCTGCGCCATCAGCGTTGCATTCATGACCGTATTGAATACGAACTGAAATCCGAACGCCAGAAAGAAACTGATCAGAATTGCCGCATATTGATTGAGAAAGGCCCCGGCTCCAATGCTTGCCGCAAACAGCAGCAAAGTTACAAGATACACTTTGTATTTCTGTTCTGTCCGTATGGTAATAACCGTGAGAACCGCCATGCCCGCAACCAGGCCGACGCTCTGTACGCCGTTCAATATGCCGTAGCGCGCCATGCCAAGTTTCTCTTCGCCCGCAAACCAGGGAATGATCAGCACGCGGATCACACCAAACAGATAGTTGATCAGGAAAGACATCCCTATGATACGGACGACACCCTGATGTTTCCAGATAAAACGAAGCCCCTCCCGGAAATCCTCCCGGAAAGTCACTTTTACCCCTTTCCGTTCAATCTTCGGGATCTCCAGGAACACTTCCGTGCACGCGGAAAACAGATAGGAAATTCCATCGATCAGAAACATAAACGGCGCTCCGATCACTGTGTAAAGGATACCTCCCAGGGATTCCCCCAGCACATCGGCTCCCGTAGTCGCCGCCTGATAAGCGGAATTGGCACGGATCATATTGTCAGAAGGAACAATATCCGGAAGCACCGATTCTATCGCCGGATTGAACACAGAGGCACAGATTCCTGAAATCACCGCCGCCAACATGACCATCCAGATTTCCAGAAATCCGTTCCACGCCGCAAATGCGATAAACAATACGGAAACTCCCCGGACGACATCTCCAAAAACAATCAGTTTTTTCCGGTCGTAGCGATCCACAAAAACTCCTGCTGCAGGTCCCAGCAAAATACGCGGAACCGTCACAAGCGCCATCACCGTTCCCATGATTACCGTGGAGCCTGTCATTTCAAGAACGAAAAAATTCAACGCAATATCATACAGAGCATCGCCGAGTACAGAGACCATCTGCCCCTGCCAGAGGAGAAAAAAGTTCCGATTCCATAAGCGGAAGGCTGTGTTACTTTTTGTACTTCTTTTTGCGTTTCTCTTTTCTTTCATCGGTTCTTTTTCTCCTTTCCTCAGAATCTTTTTGGATTGCGTCTTGTAATTGAAAATTTTTACAGGTATCATAGCACAAAAATCAAAAAAATGCCATGAGACATTCAGAAAACTCTAAATATCTCACAGCATCTTTTATAGAAGTTCAATAATCAATCTACATATAGGAAAGACTTTTTTCGTTCGTGGCATAACAATTTCACTTCGTTAAATTTGCAAACAATGTTGCACTCTTATTTCTCCAGTGCCTCATACACCCGCAGAATCTCCCCAACACTCCACGCCTGCGCAAAGCACCCCTTGGAAATCGTCGGATTTTCCCCGTCGTAAATCTCCGGAAGCTGTCCGACACAGCCTTCTCTCAGTGCGCTCTCCATCACTTCCAGCTGGCGGCGCACGGTTTCTTTCGCCTCCGCCGAACTGTCATGCACTTTCAGATACGCCAGGTAATAGCCGCCCAGCGGGAAGACCCAGACCGTGCCCTGATGGTAGGCAAGATCCCGTTCCAGCTGCTCACCACCGTAATAGGGATGGAATTCTTCATCCTCCTGCGCCAGTGTTCTCAGTCCGTAAGGCGTATACAACTTCTCCCACACCGTCTGTACGACTCTTCGCTCCTGCTCCCGTGTCAGCATCGTAAAGGGCATCGAAACCGCCCAGATCTGATTGCAGCGGATCTGCCGGTCGCTCTTTGTTCCGGAAACCACATCCTTCAGATATCCTTCTTCTTCCAGCCAGAACTGCTCCGAAAAACTCTTTTTCACCAGTTCCGCCAGCGCCGCGTAATCCTCTGCTCTCCACACTGCGCTTTCCTCGCCTGCAGGTTTTCCCGACGGTTCTCCTGTCTGTTCTCCCGACATCTTCTCAGAAAACTGTTCCATGATCTTCAGCGCATTGTACCAGTAAGCGTTGATCTCCACCGGCTTACCGTGGCGCGGCGTCGGCAGGATCTCTCCCACACGGACGTCCATCCATGTCACCTGATCCAGACCCTCACCAGCCATGATCAGGCCATCGGTATCCATATGGATTCCGAATCCCGTTCCTTTCCGGTAATGTTCCACGATCCGTTCCATCACCGGCCACATTTCCCGGACAAATTCCTCATCGCCGCTCTTCTGGACATAAAGCCACACACTGTTGATAAACAGCAGCGCCGCGTCCACCGTATTGTACATCGGTTCCTTTCCGCCCTCCGGGAAAAGATTGGGCATCAGCCCGTCCTTCTCATAGGCGGCAAAGGTACGCAGAATACGCTTCGCCGTCTCATACCGCCGAACAGAAATGCAGCATCCTGCCATTGCGATCATCGTATCCCGTCCCCAGTCCTCAAAGAACGGAAAGCCAGCCAGGATCGTGTCCGCCCCTGTGGACTCCCGGTAAGAAATGAACTGTCCGGCGCTCTTCGCCAGCATGCCTGCAACCGGATCCGAAAATTCCGCCGTCTCCTCCAGCATCCGCCGCTCAGCACACAGTTCCTTCCGGATCTGTTCATACTCTGGCAGATCCGGGCGCAGGGAATAGACCAGTTCCACTGTCCTGCTGGAGCCTGCCGGCACCTGAGCCATAAAACAGTGCAGAGCAACCGTGCGTCCGCTTCCTCTCCGCCCGTCGCAGCTGTCATATGGATAACTGCAGATTTCATAAACCGGCGGAAGGTCTTTTTCCTCCGCATTGATCCGGTAATAGAGCTCCACATTTTCAGAACTTACGGTTCCCATCGTCTCCTTTTCCGTGACAGACTTCACTGAAAACTTCTGTCCCATTTCCAGATCCTGTCCTTTTGGAACGAACTGATAACAGGGCGTGATCTCCAGACAGCAGTTCCGGCGGCTGCGATTGTGGATCTCATAGCGCACCGCCACTGTATTTTCTCCCGGCTGCATCACCACGCTTTTGATCACCTCGGTTCCCGCCGCCTGAAACTGCCACTCAGGATAGTCCTCAAACGAAAAACGGTTCAGATTCCGGTAACCGTCTTCCGACTCCTTCCCTTCGAAACTCTGTGTGGACAACCAGATACTCGTTTTCTCTGGCTTCGTCTCCGCTTCTGTTCCATTTTCTACGCTCTGCTCTGACACCGTGCCTGTCTTTGACTTTTCCTCTTCCACCACCAGCTTTTCTGAAACCCGGTGTACCAGATTCCAGCGGACGTTGGGTGCTTTCAGGCTTGCCATCAGCAATGCATGATCATTTCTTGTGACAGAGTTCACGCCGGTACAGGAAGAAAAACCTCCCAGCCCATTGGTCAGCAGCCAGCAGTTCTCCTCTCCCCGTTCCAGGGTTTTAAAATCATTTTTTCCGTATATAAATTTCATAAGATCCTCTCTCTTTTCTCAGAAAATGTTTAAAACAGACCTTCCGCAAACATCCTGCGCGGACTGTCACACAGATTGTAAATTATGTTCGAAAATCGTTTTCCTGGAGCCCTGTCTCTCAAACGCGTCCCAGAACGATCGCAGAAATCCCCTTCACGCAGACCGATGTTCCGCCGACAGCCTCCGGCTGTTCCCAGCAGTGACTGTCCGCACCGTTCACCAGCCAGCGCCATTCTCCTGCCGGAAGTTCCAGCATGACATCCTCCTCCGTGCTGTTATAAGCAACCAGAATCTCCCGGAAATTTTCAGCGATCTCTCCCCGGTTGTCCAGACGGAAGCTGACAAAGCCTTTTTTCTTTTCCTGCCAGAGCATTCGCTTCACCGCCTGCTCCGATTTGTCACAGAGTCCCGGAAGACGTTTGCGCAGCGCGATCAGCCCGCGGTAATACTCTACCAGATCCGCATTTTCATACGCCCGTTCCCAATCCAGGCGGTTGATGGAGAGCGGGGAACAGTAACTGTCTTCCACACCCACCTTCGTCCTTCCGAATTCTTCCCCGGAGAGCATAAACAAGTGTCCCTGGCAGGTCATATAGATGGCAGCCGCCAGCCTGTAAACCCTCCGGAGTTTCTGGCTCTCCGTATGGTATCCCCCCTCCGGCGCCAGCGTATCTACCAGCTTGTCCCACAGGGTCAGATTGTCATGGGCGGAGACGTAAGTGATCACCTGGGACGGCGCCTTGGGCGAAAATTCTTCACTTCCGCACCATGCCGTCACCGCATGGAGGATATCTTCCTCAAATCCTCCTCCGCCGTTGACAAATCCCGGTTCCTTCCGGTAAAACACATGGCCTTTGACCGCGTCGCGGGTACAGTCACAGAAGACACCGATCCTGGAATCCAGCCTGCGGATATTCTCTTTGTTTGCCGGATAGCTTCCCGGTTCCATATTGGACTCCCGCGCCGACCAGGGTTCTCCGTAGATCAGCTTCTCCCCTTCTCCAAATTTCTCATCCAGAGTCCGCTGGATCCGGTTCATCAGATCCGTATCCAACAGCCCCATCAGGTCGAACCGGAAACCGTCCACATGGTATTCTTCCGCCCAGTACAGCACGGATTCCAGAATATACTTTCCGCACATGGGCCGTTCACCGGCAATATCATTTCCGCAGTCCGAGCCGTTGCACCAGGAGCCGTCCTCCTCTTTCCGGTAATAATATCCCGGCACCGTCCGTTCCAGCCAGGAATCCTGCTGATACGTATGATTATAGACCACATCCATGATCACACGAAAACCATTCCTGTGGAGATGCTGGATCATTTCCTTGAACTCCCGGATCCTCACTTCCCCATGGTATGGATCTGAGGAATAAGACCCTTCCGGGATCCAGTAGTTGACCGGATCGTACCCCCAGTTGAACTGATCCTCAGAGTCTGTTTCATCCACAGACCCGAAATCATACACCGGCATCAGCTGGATATGGGTCACTCCAAGATGTTTCAGATAGTTCATTCCTGTGGGATGGACTCCGTCGTTGTTCAGCGTCGTATCCTCCACGCCAAAAGCACGGTAGGTACCCCGGACTTCTTCCGGAAATCCTCCGGACGGATCCCAGGAATATTCCCGGACATTCAGCTCATAAACCACCGTCTCCGGTCCTTTTTCCGGCGCCCGGTCCGTCTCCCATCCTTCCGGGTCCGTCTCTTCCAGCCGGACTGCCATGCTCCGGCTGCCATTGACGCCGCAGGCACGGGCATAGGGATCCGCCGTCCTCGTCCAGCTGCCGTTCCGCCGGATCTCATAATCATAATAGATTCCATTCAGGTCTTCCTCAAACTGCTTTTCCCAGACGCCATCCTCTCCGGGAATCATTTCTTCCCGCCGGAAGCTTTCGTCTTCCCCGTTTCCTGTCCGGTAAAGATTCAGACAAACCGCCTCCGCGCCGGGGCTCCAGAGTTTAAACACGGTTTTCTCTCCGTCCAGGGACACGCCGAGATCTTTTCCTTCATAATAACTGTTTCTCACTGATGTTTCCAACATACTGCAAATTCCTTTTCTTCTTATCCTTTGACTGCTCCGGACAATCCGTCCACATAGAACCTCTGCAGGCAGAGGAACAGGATCGCAATCGGAATGGAGATCAGCACCGCTCCGGCCGCGAAACTGGTGTACCAGCCGTCGATGTATTCCTTCTCCAGCATCTTCCAAAGACCAATGGCAACGGTATACTGGTCCGCGTTGGCGCGGCAGATAACCTTGGCGAAGATGAAGTCCAGCCACGGTCCCATGAAAGAAGTCAGAATCGTGTAGATGATAATCGGCTTGCTCAGCGGGATTGTGATTCTTGTAAAAATTCTCCAGCGGGTGCATCCGTCGATCAGCGCCGCCTCGTCGATCTCTTTCGGAATCGTGTCAAAGAATCCTTTGGAAATCTGGAAGGACAGCGCTGCGCCTCCGGAGTAACACAGGATCAGGGCAAAGCGGATCAGGGAACCTTCCGTCAGTCCCACTGCTTTCAGGATAAAGTACACGGCGATCATGGACATGAAAGACGGGAACAATCCCAGGATCATCGCCATATTCATGTACGGTTTTCTCATTTTAAATTTCAGTCTGGACAGACAGTAAGAGGCGGACAGTACATAGAACGCCGACAGGATACAGGAAAAGATCGCGATGATCAGTGTGTTCATGAACATCTGCGGGAAGTTCAGGATCGATGTGTCCGTAAACAGCTTGATGTAATTGTCCAGTGTATACGCCTGCGGCAGGAAGGTGGACACATAAGAGCCCTTTTCCGCACGGAAGCTGGTCAGGATGACCCAGAGAATCGGGAATACCCAGATAAATGCCAGAACCGCCAGCAGACAGTGAATTGCAAAATTTTTGATTTTTTTCGACGTTTTGTGGCTCATGCTTAAAATCCTCCCTCTTCCTTATAGGATTTACTGTTCCGGTAGGTAAAGAGCGCTCCGACCGCAAGGATCACGAACGTCAGAATACCAATGACCGCACCCACATTGTAATACTGTTTATCTACCGTCAGCTTGTACAGCCAGGTAACCAGCAGGTCCGTACTTCCCGCTGTAGATGAGAGATTCGTCACCGGATCGCCTCCGGACAGCAGGTAGATAACGTTGAAATTGTTCACGTTTCCTGTAAACGTCGCGATCAGGTACGGCGTTGTCACATACAGCATATAAGGAAGCGTAATCTTAAAGAAAGTCTGGAAGGCATTGGCGCCGTCCACTTTTGCGGCCTCGTAAAGTTCTGCCGGGATGTTCTGGAGAACACCGGTCAGCTGAAGCAGGGTATACGGCACACCTACCCAGATGTTGATCACGATAACGGTCACTCTCGCCCAGGTCGGATCTGTAAAGAACGGCAGGCTCGCATCTGAAGCGATCAGTCCGAGGTTTCTCAGAAGTACGTTGACTGCACCTTCCGGCTGCAGCATCGTCCGCATGATCAGCAGAGATACGAACATCGGAACCGCACAGGAAAGTACGAAGCAAAAACGCCAGAAGCCTTTTGCCTTCGTCTCCTTCCGGTTGATGATCAGAGACAGGATCATTCCGCAGATGTAGTTTGAGAAGGTGGCAAAGAACGCCCACACGATCGTCCAGATCAGTACCGACCAGAACGTACTTCCCAGAACGCTGCTGGAATCAAACAGGGTCTTGAAGTTGTCCAGCCCCACCCAGTCAAACAGCACCAGATGGTTGTCAATGATACTGTAATTGGTGAACGCCATACAGATCATGAATACCAACGGCAGTACCGTCAGCGCAAAAATAAAGAACAGCGGAGGGGTCATCAGAAGTTTCTGGAGGTTCTCGTCAAAAAGTGTTTTCAGATCCTCCACGAAAGTGTTGATGTGTTTTCCCTGTTTCGCCAGGCACTCTGCCTTATAAGCGCTTTTCAGGGAACCTCTCCAGATGTAGACCATCAGCAATGTTACAAAAATCGTAGCCACTCCATAGAGCAGGATCGTGATGGACTGGTCGCCCTGGGTGTACAGGTACACCTGCTGCGCCTCATCCCAGTATTCCTGCTGCTCCACCGTTCCCAGCGATCCCAGCATATACAGGCAGTGCAGGCCGGTCATGATCATAAATACAACGTACGCCGCTTCCGCTGCCAGATACAGCAGGCCTTTGATCCTCTGGCCATGGACAAAACTTCCAAGTCCCATCACGAACATGGACAGCTTCGTCTCCGGAGCGCCTTTTGTAATCGCCGCCGTACAGGTATACGGCGTATCAAACTCACTTGCTTTTCGTTTCCTTCCAAACATGTTTCACCCTCCCCATATCAGATACCGTCACTGTTCATCGCGGTATTCATATCCTGTGTCATCTGTTCCGCATTGTCATGGGTCACACTTCCGTTGCGGATACCCTTTCCAAGGTTCTCCACCGGTACCCAGCAGTTGTTCATCTGCGGAACGATCGGCTGAAGAATCGAAGTGCGGTCAAAGGTATCGTTCTGGGCAAATACTACCGGGTCTGACGCGATGGATTCGTCTTCCAGAAGCTCTGTATTACACGGAACCACATTGAGCAGTTCGTAGTGCAGCTGCTGCGCTTCCGCGGAAGCAAGATAGATCGCAAGCTCCACCGCCTGTACCATATATTTGCTGTGGGCATTTACGCCGACTGCCTTGGAACCGCCGTAAGCCTGCATCTGAACTTCCTTTCCGTTGAGATTGAATGTCGGCAGCGCGGCTACGCCCATGTTTTCGCCGAGGATTTCCTCGATCGCCACCGCGTCCCAGGAACCGGTAAACATCGCGTTGATGCTTCCGTCACGAAGTCCGGCAATACCGGAACCGTCCGCGTCGATCTTGAAGTTCGGATTCTGGTTCAGGTCAATCAGATAATTGGTCACTTCCACCGCGTTCTCTCCGCCGAACTCAACGCCCGCTTCCTCATCCGTTCCGTCCTCTCCGAACAGCGTACAGCCGTTACCTACATAAAAGGCGGGCAGATACCAGGAGTTAGTAAACGGGAAGGAAACCACACCTTTCTCAAGCATGGTGTCCAGGCTTTTCACATCTTCCTCCGAGAATACGCTCTTATCATAGAACATATACCAGATGTTGCTGGTGTACGGCGCTCCGTAGAGCTCTCCGTCCCAGGTCACAGACTAGAGCATCGCCTCGGAGTTCGTCGACTTGATCTCCTCTGCATATTTTCCTCCGAATTTCGCTCCCGCGTTTGCATTGGTCAGGGTGGTCAGCGCGTTGTTCGCATAAAAGAACACATCGGCGCTCGCCGTCGGGTCCTGTGCTACCTGAGTCGCTGCGCTCGCCTCATCCGCCACACCGTAAACAAAGGTGATGTCCCATTCCGGATGCATGTCCGCAAACTTTTCGCAGCAGGTCTGCAGCCACTCTCCGCTGTCCTTGGACTGGTCGTTGGACGGAGACCATACCATCAGACGGATCTTTTCCTTTCCGTCGTCGGCGGTTCCGCATCCGCCCAGCACAGATGCCGCAGCCATCAGCCCGGCCATTAACAGTGCAATTTTTCTCTTCATACCTCTCTTCCTTTCCGGCAGTCCCGGGAACGGAAAGACGTGTCCGTCTTTTCGCTCCCTGCCGTCTGCTTCCGCGCGATCAGATCCTCCCTGATCCTGTCCTCTTTCCGTCCCATCTCATGAATCGCTCCGCATTTAGCTTCCTGCCATGGCTTATTAAGTTTCGCTTGGTTTAGTTATTTTTAATATATTCCTGTTTCGCCAATTCGTCAAGCTGTTTTTCGGTGTTTTTTATAACTTTTAGCAGTTGTTGCAATTTTTTCTCTGCAATTTATACATTTTGTTCTTCGAAATTTTACGAAACTCCCAGCACAGACACCGGATTTTTCATTGCTTCTCCGTACAAGATAGTATATAATAATGGAAATAAGGTAACAGTTCCGCCTATGAAAAAGAATCCTGCTTTGCAGGATTCTCCGCCTGCGGCGGGTCGCACAAGCGACATCTTCCACTCCGCCGCAGTGCGATCCTCGCGGAGCATTTTTATTTCATAGGAAAGCAATTTCCTATGAAATGAAAAATCGCTTCGCGATGAGGCGGATGCCTGCTGTCACTATGTTTTCTTACGGTCTGCGCAGTAAATGTGCAGACCTGACTGAATATTTACGAAATAGTCTTTTTTAGTTTCGAAAAGAGGAAGTGAATTTTATGACGACAATCGCCGATATCGGAAAAAAACTCGGTGTTTCCAAGAGCACCGTCTCCAAAGCTCTGAACAATGCTCCGGACATCAGCGAAACCTTACGAAAAACAATTGTGGAAACTGCCGTGGAAATGGGCTATTCCAAGCTTCGGCAGAACAAGAAAGAAGCAAAGAAAATCTGTATCCTGATTGAAAACATGGATTACACCAACGAACTGCACTTCGGCTATCATATCATCATCGGTTTCCGCCAGATGGCGGAACCTGCCGGCTACCAGGTGGATGTGGTCCCTATCGACAAGTCCATGCAGCGCGTTTCCGGATTTGATGCGTTCATGCTTCAGAATCATTATCTGGGCGCCTTCATCCTGGGTATGACGCTCAACGATCCCTGGATGAAGGATCTGCAGTCCAGCCGCACTCCAGCGGTCCTGTATGACAACTATGTCCCGGAAAACCCTTCCACCTGCTATGTGGGAATTGATAACTCTGAGGGCATGAATCTCGCCGTGAAGTACCTGAAAAGGCTGGGGCACCGGAAGATCGGTTATCTGAGTACCTCCCTCGGTTCCTACATCACACAGATACGCCACCGGGCGTTCTTCAGCGCCCTGAAACAAAACGGACTGAAATCCGACCCCCGTCTGGCAGGTATTTCCTATTATGTTTCCGAATGCGTCCAGAAACACGTCCCCAAGCTGCTGGAACAGGGCGTAACCGCGATCATCTGCTGCCATGACCAGATGGCGAACGCGGCGATGGTTCAGTGCCGCGAGGCCGGCCACAGGGTTCCCGAGGATATCAGCATCGTAGGTTTCGACGATCTGCCCATGTGCGCCTACACAGAACCTCCGCTGACCACCGTGCGCCAGGATCAGCTGCTGCTGGGAAAATGCGGCTTCAACGCGCTGGTAAGCCTGATGAACGAAGTCCCGGTGGGAACCCTGCTGCTGCACGCAAGCCTGGTCACCAGGGATTCCTGCGGAGAAAGCAACCATTCAGCCAGCCAAACGGTTACCGGAGAAACACACTATTCCAGCAGTTCCGAGACAGAGACCGCCTGATAACCGGATTGTTTCAACCCGGCAAAAATCCGCGGAAGGGCTTCGGGCGTGTCTTTCGCATCGGCGCTGAAACGGAGGATCGAACCGCTCCGGAGCTGATTTTTCTGCAGTACCAGTTTGACGATGGCATCCGTCCCGTAATCCTTCCAGTCCATGGAGTCAGTATTCCAGCCGATCACAGTGAATCCTGCGATCCTGGCGGCGCGCAGAAGCTGGTCACTGACTTCCCCGTAAGGCGGACGGAAAAGAAGTTTTCGCTCCGCAGCGGCTGTCTGCTGAAGCTGTATCAGCTGTTCCTTTCCCCGCTCCAGTTCTTCCCGTGCCTCCGTTTCCTTCAAAAGACTCATATCATGGCATTCATATCCCAGAAATCCCACATCACATCCCTGTTCCAGAATCCGTTCCGCCAGTTCCGTATGTTCCGCCGCCCATTTCCCTGTAACAAAAAAAGAGGCACCGCCGTCATGCTGTGCCAGAAGTTCCAGAATTTCGGATACCTGATCCGTCTCATAAGTCACCTCAAAGGTGAGCGCAATATTCTGTTCCTTCGTCTGCACTCTGCATATCGGCAGTTCCTCTTCCAGTTCTTTTCCTGTCTGCAGCAGCCCCTTTTCCTCTGTTTTCCGGTAAAACAAAGACAATACCGCCGCCAGAATCACCGCAAGGAGAAAAATTCCTTTCATACTGCTTTTCTTCATAACAATACCCGCCCCAAAAACGGTCTTATTTATATTATATGTGCGAAAGCGTGTCTCAATTGGCAGCAATTTATCCCCACGGACAAAAATACCGTTTATGACTTTCCGCATTGAAAAACCAGAACGCAGCCCGGGGCAGGCGGCATGCGTGGACGGCGGGCATCTGCAAAGATGTAGGAAAATCTTAGCATTCCGGAGTTCCGGAGGACGGGTCAGGCGAAGTGCTGCCCGCACTGAGCCTGAGGAGCGCTGAGACGGGAATTGATCAACAATTCCTGTCGAATCGCTCCGGTGCCCGTCCGGAGGGGCTTCGGAACGCTTAGATTTTCCACATCATTTGCAGCCGCCCGCTGTCCACGCATGCCGCCTGCCCCGGGCTGCGTTCGTCCGCCTTAATTACGGAAATTTGTCAGATCAGCCCATAATGCTCCATCGCATATTCCAGTCCGTCTTCCTCGACAGTCCGGGTCACAAATTCGGTGTACGGATCCAGGATCGGATCATGAGCTCCCATTGCCACCGCATGGGGAACCGCCTGAAACATGGCAAGATCATTGCTGCTGTCTCCGAACACATAGGCGTCTTCTCTCTTCATCCCGAAATGCTCCAGGATAAACGCGATACCGGTGCCTTTGGAATATCCTTTCGGCGCCGCTTCATAAAATCCATTTCTCCGGTCCATCAGATCCATATCCCGGGAAAGATTTTCGAAGATCGCTTCCCGTCCGCTCCTCTCATCCGTATAAAAGACAAACTTGTCAAACTCCAGTCCGCCGTGCTCCGCGTATTTCTCAATTCCAAGACCCATCTGTTTAAAATACCTTCTGGTTCCCTCCAGCCGTTCAAAACGGGACAGACGTTCCGGAACAAAGCAGTCCTCCGTTCCTTCCAGGATCATATCCGCCTGATTTTCTCTCAGGACTTTCACGATTTCGTCTCCGCGTTCCACCGGAATGCTGCGTTTCAAAAGCACCTCATCTCCAAACTGGATATACGTGCCGCAGCCGCATACATAACCGGAAAACGGCATTCTTTTAAAGACCGCCGGAAGGGCACACCAGGTCCGCCCTGTATTGATAAAGGTCAGATGCCCGTTTTCCAGAGCCCGCTCCAGGGCTTTCAGCGCGCTGGCGGGAACCTCCCCGGTCACTTCGCTGAGCAGCGTGCCGTCAATATCAAAAAATAATGCTTTTTTCTCCATTTTCTTTTCCCTTGTAACCATTTCACTGGCGAAACTGTTACGCTTTCCTTTCTCTTTCTATCCCCTGAATTTCCGGTAACCGGTCCTGAAATCCACCTCGCTGCAAAATTCCCCGCCTTCAAGCAATGTGCGGATATTCTCCGCCGCAATGCGCACGATCCGGTTCCGTGTCTCTTCCAGATGAAAATGGCCGGACACATGAGGGGTAAGGATCAGGTTCGGTGCGTCCCAAAGCGGAGAGTCCTCCGGAAGCGGTTCCTGCTCCGTCACATCCAGACAGGCTCCGGACAACTGTCCGCTCTTCAGCGCATGCACAAGCGCCGCCTCATCGATCAGGCTGCCCCGTCCTACGTTGATCAGGATCGCTCCCTTTTTCATCCTGCCGATCCTCTCTTCGTTAAACAGATGAAAGGTTTCTTTTGTCCCCGGCAGAGAGCACGCGACGATATCTGCCTTCGCCAGCTGTTCGTCCAGCTCATCCATGGTATAGACCGCCTCCGCAAACTCCGGCACGGCTGCTTTGTGTCTGCGCACTCCCACCACCGTACCGCCAAGGGCATGCACTTTCCGTCCGAATTCACTGCCAATGTCTCCCATACCCACGATCAGGGTACGGCTTCCGTACACAGAAGTTACTTTTCCCTCATCTTTCCACTGATGATTTCTCTGATTGATCTGATAAACATTCAGTTTTTTGATCAGCATCAGGAGCATCCCCAGCATATGCTCTGAGATTGCCAGCCCGTAAGCGCCGGTAGCATTGCAAAGATGCGCCTGCTCCGGAAGGACGCCTTCCTCCAGATATCCATCGGTTCCGGCGCTGTTCAGTTGCAGCAACTGAAGATTTTTCGCCTCTCTGATCCGCTTCGGCGGAAGATTTCCTATGATGATCTCAGCTTTTTCCAGTTCTTCCTGATCCACCTGGTCAGAACCGGCATGAAAAAATTCAAGTTCCGGAGAAACCGCCTGGAGAAGTTTTTTATGCTCTTCAGTCAACGGCATTACAGTCAATACATGTTTCATCTCTTTATGCCTCCTTGTCTCTTTGTTCTTATCTGCATATAATCCTATCATAATTTTTGCAGATATTCCATCATCCTGTTACACAAAAGACTCCATATCACATTCTGCTCATAACTGCTTATCAAAATAAATCGTTGCGACCAGTTCGATTAAATTGCGGAATCCAATATAAATCAATCCAAAGGTCATCACTCGCTGGAGCGTAAACGTTGTCTGGCTATCTACGAACAACGGCAGAACAACAATTAATAGAATCAAAATCCAGTGAATGACATTGGCTGCATTATTGGCTTTTAACTGTATCATTGCCCAACGCTCATCACCTCTGTACTGCATCTGTTTCCTGGCTTTCAGGATATACAGCCAAAGAGTGACACCTAATGCTGCAACAAGAAAAATCAATAAGATTGTCTGCTCATTCATACTATTTCTCCTCCCTGTGTTCAAACACTTCATCAATAGATACACCAAAGGTTTCTGCAATTTTAAATGCCAATTCCAAAGACGGGGTATATTTGTACTTTTCTATTGATATAACCGCTTGTCTTGAAATTCCAACCTTATCCGCTAAATCTGCTTGTGTCCAATTTCTTTCCGCCCGCAATACTTTAATTCTATTCCATATCAACGTCATCTCTCCTTTCCAAAATGTAATGAAGTGATTACATTTAAAATGTAACATACCAGTTACATTTTGTCAATAACAAAAAACAATATTTTATATACTTTGATATAGCGAAGAACGCAGAAAGCCATTTCTGACTTCCTGCGTTCTTCTTGTTTTACCGTATCATATTCTTACTGCCGCTCATAACTGTCGGGCAATCAAATTTCGTACACTCGCGTTCCGTATCCTTCCACCGTCTGCACGCCCTGTGCTTTACATCCGGCGAAAAGATCCTCCACCTGCTGTTTCAGAACCACCTTTGCCGGTTCCTTTCCATAGTTCAGCACGAAGAGATATTTTACCCCGTCTTTTTCACGCACCGCGATCTCGCAGCCTGCCGGAGCCTCCACAATCTCCCGGTAAGGATCGATCGCGCCCAGCTTCTCCAGGAAGACTTCCGCGGTCTTTTCCGTAAACGCGCCTCCGAAATAGTAAGTCTGACCTTTTCCGTAGGAATGACGGATCATTGCCGGAGTGCCCGCATAATAGTTGGACGTGTAGGAAGCCACAACCTCCGCTCCTTCTTCCGGCGCCAGCAGGTCACTGAACACCGCCGCCTCGATGGAAGTTCCTTCCCAGTCCACCGTCACTTTTCCGCCTTCCGCCGGTGAGATAAATGTGTATTCCGGAATATCCGTTCCGGTCACTTCTTTCAGCATTCCCGGCAGTTTCTCCATCACGCACTGTCCGCGGCTGTCCTTATATCCGGTGCGGCAGCCCACAACCAGCGTTCCGCCGTTCTTTACATAGTTTTCCAGAAGTTCTTTCTTCTCTTCCGTCACGATTGCCGCATGCGGATAGAAAAGCACCTGATACTCTGCCAGTTCTTCCGCATCTTTTACATGATCCAGATAACAGTAATCGAAAGGCGTATGGGTCAGCTGGCACGCCTCAAACAGCGCTTTCTGGCTTGCCTTGTCCACTCTTCCATGCCATACATCCAGCTGAGAATCAAAGATATTATCGTAGTCTTTCAGAATTCCTACCTTTGCTTCGTATTTCGCGCCTGCCGCTTTCTGGATCTTCTGAAGGTTCTCATGGACGGAATGCACTTCCGCCAGGCGGCGGTTATCCCTGCCGGAATAATCCAGAATACCGTGCCAGTAGATCTCCGTTCCCATGGTCGCCGTTCTCCAACGGAAATAGCTGACATAGTCCGCTCCATGAGCGATACTCTGCATCGTCCACAGAGTCAGCTGCCCCGGTTCCGGAGTCGGAGCTTCCATACGGGTATTCCACCCGTTGGCGCCGGACTGCTGCTCCATGATGCCGAATCTCGGAGAAACCGCGCGGGTCTCCGCCAGATTTCTGCTCCATTTTCTGTCCTTGATCGGATCCGCTTCTTTATAGTCGTCCAGGCAGTAAGCAAAATTCGGATATGAATCATAGGTAAGAAAATCCAGGCTTTCTTCCGTCATCCGGTGATTGTCCAGATTTCCGAACAGACCGTTGGTGGTGATAAAATCACCCGGCTTGATATATTTTCTCAGGATATCACTCTGCATCTTCGCAAACCGGCAGCAGCTGTCGGAAATAAAACGAAGATAATCCAATACCTCATGAGGATTGGTGGAATTGCTGCAGGTCGTCCGCGGCACATAGATTTCCTCCCAATCCGTGTAGGTCTGATTCCAGAACACGGTTCCCCACGCTTCATTGAGCTCGTCCAGAGTACCGTATTTCTTTTTCAGGAATCCCCGGAATGCCAACGTGTCGCTTTCGGAATAAAATTCGTTCAGCTCACAGTTCAGCTCATTGTCGATCTGCCAGCCGATCACCGATTTCTGTCCAGCGTAATGGGCAGCGGCCTTCTCCACGATCCGCCTGCTCAATTCCTGATAGACCGGCGAATTGTAATTGTAATGGCGTCTTGCGCCGTGGCGGTACAAAACACCATCCTGCCGCGCATTGAGCACCTCCGGATACTTTGTCGTCAGCCATGCCGGAGGCGTGGCGGTCGGCGTGCCGAAGATCACCTGCATGCCCATCCGGTCGGTCAGATCCAGAAAGCGGTCAAAAAAGCTGTAATCGAACTCCCCTTCCCTGGGTTCGATCTTGCTCCATGCAAATTCCGCAATCCGGATGGTCCGGATGCCATTGGCAAGCATCCGGGTCAGATCCTCTTCCCAGAGGTCTTCTTTCCAGTGCTCCGGGTAATAACAGGTACCCAGGCTGATCTCTTCTCCATTCAGCAGTTTCATGTAAAAACCCTCCTTTTCCCCATGCCGGACAAACACTGTGACCGTCCGGCTCATTCATTTTTCTTCGATTTGTTTACAGCCCCAGAGGTCAAGCCATATACAATTTCTTCTCATTGCGCTTACTCAGTTTACTGAACCTGCAGTAATAGATGATAAACGCGATCGTCGACAATACCCAGGACAGCGGGTAACAGAACGCCGCCCCGATGATCGTCGGAAAATGCGGAAGCCCGAAGGTGATCCACAGGATCCGGACGCTGCAGATTCCCACACCGGCGATCAGCATCGGCATCCAGGCATCTCCGACACCGCGGAGAGCGCCGGAAAAGATCTCGATCACAATATAAGTCAGGAACGTCGGAACCATAAAGTGCAGAAGCTGGCTTCCGATCTCCCGCACCGCGGCATCAGAGGTAAACATCGACATCAGGAAATCTCCCGCCACAAGCAGGACACCATCCATGATCAGCGTCATGATCACCGCAAGCATCATGCAGACACGGACGCCCTGATGTACACGCTCCACCTTCTTCGCCCCGTAATTCTGTCCGATAAACGTCGTCGCGGATATTCCCAGCGCGCTTACCATCATCCAGAACAGCCCGTCCACCTTTCCGTAAGCGGCCCAGGCGGCGACACTGTCTGTTCCCAGGGTATTGACTCCCGCCTGTACGATCACGTTGGAGATGGAATACATCGCCGACTCCATGCCCGCCGGAAGACCGATCCGAATGATGCGCTTCAGCATGATCCCGTCGATCCGCAGTTTCTTCCATTCCAGCCGGTACATATCCTTTGTGCGCATCAGCGCGCCAAGTACCAGCACCGCGCTCAAAAACTGGGACAGGATCGTGGCAAGCGCCGCTCCTGCCACACCCATATGAAAGACCGCCACAAACAGAAGATCCAGGCCAATGTTTGCAAAACAGCAGATGATCAGGTAATAGAGAGGCCTTTTCGAATCTCCGATAGCCCTCAGGATACCTGCGCCCATATTATACAGCAGGTTCGCAATTGTCCCCGCAAAAAAGATCCGGATATACAGCACCGCATAATCAATCACGTCCGCAGGTGTCTGCATTACCTGAAGCATCGGCCGGGAAAACACGATTCCAACAATCATCAGCCCGATCCCCGCCGCAATGGAAAAGGCAATGGACGTGTGAACCGCCCAGTGCACTTTGTCCGCCTTCTTCGCTCCGTAAAACTGTGCGATAATAACAGTCGCACCGCTGGCAAGTCCCGTAAAGAATCCGATCAGAAGATTGATCAGCGTTCCTGTGGTTCCGCCGACCGCCGCCAGCGCCTGTTTTCCCACAAAGTGGCCGACGATCATCGCATCCGCCGTGTTGTAAAGCTGCTGAAAAAAGGTTCCGAACAGAATCGGAAAGAAAAAGATCAGCAGCTGTTTCCAGATTACACCTTCCGTAATCTGGTTGGTCTTATCGTTTGTCTCCATTCCCATATCTGTATTTCTCCTACTTTCCCTTCTATCTTTGCCATAACTGTTTCTCCGGCGTAACGGTTCCGCTGGCTGAACGGTATCCTCCCACAGAACCGTTGCATGCAAAATCCATTTAAAATCGCTTTCGTCGATGGGATCTTACACTCCTGAATCACGTTCTTACGGTCTGCGCAGCATGTGTGCGGACCCGACCTGAACTGTTACGATAATTCTTCAAAAAATTTATCAGTGTCTCCATCTCTTCTCTGGTACCGATGGAAATCCGAAGGTAATTGTCGATCCTCGGCTTGTTAAAATACCGCACATAAATATGCGCGTCACGGAGCGCCCGGAACAGCTCTGCGGCAGGAACCTGCGGATGGGAGGCGAAAATAAAGTTTGCCCTGGAGTCTCCAAAGACAAATCCCAGTTCCCTCAGCTTTTCCTTCGTCCACTCTCTCGTCTCCACGACCGCCTGAACCGTTCTGCGGAAATACGCCTCATCCTTCACCGCTGCTGTTCCCGCCGCAATTGCCGCCTGGCTCATGGTGTAAGAATTAAAGGAATACTTCACATCATTCAGACAGGCGATCAGTTCCTCGCTGCCGATGGCAAATCCGATCCGCATCCCAGCCATGGAGCGGGATTTGGAAAAGGTCTGCACAACCAGCAGATTGTCATACGTCGCCACCAGGGGAAGCGCCGTTCGGGCGCCGAAATCCACATAAGCCTCATCCACGATCACAACAGAATCCGGATTTTCCCGTACAATCCGTTCCACCGCTTCCAGCTCCAGCTCCAGACCGGTGGGCGCGTTGGGATTTGGAAAAATCACTCCGCCGTTTGGATGGTTTGCCGCAAAATAATCCTCCGGACAGATCTCAAAATCATCATTCAGCGGCATGGTCTGGTACGGAATCCGAAACAGATCCGCCCACACATCATAAAAGGAATAAGTGATATCAGGAAACAGCACCGGCTTATCCGAATTGAAAAACGTGAGAAACGCCATTGCCAGCACATCATCCGACCCCACACCGACAAACACCTGCTCCGGTTTTACGCCATACCGTTCCGCCAGCGCGCAGACCAGCTCCGACGCAGCCGGATCCGGATACTTTCTCAGCCGGTCCGTCGGCAGATGCTCCAGCGCCTCCTTCACTCCCGGCGCCGGTGGATAAGGGTTTTCATTGGTATTCAGTTTGATCACGGTTTCTTCCCCCGGCTGTTCCCCCGGAACATAGGGTACCACTTTTCTGACATTTGCTTCCCAGCTTTTCATCGTTTTCCTCCTTATCAGCCTCTCTTCTTCCATGTGGAAGGATAGAATAAAATCAACATTGGAAACAATTCCAGTCTACCAGCCAGCATATCGAAAATCAATACCAGCTTGGAAAAAGGACTGTAACATGAAAAATTGCTCATCGGGCCTACCTGGCCAAGACCCGGTCCTATATTATTGAGTGTCGCCGCAACCGCTGAAAAGTTTGTTTCCAGAGAATATTCGTCAACGCTGACCAGCAGCAGCGAAAGGGCAAAAATTGTCATGTATACGGTCAGAAATACGTTGACCGCGCGGAGTACTTCATGTTCCACCGCATGTCCGTCGAACTGGATCTTTCGGATGCTTCGCGGATGGACAATGGAATGAAGCTCCTTTTTTACCGTTTTCAGCAGGATCAGGATTCTGGATACCTTAATTCCGCCGCCGGTGGAACCGGCACAGGCTCCGACAAACATCAGAAGCAGAAGGATTGTCTTGGAAAACTGCGGCCAGAGGTTGAAATCTGTCGTCGCATACCCGGTTGTCGTGATGATCGATCCCACCTGGAACGCCGCATGGCGCACCGTTTCCCCAAGCGTCGGATACATTCCGTAGATATCCACCGTAATCCCCGCGATCGCCGCCAGAACGATCAGCAGATACGCCTGCACCTCCCGGGAGGTGACGGCCGCTTTCAGTTTTCTGCACAGTACCAGGTAATAAAAGTTAAAATTGACTCCAAACAGGATCATGCCGATGGTCAGGATCCACTGCTGCGCCGCCGTATACTCCGCGCATCCGGAACTCAGCACCGCGAATCCTCCGGTCCCGGCTGCTCCAAAGGACAGGGTCAGCGATTCAAACAGACTCATACCGCTGATCAGCAAAGAAGCAATCAGCACAATGGTCATAGCGATATAAATCTGATACAGGATTTTCGCCGTACCACGCACCCGCGGAACAAATTTAGATACAGACGGTCCCGGGCTTTCCGCCTTCATCAGGTTCATCAGCGAACCGCCTTTCCCAGCCGGCAGAATAGCAAGAATAAAGACCAGCACACCCATACCGCCGATCCAGTGAGAAAAACTCCTCCAGAAGAGACTCGCATAAGAAACTGCCTCCACATCCACGAAAATGGAAGATCCCGTAGTGGTAAATCCCGAAACGATCTCAAACAAAGCGTCTATAAACGACGGTATCTCACCAGTCACCATAAACGGCAGGCATCCGAACACACTGAGTACCACCCAGCTCAGTGCAACCGCCACAAACCCATCTCTCGGATAAATCTCCATATTTTCCGGTTTCCGCCAGCACAGCAGAAAACCGACACCTATACAGAGCAAACCGCACAGCACATAGGCAAGCCCCTGCCGCTCACGGTAAATGGCTCCTGTCAGTGCCGGCAGAAACATCAGAATCCCTTCCACCTTCAATACCCAACTGATGACGTATCGGAGCATTTTTCTGTTCATTTTTAAACTTCTTCCTCCTTATCACACTCTGTAAGTCCGAACCTTATGTCCAGACAAAGCGTGTCTGAACCGATCCTGCGGTTTCAGACACGCTTCCTGTATCTTCCCGTTCTCCCTCGAACGAATAATTTCCCTTATTTTTCATCCAGAATATCTTCGATATTCTCCAGTCCGGTATGGGTCGTGACGACGATCACCGAATCGCCCGCCCGGAAACTGTCCTGGCCACCGGGAATGATGATCCTGCCTCTCCGGTTGATGCATGCTACCAGAACGTTCTTTTTCGTCTTCATGGATTCCAGCGTAATGTTTTGAAGCGGACAATTTTCACGAATGATAAATTCCAGCGCCTCCACCCGGTCATCCATCAGTTTGTACAGCGTCTCCACATTGCTGCCCATGGAATTTTTCATCGCACGGACATACTGCAGGATCGTTTCCGCAGTGATGTATTTCGGATAAACAAGACTGTCCAGATTCAGGCTGTGAATCACATCATTAAAATTCAAATGATTGATCTTTGTCACAACTTTTTTGGAAACCTTATCCTTCGCATAGAGGGACAGGATAATGTTTTCCTCATCCATATCCGTACATGCCACAAAAGATTCCATATTTTCAAGATTTTCTTCTTTCAGAAGCTCCTGATCGCTTCCGTCTCCGCAGATGATCGTTGCGTCCTGGAGATGCTCGCTGAGAACCTCGCACCGCTCTCTGTTCTTCTCAATGATCGTCACATGGATTCCCATGCGCAGCAGTATGGCTGCCAGATAGTAGGTCGTTTCCCCTCCTCCGACGATCATTGTGCTGTGTACCTGATTCGTCTTTACTCCGATCTTCCGGAAAAATCCGCTGGCTGTCTTCGGCGTCGCCAGCAGTGACAGACTGTCGTTGGCATCGATCCGGTAATTTCCGTCAGGGATCACCACTTCCCCGTTGCGCTCCGCCACACAGATCAGAAGGTCATTCTGCGGACCGGAGGCATCCTTCAGCTGCATTCCAACCAGTCTGGAGGCGGGCGGAACCTTGAACCGAAGCATTTCGATCCTTCCCTTGGAAAAACTGTCAATCTCGATCGCAGTCGGAAAACGTAGCAGCCGCGCCATCTCCTGGGCCGCCGCAAACTCCGGGTTGATGATCATGGAAAGTCCCAGCTCCCGCCGGATAAATTCCCGTTCCTCTCGGTACACAGAGTTGCGCACACGGGCAATGGTATGACACTTCGCCGCCTGACGGGCGATCACACAGCACAGAAGATTCAGCTCATCGCTTCTGGATACGGCGATCAGAAGATCGGCATGCTCGATGTCCGCCTCTTTCAGCGTACCGTAACTGGCGCCGTTTCCGACGATTCCCATCACATCATACATACTGGTAATGTTCCGGATCACTGTGGAATCTTTATCCACAACCGTCACATTATTGTCCTCCTGACTGAGCTGTCCAGCAAGTGCAGTTCCAACTTTTCCACACCCAACAATAATAATCTGCATTTCCTTTCACCGGTTTCCTCAGGTCACAGATCTTCCGGTTTCCTCCTTTGATTTTCATATTTTATGTAAGTCAAAGACCCCGCAGCAAGCTACGGGGCATCAAACTTGCAGCGCAGCAGAGCTGCGGGGTATTTGACCCTCGCGGCAGTCGCCAAATGGACATGCAAGCATGTCCGCTTGGCTCGTTGCCCGCGGAAATAAAAGTTATCGCTGCGGTTCCGCCGGCTGTCAATGACAGATGACGGGACGGCAGCAAATGATCTGTTTCCTGTCCTTTATTGTTTTTTTATAAAGATTAAGAAATTATAACATACTTTATCCATAAGAGGAATAGCTTTTACAGAAATTTGATGAACTTCAGGAAGATCCCATCATGAACGATCAGAAACGTGAAAATCTGTTGAATCTGTCCCTGGACGCCACCACCGCCGAGCGCGCCGCCTCTTCTTCCCTGAGCACCGGTTATGACTTCACCGCAAAGACCTGGGAGGTCATCGTACAGTATCAGGGGGATATCTCCTTTCTGGAACAGGAGGGCGTCCGCATCACTTATCTGTTTTTCCAGTACGCAATCCTGACCCTGCCGGAACAGTTGGTGGATTATGTCACAAAACTTCCGCAGATCACCTACATGGAGATGCCCAAGCGGCTTTTTTTCGCCGACTTTGCCGGAAGAAGCATTTCCTGTATTCAGCCGCTTCAAGAAAGTTCTCAGGGATTGTTCGGCGACGGCGTCCTTCTCGCCTGCATTGATTCCGGCGTGGATTATACCCACCCGGCGTTCCGCAATGCAGACGGATCCACAAGGATCTTCGCTCTCTGGGATCAGACGATTCCCGGCAGCCCTCCGGAAAATTATCCCCTGGGAACCCAGTATACCCGCCAGCAGATCGACGAAGCACTCAGCGCACCCACCCCGGAAGAACGCAACCGTCTGGTACCCTCCAGAGATACCAGCGGTCATGGAACCGCTGTCCTCGGTATCGCCGCAGGAGGCGGCGGCAGCGAGGGCAGTCTGTATCGGGGCGTCGCCTCCAAAGCGATCCTTCTGGTCATCAAGCTGGGCTCCTCTGAGCCCGACTCTTTTCCACGCACCACACAGCTGATGATGGCGGTGGATTACGCGGTCCGCACTGCGCTATTTCTCCAGAAACCCCTCGCCATCAACCTCAGCTTCGGGAACAATTACGGTTCCCACAGCGGCACTTCTCTTCTGGAAACCTACCTGAATCAGGTTTCCCGCCTCGCCCAGAATGTAATCTGCATCGGTTCCGGAAACGAAGGAATCTCCGCACGCCACGCCGCAGGGAACCTGTCGCCGTCGGAGACCAAAAGAATCGAATTTGCTATAGGGCCTTATGAACCTTCCATGAGCCTTCAGCTCTGGAAATCCTATACCGATACTTTTGATATTACGATCGTCGCACCGGACGGCACACGCATAGGACCTCTGCAGTCCATACTTGGAACCGTACGTTTCCGGGTCCGCACGACAGAGATCCTGCTCTATTACGGCATGCCTTCGCCTCACAGCCAGGCGCAGGAGATCTACCTGGATCTGCTCCCCTCTTCCGGCCAGTCCTTCATCAACAGCGGCATCTGGGCGGTGGAACTCCATGCCAGGACAATCGTCATGGGCAATTATGATCTGTGGCTGCCTGGATTTGCCGGGACGCAGACGCGTTTTTATCTGCCTGACCCGGAAACGACCCTGACGATTCCCTCCACGGCACGGTATGCCATCACCGTCGGCGCTTACAATCCCCGTTTTCAATCTTACGCGGACTTTTCCGGCCGGGGGTATACCCGCTTTTTTCAGGATATCAAACCAGACCTGTGCGCGCCGGGCGTGGATATCTCTGCCCCTGTCTCCGGCGGAGGATACGGCGCCTTTACCGGTACCTCTTTTGCCGTTCCTTTCGTGACAGGAAGCGCGGCGCTGATGATGGAATGGGGAATTCTTTATGGAAATGACCCATTTCTGTACGGCGAAAAACTGAAGGCATTTCTGATCCGGGGCGCAAGGCGGCTGCCATCGGAGTCGGTGTATCCGAACCCGAGGCTGGGATATGGCGTACTGTGCCTGCAGGACAGTTTTCCGGTGTAAGGTCTGTACACAGACGGTACTGCAAAAAAGAAGTAACCGTTCAGCTCTTTTTATCTGCCTCCTGCATATTTGTGTACGGTTGCTTTGATTGCCCCTGGTCCGGCAATCATTTCCCGGAACATGGTTTCAATTTTTCTCCCACGCCAGCCTGATAAAGGTCTGTAAAAAAGATACGCTCGTTGGAAAGAATCGGTTTCAGCTGATCCATAAATGTTTCCGGCTGACCCACTATGATATCCTTCAACTGTTCCTGGATTTCCTCATTCATCGGGTCAGGAGCAAGCTCATATTTTTTCCCTTCGTCATCCACAGCCAGCATGTACCGGAGCCATCCGGCAATTCCCAGCGGAATGGCGGTAAGACGTGACGCATCTCCATATTTCGCCACATACGCTTTGATCGTCTCTCCGAAGCGGATTCCTACCATCTGAGAAACGTCTACGGCAAGGCGAAGATTGGTATCTCCCAGGTATTCATTGGGGAACCGGTCATTGAAAAGCTCATCGACAAATTCCTGCGGGGAAAGAATGCCCGGATCCGGTACGACAGGGAGTCCTTCATCATAGGCTACCATCCGTGCCATTTTCATCATATCCTCATCGGTATTCAGCATCTGGGCAAACAACTCATATCCCAACGCTACTCCCAGAGGACCGGTAGCGGAATGTACCGGATTCAGACACACCGTTACTTTCATACGTTCCGACAAATTCACCGTTTCTCTGTCCGCCAGATAGACACCAAAGCCTTTTTCCAGCGCAGGACGTCCATTGGGGAAACTGTCCTCGATCACAAGATACTGAGGTTTTTCAGCGTTGACAAACGGTGCAATATAGGTCTTTTTTCCCGTGATGACCGGCTGCATATCTTCCACACCCAGTTTTTCAAGATCGTCTGCAATCTGCTCACTGGGGCGCGGTGTGATTTTGTCAATCATCGTCCATGGGAAAGAAACCGCTTTTTCATCGCTCACATAAGCTGCAAAACCTGAATCCACAAACCCAGCTTTCTGCCACTCCTCTGTCATCGTCAGCACAGACTCACGAAGTTTTGCACCGTTCTGAGAACAATTATCCATAGATACCAGCGCAAGAGGATATTTTCCCGCCTGATACCGTTCATAAAGCATCGCTGTCAGTACTGCCATCGCTCCGACCGCCTGGTCGGGACCATTCTTGATATCAGATTCCACAAAAGGAAACCACGTTCCATCCGCTTTCTGCAAAGCATATCCCTTTTCCGTAATCGTAAAAGAAACCAGCTGCAGGGAAGGACTGGCAAAAATTTCCCTGAGCCGCTTCCACTGCACCGGATCGGAGGACTGAGCTTTTACTGCTTCGGCAAAGGATCCCAGAACCTTGTATTCTCTGGTCCCATCCCCATGCAGAATCACGCTCAGCCCCAGATTGTCATAGGGTTCGTAAATTTTGTCTACCACATCATAATCAAACGTCTCCACGCAGGTAATCCCCCGATCCAGCGCCCCTTCCTCCAGGAGGCCGTCCGCAATGCCTCCGATAAATACACGGAAAATATTGCCAATTCCAAAGTGCACCCATTTCGGTTCTTTTTTTGCCTTTTCTGAAACTGCCTCCACATCATAGCCCGGAAGCTTGATTCCCGCTTTTTCCCACAGCTCCTGATTTTTGATTCCATTCCTTGTTAATTTCATGATCGTTCTCCTGTTTCTCTTTTCTTCTCTTGATGCTTATACGTTCAGAGCATGTCTGAAAATTACTTTCTGTAAATCGTAAGTATAGTATAGATTCTATTCTTTGATAAATCTATTGGTGAAAAACACACTATTTCTCTCTCTTTTTTGTTCGTTTATGACAATTCAGCCAACTGAGCTGTTACGTTCGTTGTAACCGTTCGTTCTCGTTATGTCCCTTGTTTACATTGCATTTTTATTACTCGTATAATAAACTAAAGCTGAAGGAGGCTATGATTATGGATTTGATGGAACTTTTACTGAACCGGAGAAGTATCAGAAAGTATACAGGGGAACGGATTTCCGAAAAAAATCTGGAGAAAATTCTGCAGGCGGGGCTTGCGTCGGCATCCGGGCGAAATAGGAAACCCTGGGAACTTGTGGTCGTACAGGATCGGGAGATGTTGGAAAAACTTTCCCACTGCCGGACAGGAGCCGCGAAAATGCTGGAAAAGGCAGGGTGTGCAATTCTGGTCTTTGCGGATATGGCGAAAACGGATGTGTGGACGGAAGATTGTTCCATTGTCATGAGCAATATGCATCTGATGGCTGCCAGTCTTGGGCTTGGAAGCTGTTGGATCCAGGGGCGGCTCCGGGAGGCAGAGAATGGACAGACGGCCGACGCGTACTGCCGTAATCTGCTCCAGGTTCCGGATGGCTATGCGCTGGAGGCAATCCTTTCCGTAGGAGTTCCTTTGGAACACCCGGAACCGCATCGGGCAGAGGAACTGGCAGCTGAAAAAGTACACTACGAAACCTGGACAACACAGTAAGCCTTTCTGCGCTGCCGGTTACAGAGTATCAGCTGAAAAAACATTTTTGATTGAGAACACATTTGAAAAGAACCCGGCCACTCGCCTGCCTATTTTTCGAGTAGTCGGGTTCTTTCATCAAGAATATATTGGACTTTTACAGTTTCCACAGCCGATAACGGTTAAACGCCGCCAGCACTTCCTGCTTTCTCGGCATTGCCAGGTTCACCGGGAGATAACTTCCTTCCGCCAGACCTGCCAGCCCTTCTTTTCTTACCAGTTCCATCACCTTGTCCGCAGCCTGCTGCATGGTAATCTTTCCATTCACAGCTTTCTTCTGCACCCAGGTGAGCATCCAGCCGACCGCCAGCGTCTGCTCGGAATCCACAAGCTGTTCCAGTCCCCGCAGGATCAGGTTTTCCCGGTTCAACTGGATCTGGTCTTTTCCCATCACCTTCATCTTGATCCGGTCTTCACGGACAAAATTCATATCTCTTTCCGGACAGCGGTCAAAGGACGGCAGATCCGGCTTGTCCTCGGGAATGGAAACAGCCGGGAACTGCTCCGCCTCTTTCTTTGCCAGGGCGGTGATATCCTTCGGCCGATACTGCTCCATCTGAAGAATGCAGTCGGCGATATGGAAATAAGCCCCGGAACTTCCGGCTACCAGGATCGTAGAAATCCCGCAGGTTTCGAACAGATACCCTGCCCGTTCGATAAACGGAGTGATCGGTTCCTGATTCCGGTGAACGACTCTCTGCATCAGTTCATCCCGCACCATAAAGTTGGTGGCGCTGGTATCCTCATCGATGAGCAGAAGTTTCGTTCCACTCTCCATCGCCTCCACCACATTTGCCGCCTGAGAAGTGCTTCCGCTGGCGTCTTCCGTATAAAATTCCTTCGTGTTTTTCCCGCTGGGCAGATCGTTGACAAACATGGAAATATCTGTCTTCTTGACGCTCCGCCCATCCTCCGCGCGAATCTTCACAGCCGTGTCGTCGGTGATCACATACTCCCGCCCATCTCCTGCGATATGGTTGTAGACGCCAAGCTCCAGTGCTTTCAGCAGCGTGGATTTTCCATGATACCCGCCTCCGGCAATCAGGGTAATTCCCTTGCGGATTCCCATTCCGCGGATCATCCCGCGGTGGGGCAGTTCCATCGTCACTTCCATGGTTTCCGGAGACTGGAAAGGCACGCTGGAACGCATCGGTCTCTGGGACACGCCAGATTCTCTCGGCAGTACGGAACCATTGGCAACAAACGCGCACAGTCCCATCTTCGGGAGCTGCTCACGGATATAAGCCTGATCATCCGCCAGTTCTGCTGCTTTTTTCACTCCTTCTTTGGAAATCTTCCGGTAAAACAGTGTGCTCTCCACACATTCTGGAAGAAACTCAAACAGGATCCGGATCAGTTCCCCCGAACAGATCGTTCTTCCTCTTGCGGGAAAACCGATTTCCATCCGAATGCGGATGCTTCCATCTTTCGGATCAATCTGACAGGCAGTTCTTTCCAGGATCTCCTGTCCCGGACGGCTCACCGCCATCAGGCCGCTCTTTCCCGACCCTCTGGCTTTATGATTGAACGCCTCAATTTTTCTGCCGTACAGTCTCAGCAGATGATCCTCCAGAGCAATTCTGCGGTGTCTTTCCCGGTAAAGTTCCTCCGGAAATCCCGCCTGTCCGCCGTCCACCAGCACACTCACCCGCGACGGCATCGCGAACGGATCTCCCTGCACGTGTTCAATAAAAAGGCTGTAGCTGCCGAACCGGTAGCCTCCTCTGGTGTCCTTATATGCCGGATAACTTTTTCTGTCGATTGCCTCCAGAATTCTTCTCAAATCTTCTGCTCTTTTCATGTCTGAAACTCCCTGCTCTGATTGTTGATCCTTTTTCCTGACAGTTCACCCGTACAACGTTCGCTAAACAACTGAACTGTCCCATCTTTTCCTCTTTCCTGACGCACTTGCTGCGTCATCATGGTAGATTTGGAAGTTTACTTCCAAACTTTTCCTTATTTCTTCTCCACTCCATAGCTTTCTGCCAGTTTCCGGAACGCCGGAAGTGCCCTCTGGATCTGCTCCGTAGTCACGCAGTAAGCAATCCGCACATAACCCGGGCATCCGAAATCATCCGCCGGAACCAGCAGAAGTTCCTGCTCCTTCGCTTTTTCGCAGAAAGCCACTGCATCCGGTTCCAGCGCCCGGACAAACAGATAAAACGCTCCATCCGGATGCACGCAGGTATACCCGTAGCTTTCCAGCGCCTCGTACAGCAGATCTCTGTTTTTCCGGTAGACGGAAAGATCCGACACCATTCCCTGGCAGCGGGCGATCACATGCTGCGCCATGGACGGCGCGCACACATATCCCAGCGCACGTCCCGCTCCGCAGACTGCCGCATACAGATCCCCGGCATCTGCCGCCTCGTCCGGCACAAGGATATAGCCGATCCGCTCTCCCGGCATGGACAGGGACTTGCTGTAAGAATAACATACCACTGTATCCCTGTAATATTTTGTCAGATAGGGAACAAAAACATCCCCGTATACCAGCTCCCGGTAAGGCTCGTCCGCGATCAGATAAATCGTATGACCGTATTCTTTCTCCTTGCTCTCCAGGAACGCCGCCAGCCGCAGGATGCTCTCCTCTGTGAAAACCACGCCGGAGGGATTGTTCGGAGAATTTACAAAGATTCCTTTTGTATGTTCATTGACCGCCGCTTCCAGCCGGTCAAAATCAATCTGGAAAGTCTCGCCGTTGGTGGCAGCCGGAACAAAACGTCCCCCTGCCGCCTCCACGAAAACCTTATATTCCGGAAAATAAGGGGTAAAGATGATGTACTCGTCTCCGGGAACCGTCATCGCTTCCAGAGTAATCCGCAGGGAAGCGGCGGCTCCGCAGGTCATATAGAAATTGTCAGGACGGAAATTGGTCTGAAATCTGCGGTTCAGATCATCGGCGATCGCCTTTCGCACTTCCAGATCGCCCTGTGCGGAGGTATAGCCGAACAGGTACACATCGTCACGGGTATCCAGCAGTTCCTTGAACACCTGATGCACCTCTTCAGGCGCCGGAACATTGGGATTTCCAAGGCTGAAATCAAATACGTTCTCCGCGCCGATTTCCGCCGCACGCTTTTTGCTGTACTCGAAAATCTCCCGGATCACCGACCGGTTCTTTCCCAATTCTGTCATTTTCTCTGAAATCATCTTTTCCTCCTTCCTGACGCACTTGCTGCGTCATCATGGTAGATTTGGAAATTTACTTCCAAACTTCCCACTCCTTCTTCTTTTTATTTTCCTTCATTTTATCAAACACCGGCAGAAATGTAAACGTCAGCGGTTCTCTCTCCCCGGTTCTGATATGACGCCAGCACACCACCGCCGAGATCCCAAGACAGCCCAGTTTCCAGGCCGGAAACATCACTGTTCTCAGACAGCCAGCCGCAAAGCACACAAACGTCAGGACCGAACGGTACAGGTGCGGACGCACCACAAGAACCAGAGAAAACAGCAGATACAGAACCGCCAGCAGCACCACCGGTTTCAGCGCCGGGTACAGTCCCAGAAGGACACCAAAGGATACTGCGATGGCTTTTCCGCCTTCTCTGAAATGCATCAATGGCCAGGCATGCCCCACAACCGGAGCCAGCAGGATCAGTGCGAACGCCGGATTCTCCGGCGACAGGTTCTTCAGCGCCAGATGCACCGGGAAAAATCCCTTGCCAAGTTCCAGCAGCAGTACAAAGGTTCCCACCAGCGGCCCAGCCGCCGCAAACGCATTGAACGTTCCCGGGTTCTGATCCTTTCCCATCCGGGTCACATCCACATGGCACAGCTTCTGCGGCACGATTTTGGCGAACAGAATACTTCCGCTGAGATATCCCAGAAGAGTATAAAAGAATTCTCTCATATCTCCACCTTCCCTTTCAATCAACATTTGTTCTATATCTTCACCGTTCCATACAAAGCTTCACAGAACATGCAAATTACAGAAATACATTTTTATCTGCATTTCGAAGTTCATCTATATATGTTCTTCCTCTTCGCACAGCTGCTCCATAAGGTGGACAATCTCCGCCGCTGCCTGCGGATGGGCGTTTTCTTTCTGCGCCTGGCGCATCCGCTCCCTTGCGCCGTTCTGTTCCATCAGGCGCCGCCCTTCCGCGATCTGACGCTCTCTTGTCCGCGCCGCCACAGACATGCCGCGGTGGCAGAAAAACTCGACATTTTTCTCCTCGCATCCCGGAATCGGCGCAGTGTGGATCATCGGGATTCCCGTCACTGCCGCTTCCGTACTGCTGAGACCTCCGGGCTTGGTAAAAATCACGTCGCATGCCGCCATGTATTCCGCCACATGGCGAGTGTATCCCACCACGCGGACATCCGGGTTTCCATGAAACTGAAAACGCAGCGTATGCTCCCGGCGCTTGTTGTTTCCACAGATGATGACGATCTGCTCTCCGTTTTTATTTCCCTGTGCCAGCTCTCTGGCAAACAGATGAATCTTTCCAAATCCCATGCTCCCGCTCATCACAAGAAAAATCTTTCTGTCTTTCGGCAGCTGCAGATGATCCCTTACTCCGTCGCGGCTCATCGTGCGGACAAACTGTCTCCTTACGGGAATTCCGAGCGGCAGCAGCTTCTCCCGTGGAATTCCGTAGGAAGCAAACTCCTCGATCAGATCCTCATGGGGAATCACATAGTAATCGCAATCCGTCTCTTCCCAGAACGGAATACAGGTGTAATCCGTCGCAACCGCCACGGTCTTCTGGGGCAGCCACCCTTTTTTCTTCATATAGGTAAAGGTTTCCGCCGGATAGAGATGCGGCGTCACCAAAATATCAAAATGTTCTTTTTCCAGATACCGTTTCAGCGGTTTCGCCAGGCGTGCGTTTGCATAGTAAACCGGTGACTTGCATTTGATCTTCCGCACCAGCTGCCCCGCCTGATAAACCATGCCGAATACTTTCGGCATCAGAGTCACGGTTTTTACATACCCGCCGCCGACCAGCGCGGATGTGTGCTTTCTTCCGAAGCTCATCATGTCCAGCATGACAGCTTCGTGGCCCTGCGCCTCCAGCTGTTCTTTGATCGCCTGACCGGCGGCATTGTGTCCTTCTCCTGTGTTGCAGGACAGTATTAATACTCTCACTTGAATGGTTCCTTTTCTTTCTGTTTTTTTATGTCCTTATTATATCAGACTCCAAAGATGCGTCAAGGTTTGGGGGCAGAGAAGAACGGGACGAAACCGAGGGAAGGGTAGGCGGTGGGGCGCGGGACAGTGGTTGCGGCGGACGGCTGGGGCGCGGGAGTTTGACAGTTCCATAATTAAAAAAACGTTTGCAGGCCGCATAAATCCTG
>ERZ1643247.304-NODE-304-length-61384-cov-13.135923_pt1 | contig 61384 bp, 62 predicted proteins | sample MGYA00579264_ERZ1643247 | MGnify/ENA primary metagenome ERZ1643247 (study PRJEB29033, sample SAMEA4952262) | chicken gut metagenome | biome: Broiler Chicken; feature: Gastrointestinal Tract; material: Caecum | place: Ireland | collected 2018 | study: Broiler... | reverse complement strand
ATGGTGCGCTTGATGTTGTCGTTGGGCATGTTGGCCGCCTTGGCCTTGGCGATGACGGTGGCCAGGCGGGAGTTGTTGGCAGGATCGCCGCTGCCGCCGGTCTTGACGGCCACGATCATCTCACGGGCGATCTTGGTGAAAATCTGGGAGCGCTTGGCGTCGGCCGCGCCCTTGGTCTTTTGTATGTTGTGCCACTTGGAATGTCCGGACATGAATATCTTCCCTTCTGTGAATTTCGGATCAAAAGCGCCAATATTATATCACTCACGCCGGGGTTTGACAACCCCACGGCCGGAAAAATGGCGGGAGTTTCTCCATACGGCCCCCCGCGCGGAAAAAATTCCCCGAAAAAAGAGAGATCCCCGTGGGTTTTCTCCCCCGGCATCGTATATAATGGCAGAGACGAGAACAAGGGAGGTGACCGGCGTGGACCCAGCCCAATGGATGGCCCTGCTCCAGCGGGGGGACGAGGAGGCCCTGGAGAGACTGCTGACCCACTACGACGGCATGCTCCGGTACATCGCCGGCGGCATTCTGGAAGCTCCCCAGGACCGGGAGGACTGCCTGGCCCAGGTGCGCCTGAAGCTGTGGGAAAGCCGGGGCCAATATGACCCGGAGCGCTCCAGCCCGGCCACCTGGCTCACCGCCCTGTGCCGCAACGCCGCCGTGGACCACCTGCGGCGGCTCCAGCGCCAGGGATGCGGGGAGCTCCCCGAGACCCACCCGGACCCCACCCCCGGCCCGGAGGAGCAGCTGCTCCAAAAGGAGCGGATTCAGGCCCTGGAGCGGGCGCTGAACACCTTATCCGCCCGGGACCGGAATCTGGTCTACCGGAAATACTACTACCTCCAGTCCACCGCCCGGATGGCCGCCGAGCTGGGCCTCACCGAGCGGGCGGTGGAGGGCCGTCTATACCGCATCCGAAGAAAGCTCCAGAAGCAGTTGGGAGGTGAAGTCCTGTGAGTCCCAACGAATTTGACCGCTCTCTGATGGAGGACATGTCCCAGCTCCCCCCCGCCCCCGGCGAGGTGGAGTCCTACACCCCCTGGCGCGCCGCCATGACAAAAATCCTGTGGGGCATGGGGCTGACCACCTTCCGGTTTGAGTTCTTCTACCTCCAGTATATCCTGCCCCTGCTGGGGGCCGCCCTGCTGTACCTGGGGTACCGGACCCTGCGGCGGGAGAACCGGTGGTTCCGGCTGTGCTGGGTCCTGTCCGGCATTCTGCTGGCCGTCCACATGGCCACGGACATCCTCACCGCCACCCCGGTAATGGGGTGGATCACCCAAAATCCCGCCCTCAACTGGGGACTCACCTGGCCTCTGGTGGGGATGCAGCTGCTTCTCCTGTTCGCCCTGTGGCGGGGCACCCGGGCGGCCTTTGCCTCGGTTGGAGAGGCAGAGCCCAGGGACTGGCTGAAACGGGGCCTTGTGTGCTATCTGCTGTCTCTGGCCATCGCCCTGTGGTCTGAGCTGGTCCCCCTCACCCAGGACGACGGCTTCTTCGGCCCGTCCATCCTCGAACAGTATGAATGGCTCTACTACGGCCGGTCCATCGCCTTCATCGCCTTACAGATCTACCTTTTGGTGTGCATCGCCCGGCAGAGCGGAGCTCTGGCCGACCGGGGCTATGCCATTACCCCTGTTCCCGTCCGCTTCACCCCAACCGTCTTTCTGGCCGGAGTGTTTGCCGTGGTCCTGCTGTCCAGCATCGCAGTCTTGTGGCTGTCCAGCCGGGCTCCCGCGCTGGAGGCCCAGCCCTTGTCCGCCGTTCATGCGGAGGAATATTCCTCGGTGCGGGCGCATCTGGTGGACCTGGGCATGGACGCCGACCTAGCCAATAGTTTGGACGAGACGGAGCTGGAGCGGTGCCGGGACGCCCTGGCCGTCTACGACCTGCCCCTCACCCACGCCTACGGAGAAAACACTTACAACCGGGAGGACGAGACAGGCCGGGCCGATGTGGAGTATGTGACCCTCCGCTCCTGGGCGGTTCAGCTGCCCGATGACCAGGTCCGCTACTACCTCACCTTCCGGTGGCTGCAAAATCCGGAGCACAACATCCGGGACGGTCTCACCGGAGACCCGTCCTCCTACGACCCCAGCTACGACTTCTCCGCCCGCATTCTCTGGACACAGGACGGGCAGGACTGGACCGCCGCCCCCACCGTCCACCTCGGGGGCGGCGAGACGCCGGAGGAGCTGCCCGACTGGGCCCTGGAGTGGTACGACTATGAGCTGGAGAATCTGGGACATCTGGCCTATATCCCCTGGTGCCAGTTCTCCTTCCCGGCGGACAGCGAAAACCGCTGGGGCTGGATGGCCTGGAGCGAGGACTTTACCGGCTGGCAGGAGCGCCACAACAGCCTTTACTATGAGCCCAGCCTTTTCTACCGCCATCAGATCTCCTGGCTGCGCTACCCCTACTACTCCTTCCAGGATATTCTGTCCTCCGGGTCCATTCCCAACGACGGGATGACCCAGACCCTCGGGTATGTATATTCTCTAAACCTATCCTGAAAAAACTCCCCGCCCGGGCGGGGAGTTTTTTCAGCTATTATCTCGATATTATCTCTTTCCCTGGCCCGGGAAATTTGCTACAATAAAGAAAATCCAAGAAGAAAGAGGGATTGATGATGCGTACCATCCAAGCCGCCGCCCTCACCGACGCGGTGGCCAAGCTGTGCATCCAGGCCAACACCCACCTGCCCGAGGACATCGTGGCCGCCCTGGACGCCACCCGGCAGGGGGAACCCTGGCCGCTGGCCAAGGAGACCCTGGGGCTTCTGTGGGAGAACATGGAGCTGGCGGAGGAGAAAAACCTGCCCGTCTGCCAGGACACGGGCATGGCCTGCGTCTTTGTGGAGCTGGGCCAGGACGTGCATATTGAGGGGAATTTCGAGGAGGCCATCCACCAGGGTGTCCGGAAGGGCTACGGCGAGGGTTTCCTGCGTAAATCCATCGTGGGCGACCCCCTGCGCCGGGTGAACACCGAGGACAACACCCCCGCCGCCATCACCGTCCGGCTGGTGCCCGGGGACGGGTGCAAGGTCACCGTGGCCCCCAAGGGCTTCGGGTCGGAGAACATGAGCCGCCTGGGCATGCTCAAGCCCGCCGACGGCGTGGAGGGCGTGAAGAAATTTGTGGTGGAGACGGTGAAGCTGGCCGGCTCCAACCCCTGCCCCCCCATCGTGCTGGGCATCGGCATCGGGGGTTCCTTTGATAAGGTGGCCTATCTGGCCAAACACGCCCTGCTCCGGCCCATCGACCAGAGAAATCCCGACCCCTTCTACGCCGGTCTGGAGCGGGAACTGCTGGACGAAATCAACGCCCTGGGCATCGGCCCTCAGGGCTTCGGCGGACAGACCACCTGCCTGGGCCTGTCCATCGAGACCGCCCCCACCCACGTGGCCGGCCTGCCCGTGGCGGTGAATGTGAGCTGCCACGTAACCCGCCGGGCCACAGCTGAGCTGTAATATCCCAGTTTTCCACGGAGGATCTCCATGCAAGACGAGTATGTGAAATTAGAAAAGGGCACCGTCCAGGTCACCCGGACAGGGTATGGCCCCACTCCCCTGGTGCTGCTGTCCGGCTTCAGCACCCTGTTCCCGGGGCTGGAGTACGGCGCCCTGGGCACTGAACTGGCCAAAAAGTTTCCCGTTCTGATCCCCTCCAAGTTCGGCTATGGGTACAGCGACCTGACCGACGCCCCCCGGGACGCGGACGCCATCGTGGAGGAGTACCGGGCGGTGCTGTCCGCCCTGAAGGTCCCAACCCCGGTGGTGCTGTGCGCCCACAGCATGGGCTTTCTGGAGGCCCTGCGCTGGGCCCAGAAGTACCCGGAGGAGGTGGCCGCCCTAGTGGGCCTGGACCCGGCCACCCCAGAGGTCTACCAGACCTTTGACCTGACAGGCTCCCAGGCCCGTCTGGAGAAGATCAACCGGCCGGAGTGGAAGCGGAGGCTCACCTTCCGGCTGATGGCCTCCTCCATGTTGAGCCGTTATCCTGCCAATCTCCGGCGGAAGCTGGCCCCCGCCGCCCGGCGGAACTTCGCCTGCCTCACCTGGGTCAACGAGAGCCGGGCCCTTCCTGAGAATGTGCGGACCATATCCCGGGCCGGCGCCCCCGCCAACATCCCCGCCCTGTTCCTGCTGTCCAACGGGAAGGGCACGCCCCTCCCCGGCGAGGAGTGGCGGAAGCACGCCCTGAGCTATCTGGAGCACTTTGAATCCCGGCAGTATGAGCTCTTCGACCTGCCCCACGACCTGTACTACTACCAGCCCCAGGAGCTGGCGGAGGTCATTCTGGACTTCCTGGCGCAGGTACAGGATGGGGCGCTGGAGAAGGGCGGAGCGGAATAACCGGAGCAAAAACTCGCCTCGGTGCAACCAGGAGACCGCCCCTACGTGCCAGTACCAGCCATCACCTGCTCGGCAAAGTCAGGCGCGGCTCCGAAACCGCATCGGCATCAATTTTAGGAACGTCAGGGCCCAGTGGCCCGGTGGAAATTCAGACTTTCACTCAGATTTTGCGCGCCGGAAATATTGCAAAACCGAATAAGTACGCGTCCCCCGTAATGGGGTCCGGGGCCGACTCCCCCTGTCAGGGGGAGATGGCCCGAAGGGCCAGAGGGGGTAGGGATGCAGCCTATGGGCCTAGGCGGAGCCGTAGCCCATCGGATGCGTCCCCGGTGGCGTTTTGCCTACTTTGCCGCCATGGGCAAAGTAGGTCGCCGCCCGCAGGCGGCGAAAGCCCCCACAGTCCAAGAAACACAAGGAGGAATCACCATGCAATATAAGCTGAAAACTCCCGTCACCCGGGAGGACCTGGCCCCGCTGAAGGCCGGGGACACCGTCCTGCTCTCGGGCACGGTATACACCGCCCGGGACGCCGCCCACAAGCGGATGATGGAGCGGCTGGACGCGGGAGAGCCCCTCCCCTTCCCGGTGGAGGGCTCCGCCGTGTACTATGTGGGCCCCACCCCGGAGCGCCCGGGCGAGGTCATCGGCTCCGCCGGCCCCACCACCAGCGGCCGGATGGACGCCTACTCCCCCCGCCTGCTGGACCTGGGCCAGCTCGTCATGATCGGCAAGGGCAAGCGGAACCAGGCGGTGAAGGATGCGGTGGTCCGCAATGGCGGGGTTTACTTAGCCGCCCTTGGCGGCGCGGGGGCCCTGATGGCCGCCAGCGTGAAGGAGCTGGAGGTGATCTGCTGGGAGGACCTGGGCTGTGAGGCGGTGCGGAAGCTGGAGGTGGAGGACTTTCCCCTCACCGTCATCCTGGACGCCCACGGGGGAGATTTGTACGAGAGCGGCCCCGCCGCCTATCTGGCCAGCCGGGACCAGGGGTAACGGCCCGGCTCCATTCCAGTTCTGATGAGGAGGGATTTCCATGTTCACCTGCGCCCAGTGCGCCATCGAGGCCTGCCGGTCCGGGAAGCTGGACCAGATGCCCAAAAACTGTCCCATGCACGACCCGGCCTTCTTTGAGCAGGTCCTGGAGGAGTATTTCAAGCCGGAAAACCACGACTTTTTCGTGGCCAGCGCCGCGGTGGAGGCCATCGGGTACGGACAGTGGCCCCGCCTGCGGGAGGTGATGGAGTTCGCCCGCCGCATGGGCTACACCAAGCTGGGGCTGGCCTTCTGCGCCGGGCTCCACAAGGAGGCCGCCGTGGTGGACCGGATTTTCCGGAAAAACGGCTTTGAGGTGGTGTCCGTCATCTGCAAGACGGGCTCCATCCCCAAGGACAGGGCGGGGGTGCCCCAGCAGTTCCGGGTGCGCCCCGGCGCCTACGAGGTCATGTGCAACCCCATCGCCCAGGCAGAGCTTCTGAACCGGGAGGGAACCCAGTTCAACGTGTGCCTGGGGCTGTGCGTGGGCCACGACTCCCTGTTCTACAAATACTCCAAGGCCCTGGTCACCACCCTGGTGGCCAAGGACCGGGTCACCGGCAACAACCCGGTCGCCGCCATCTACTGCGCCGACGGGTACCTGAAAAAACGTCTGGAGCTGGAGGACTGACGAAAAACCCCATCCGCGGTCAGCGGATGGGGGTTTTTAGAGCGACGAAAACTCTATTTTAATTTTCTGGGGTTTTACATGTGCTTATACGTTATACGCACCCGTAGGCCTCCTGGTGGGTCTGAGAAATTTTTACCGGAATGCCCGGGAACTTCAGGGACAGATACTGGACGATCTTGGGGCAGACCACGTTTTCCGTGGCGTAGTGCCCCGCGTCCATGAGGGTGATCCCCAGGGCCCTGGCCTCCAGGAACTGGTCGTATTTCACGTCGGCGGTGACGAAGGTGTCGCACCCGGCGGCTGCTGCGTCAGCCAGCATGGAGCCGCAGGAGCCTCCCCCCACGGCCACCCGCCGCACCGGCTTCCCGCCGTCGGCAAAGCGCACCCCGGCGGCGTGGAGCTTCTCCTTCACAAAGGCGGCGTACTCCCCGGCGGACAGGTTATTGTTGGCGGAGACGTTCCCCACCCGGCCGATGCCGTAGGGCTGGCCGCTGCGGTCCACGCCGTCCTGGTGGAGCTGCTCCAGATCAGTGAGTTCCAGGGCCTGGGCCAGACACACATTCACGCCCCCCTGGGCGGCGTCCAGGTTGGTGTGGGCGCAGATGGCGGCGATGCCCCGCTCCGCCAGGGCCAGCAGGGTCCGGCCGGTGGGAGTCTCGTCGGTGAGGCGCTTCACCGGGTGGAAAATCACCGGGTGGTGGGCCACGATCAGGTCGGCTCCCCAGTCCGCCGCCTCGTCCGCCACCGGCTCTGTGATGTCCAGGGAGACCAGGATCTTCCGGACCTCCCGCTCCCCCCGGCCCACCAGGAAACCGGCGTTGTCAAAGTCCATCTGGGTCTCAAAAGGGGCCCACTGGTCCATCTGTGTAAAAATGTCTCTTACCGTTGCCATCCGTCCCACTCCTTTTTCATGTCCTGCAGGCCGTCCCGCACCTGCTCCAGCTCCTGCTTCCGGGCCTCTCCCCTGCCCTCCCGGGCCAGGGACAGTCCGGCGATGGCCCGGTCCAGCTTGCGGATGAGCCCCTCCAGATAGGGGCCCCGCAGCGCGTCCCGGCTCTGCCGCCCCGCCCACAGCTCCGCCGGGGTGAGAGGGGGCATCTCCCCCGTCCGGACGGACATCACCACATAGATGGCGTCCTCCTCCCGGGCCAGGCGCTCCTCCTCAATCTGATAGCCGTTTTGGAACAGCCACCCCCGCAGGTCGGGCAGGGAGCTCATGGGCTGGAGCACCAGGGGCACGTCCCGCTCCCGCACCCAGGGGGCGTCCGCTAAAATCTGGGCGATGGTCTCGCCCCCCATGCCGGCGATGACAATGGCGTCGGTCTCCTCCGGGCGGATGCCCTTCAGGCCGTCGCACAGGCGAAAGCCCATCCTGTCCCGGCAGCCGTACTCCGCCGCCGTCTCCCTGGCCCGGAGCAGAGGCCCGTGGCGCAGGTCGGCGGCGATGGCGTATGGAATTTTTCCCTCCAGCAGCAGGGCGGCGGGCAGATAGGCGTGGTCGGTGCCGATGTCCGCCAGCCGGGCCCCGGCGGGCACCAGGTCCGCCGCCGTGCGCAGGCGGGGGGTCAATTCAAGATTATGTCTCATGGTCTGTTCACCGTCTTTCCAGGCGGAAGATAAAAAACAGGGCGGATTTCTCCGCCCCGGCCCAGGCGGTCGAAAAAGTCCAGGGACTTTCCCGACCGCCTGAAAAAATGTCGTTACTTTCCCGCCGCCCAGCGGCGGAAAAGTCCTCGCTGTGCTCGCTGAACGTCTTGCCGTGCAAGGCATTCATGGCATTCGATCCCACTCGGGGCGGGCTGCCGCCCCTCGAGCTCCCCCGCCAAAACTCGGGCAGATTCGTCTTAACAGAGGGTTTTCTGCAAACAGGGCCGGGGCGGATTTCTCCGCCCCGGCCCGTTCTCGGTCTTACTCGCCGGCGGCGATCATCTCGTTGACCTTGGCCAGCAGGTCGTCCACTTCCACGCCGTGGACCATGCAGGCCTGCTCCACCGTCTCACCCCGGGAGGCGGGGCAGCCCAGGCAGTGCATGCCGATGTTCATGAACAGGGGCGCGGTCTGGGGGGCGATGGTCAGAATATCACCAATGATGGTGTCCTTTGTAATGGTCATGGGAATCTCCTCCATTCTTCTTGGGTTACGAGAGTAGTATAGCCGAACCTCCCTGCTTTTTCAATGGGAAATTGTAAAAAATATTATTTCCCACCGTATTTCCGCCGCACGTGCCGCCGCCCCAGGAAGAAAATCAGCAGACCCGCGATCACCGCAGCCATGGGGGCCAGCCCCAGCATCAACAAAAAGCCGAACATAACTCTCGCGCCCCCAATAGCGGCGATGGAGGAAATTCCAGGGAGCAGCTGTATCAGCTGATAGAGCCCAACAGCCATGAGGACCAGCCCCAGCCAATACCAGTGGGTGGCAAGCCAGTCGGGCTGTCTGGGGGGCCGCTCCGGAGAGGGAGCCTCGCTCACCCCGTTTTCTGAGACATTGCCCAGCAGCTCATCAACGGACACCCCCAGCGCCCGGGCCAGGGGGACCAATTTGTCCGTGTCAGGCAGGGCGGCATTCAGCTCCCACTTGCTCACCGCCTGGCGGGACACCCCCACCAGCTCGGCCAGCTGCTCCTGGGAGAGGCGGCGCTTTGTCCGCAGGCGCTGAATGGTTTCTCCGATGGTCATGGTCCGCTTCCCTCCTTTCTGCTGTTTATACTACCAGATGGGCGGTTGCGCGGCCACCAGCCCGGGCTGGAATCTGCGCAACGGGCGGTTGCGCCCTTCCTTTTTCCAATCGTGCCGCGAAGGCAGACAAAAAGGGCGCCCGCTTGGGGCGCCCTTTGGATCAACTGGCAATCAGCCCTGCTGCTCGCGCATCTTGGCGAAGCACTCGCTGCAGTAGACGGGACGGTCGGACTTGGGCTCGAAAGGCACCCGAGCCTCGCCGCCGCAGGCAGCGCACACAGCGGTGAAATACTCACGGGGGCCGCGGGCGGCATTCTTGCGGGCGTCACGGCAGGCCTTGCAGCGCTGGGGCTCGTTCTGGAAGCCGCGCTCGGCGTAGAACTCCTGCTCACCGGCGGTAAAGGTGAACTCGTTACCGCACTCTTTGCATACCAGGATCTTGTCTTCGTACATTTGGTTTCCCTCTCTTTGACTCGTTACCCAGAGGCGTTGTGCATGGGTGGTGTAATATTGCGATCAGCTCTCGCTGGATCCGCTGGAAGAAAAGTTCCGGGCCACCTTCCGGCGGATTCGCTGGACCGCGTTGTCCACCGCCTTGGGGGACCGGCCCACCCGCCGGGCGATCTCTCCGCAGGAGAGGCCGCTTAAATAGGGGGACAGGATGCTTGCTTCGAACTCAGATAACTGGCCCTTCAGAGCGTCCAGACGCTCTCTCAGTTCCTCCCTGCCAATGATGACATCTTCCGGGCTCTCTTCGCTGGAAAACAGGTACGCATTGGTTCCGTCAAAAAGAGGGGGTTCGAATGAGACGCTGTGATTTAAAGGGGAATGTTTGCTGCCCTGGGCGGCGCGCACCGCGCTGTACAGCCGGCTTCGGATGCAGATCTCTGCAAAGGTGCGGAAGGATGCGTCCCTCCCGCCCTCAAAGCTGCGGATGGCGGTGAGCAGTCCCAGCATGCCCTCCTGGAACAGGTCCTCGCTGTCCCCTCCCGCCAGAAACAGCGGGCGGGCGCAGGCGCGCACCAGGCGGCCGTAGCGGCGGACCAGCTCCTCCTCAGCGGCGGCGTTCCCCGCCCCTGCCAGAAGGCATATTTCCTCGTCCGGTAAGGACTGGAAATCCGGTATTGGCTCATTTTTATTCCGGTTGCTATCCATCATAAACAAAATGACTGGTTTTGTCAAGGGGTATCCGGAAATATTTTGTTCATATTTCCATATACTTTCCCGATTTTTCCAGTTTTATTCCTTTGCGAGACTGGGAATCATCTGGGCCAGCCGCTGGGCGGTCTGGCGGGCGGCGTCCTCGGTCTTGGCCTCCACCATCACCCGCATGAGGGCCTCGGTGCCCGAGGGGCGCACCAGGATGCGGCCGCTTCCGGCGAGCTGCTCCTCCTCCGCCTTCACCGCGTCCCAAAGGGCCTGGCTGGCCATGACGGCCTTTTTTACGTCGTTGTCGGCCACGGGCACGTTGATGAGCACCTGGGGGTACCGGGCGCAGGCCCCAAAGAGCTCGGAGGCCTTTTTGCCGCTCTCCTTCAGCAGAGAGAGCACCTGAAGAGCGGTGAGCTGGCCGTCGCCGGTGGTGGCATAGTCGGTGAAGATCATGTGCCCCGACTGCTCGCCGCCCAGGACGTAGCCCTGCTCCAGCATCCGCTCCAGCACGTTCCGGTCGCCCACGTCGGTGATCTCCAGCTTCAGGCCGTGCTCCCTGGCGAAGACGTGGAGCCCCAGGTTGGACATGACGGTGGCCACCACGGTGTCTCCGGGCAGCGCCCCTCTCCCCTTCCGGTCCAGGCCGCAGGCGGCCATGATCTGGTCGCCGTCAATGAGCACGCCGTTCTCGTCCACCGCCAGGCAGCGGTCCGCGTCCCCGTCGAAGGCGATGCCGATGTCGTAGCCCCCCGCCTTCACCATGGCGGCCAGGCTGTCGATGTGGGTGGAGCCGCACTTGTCGTTGATGTTCACCCCGTCCGGGTCGGCGTTGATCACGTCGGTCTGGAGCTTGGGGAAGCGGTCGAACAGCCGGGCGGCGGTGGTGTAGGAGGCCCCGTTGGCGCAGTCCACCAGAATGCGCAGGCCGGCCAGGTCGCTGGTGATGGTGGACTCCAGGTGGTCGATGTAGTCCAGAACGGCCTTCTCGGCCACATAGCTCACCTTGCCGATGTCCCCGCCGGTCTTCCGACCCACGTCGTTGTGGCCGAAGAGGACCACGTCCTCGATCTTCTCCTCCAGCTCGTCGGAGAGCTTGTAGCCCTGGCCGTTGAAGATTTTAATGCCGTTGTGCTCAAAGGGGTTGTGGCTGGCGGAGATGACGATGCCGGCGTCCGCCTTCTCGTCCACCGTCACCCAGGCCACGCCGGGAGTGGGCAGAGTGCCCAGGTCCAGCACGTCCGCTCCCGCCGTGCACAGTCCCGCAATCAGGGACCCCTTCAGCAGGTCGCCGGAGATGCGGGTGTCCTTGCCGATGGTCACCAGGGGTTTTTCTCCCGGCTTCTTGCCCTTGGCCAGGACCTGGGCCGCGGCCAGGCCCACCTTGTAGGCCAGGTCTGCGTCCAGTCCGGCGTTGACTACGCCGCGAATGCCGTCGGTTCCGAATAATTTACCCATGGAAATACACCTCATTACTTGTTTGATTTTTTTGATTTCAAATAACCGTTTTTCGGTGGTTTGCTCAGTGTATGGAAACGTATGAAACTATGCCGCGGGGGGATTCCGCCGTCTGCGGACGGCGGGTTACTTTGCCCGCGGCGGCAAAGTAACCAAAACGCCGCCGGGGACGCGGCCGATGGACTACGGCTCCGCTGTGCTTCGCCTAAGTCCATAGGACCGCTTTCCCCGGACCCCGTTTACGGGGGCGCTCTCTTGATAGATGCTGCAATATTTCCGGCGCGCAAAATCTGAGTGACTCTCCGCAATTCAATCCGGGCCCACTGGGGCCCTGCGTATGTAAAAATTTCAGGTTTTGCCATTCAACCACCGCGCCTGAGTTTGCCGAGCCAACGGCCCCGGTTCGTCGGCGGCCGCGCCGCAATCATCAGTCACCCAAATTTCCGTTTCAGGGCCCGCTCCACCGGGAAAATGCTCCCAATCAGGGCAAGCGTCTGAATGGTTACCACCACAATGCTGGCCACGCTGACGGTCTCAATGCCGCGCCCGAAGGTCAGCACGGCCGCCAGCAGGGCGGGGAGAAAAGACAGCTTTCCCAGGCGCACCCACAACCGTCCACAGGTCTCGTGGGCAAAGTCCCAGGTCTCCTGATTTTTCATGGACCGGGCGGTGCGGTAGCCGTACCATGCGTTGATGGTTCCAGGGGGATGCTTGAGAAACCGCGTCCCGATTCCCACCATGATTCCTGGGATCAGCAGGTCCATGGCGGTGAAAAAAAGCCAAAAGGCCATGCGCTTCCCCTCCCTGCTTTAGAAGCTCAACTGATCCAGCCCTCCAGAGATCTCTCCCCCGGGTACGGGCAGGCCCAGGTGCTGATAGGCCTTGGGGGTGACGCACCGGCCCCGGGGGGTGCGGGTGAGGAAGCCCAGCTGCATGAGGTAGGGCTCGTACACGTCCTCCAGGGTAACCGCCTCCTCGTTGATAGTGGCGGCCAGGGTCTCCAGGCCCACCGGCCCGCCCCGGTAGTTCTCAATGATGCTCCGGAGCATCCGGTGGTCGATGGCGTCCAGGCCCAGGTGGTCGATCTCCAGGGCGGTGAGGGCCTCGTCGGCCACCTTTTTGGTTATAACCCCTCCGGCCTTCACCTGGGCGAAGTCCCGCACCCGCCGGAGCATCCGGTTGGCGATCCGCGGGGTGCCCCGGGAGCGCTTGGCGATCTCCATGGCCCCGTCGGGCTCGATGGGCACCTCCAGGATGCCGGCGGACCGTGTGACGATGAGGGAGAGCTCCTCCGGGGTGTAAAGCTCCAGCCTTAACGTCACCCCGAACCGGTCCCGGAGGGGGGCGGACAGCTGGCCCGCCCGGGTGGTGGCCCCGATGAGGGTGAACTTGGGCAGGTCCAGGCGGATGGAGTTGGCGGACGGCCCCTTGCCGATGATGATGTCGATGGCGTAGTCCTCCATGGCCGGGTACAGGACCTCCTCCACCGACCGGTTCAGGCGGTGGATCTCGTCCACAAAGAGGATGTCGTTCTCGTTCAGGTTGGTGAGCAGGGCGGCCAGGTCCCCCGCCTTCTCGATGGCCGGTCCGGAGGTGATGCGGATGTTCACCCCCATCTCGTTGGCGATGATGCCGCTGAGGGTGGTCTTGCCCAGCCCCGGGGGACCGTGGAGGAGCACATGGTCCAGGGGCTCATGGCGCATTTTGGCCGCCTGGATGAACACCTCCAGGTTGCCCTTGGCCTTCTCCTGGCCGATGTACTCCCGCAGGGTCTTGGGCCGGAGGGAGTACTCCCCCTCGTCCTCCCGGGTGAGGGAGGTGGTCACCAGGGGCTCGTCCAGCGCCTCCGGCTCAAAGTCTGTGTTGGAAAAATCGATTGCCATGGGTTCACTTCCTGTCTGATGGTACGTTAAAATACAGAAAAATCACAGCCGCTCCGCCAGCTCACGCAGGGTATCCAGAAAGGCCTCCTCCCCCATGGTGTTCATTTTGAACAGCATGGCCTGGCTCCCTCCGGCGGTAATGGCAGACAGGCACAACTCCTCCCCGTCCCCCACCAGGGTCACCGTCATGGATACCCGGTTGCCCCCCGTCCAGCTGTACCGCTCGTACACCCGGACACAGCAGCGCACCCCGGAAAACATGATATAGCTCTCATCCTCAAAGCTGGCCGAGGAGCTGGCGCTCAAAATTCCGTCATGGAGATAGCGCAGGGTCTTATCAAAGTCGCCGCGAAACTGTTTTTCATACTTGGCCATTGGGTCTCAACTCCTTCTAACCCTTTTTCAGGACCTTCATTCCCTCAAACATGTTTGCGCCGTCGGAAAAAATCTCCAAAAATTTGTCCTCGCCCCAGTTGAAAACGACCCCCAGGCCGTTTCCCCGCCCGGCGGCGGAGATGGCGGAGGTGAAGGTATCCCCGCCGTCGTTGACCAGCGTCACTGTCAGGCTCAGATAGTTGTCCCCCATCACACTGTACCGCTCATACACCCGGACGGCGACCCGGACGCGGCCGGAGGCATAGTCGCTGCCCCCGGTGTATTCCCCGTGGTTTTTGGTGAGATGGGCATGGAAATACTGCAAAATATCGTCAAATGAATAGGCACTGGGAAATGTGCATTCAAATTGGGCCATACCACGATTTTCCTTTCCAGTTTTACGTGGAGGGAATTTGTGTCAGCTCCTTCGGAAGCGACTCCACCCCGTCCAGAATGTAGAGGTCCAGAATATAGTCCGCCTCCAGATTCTCCCGGGCCGCCTGTGGCGCGTCAGCAAGGACATAGCTCTCGATCTGGCCGCCCCGGTTATCGCCGTAGATTTCTACGACGCATTTGGAGCCTAATAACGTCCCCGTCTGCCAGCGGCCGGATTGGTACAGCCTTCCCGCCTCCGAGAAGGTGTTCATCCCCATCTGCCGCAGGCGCAGCCCAAACAGCCGGCTCTCAAAGGTCATCAGATACCGGTCCCGGGTGGTCCCCTCCTCATAGAGCATGGCCCAGGCTCTGCCCTCCCGGGCGGTTTTCAGCACGGTGATCTCCCGGCCATACCGTGCCCGGTCAAACATGTCTTCCGCATACTGCACCATGCCCTCCTCCGAGGCCGGACAGGTCATGGGACCGAAATATTGGGCCCGAAGGTACGTCCCCGCTAAGACAACCGCCAGCAGACCCGCAACTATCAGGGGCCACCGTCTTTTCTTCATAGTTCCCTCAGACGCTCCTTTCCACCGCCGTCCGTCCTTTTCTGGAAGCGGTGTCCGGTGTTGGCGTAAATCAGTCCTCCCCCGATGACCAGGAGGTAGGCGGCGATCCCCGCCCCGTACAGCCACCCCTGGTCCAGCGCGGTCCCCAGGGCCACGGGGACCCAGCAGGCCGCAAGGGCAAACATGAGCTTCCCCATAAACCGGCACAGGGCATTTTTATCGTACCGGGCCTTTTTCTCCTTGGACATGGTGTTGTATCCGGCGATGAGAAAGGCCCCCTTCCCCTTGGAGAACAGGACGCCCAGCCCGACAAACAGAGCTGTCACCGCCAGTTCCGCAAGCAGCAATCCCATGGTATCTCCCTCCCCGTGCCCTTTCGCACTCATTCTGCATTCTGCATTCCTGCATTCTGCATTGTCCCCTACCCTTTCATCATCTTCTTCAGGGCCTCTTTGATGACCTGCTCCAGAGTGAGGGCGTCCAGGTCGACGCCCTTCAGGGCCAGGTTGATCTCCCCCTGGGAGTAGCCCAGCACCGCCAGGGCGGCGGAGGCCTCGGACAGCTTGTTCTCCGGGATGACGGTAATGCCGGAACCGCCGTAGCTCTCCCCCTGGATCGAGGCGGTCTGGCCCTTGGCCAGCTTGTCCTTCAGCTCCAGGATGATGCGCTGGGCGATTTTTTTGCCAATGCCCTGGGCTACGGTGAGGGCCTTCTCGTCCCCGGTGATGATGCTGAGGGCCAGATTGGCCGGGGTGCTGGCGGACAGGATGGACAGCGCCGCCTTGGGACCCACGCCGGACACGGAGGTGAGCTGCTGGAACAGGTTCAGCTCCTCCTGGGTGGCGAAGCCGAACAGGTCCACCCCGTCCTGGCGGATGCTCAGATAGGTGAAGAGCTTCCCCTTCTCCCCCTTTTTCAGGGCGGACAGGGTGTAGCTGGTGGTGCGGCAGGCGTAGCCCACCCCGTTGCAGTCGATGACGGCCAGGTAGGGCTCCACATGGGCCACCGTGCCCCTGAGATAGTAGAACATGAAACAAACCCCTTTTTGGTTGAGAGTGGAGAGTGAAGAGTTGAGAGTGGAGAGAAGCGTTCAGGCAACCGGAGAGTTTTAGAAGATCGGAATCTCCACTCTTCACTCTCCACTCTCCACTCTGACATGCGCCTTCAGCGCGTGTCATACCGGCTTGGGTCAAAGGCCCGCTCGGTGTTCAACAGGCTGGTGGCCGACCGGCCGTGGCAGATGGCGATGGCCAGGGCGTCGGCGGCGTCGTCGGGCCGGGGGATCTGCTTCATGCCCAGCAGCCGCTGGGTCATGAGCATCACCTGCCGCTTGTCCGCACCCCCGTAGCCCACCACCGCCTGCTTCACCTGCATGGGGGTGTACTCGAAGATGGGCACCCCCAGCTTCTCCGCCGCCAGGAGGATGACCCCCCGGCCGTGGGCCACGGCGATGCCGGTGGTAATGTTTTTGGTGAAGAAGAGCTCCTCCACCGCCATCTCATCCGGGTGAAAGGTGCGGATCAGCTCCTCCATGTCGTTGGAGATCTGCAAAAGCCGGTTGGACAGGGGGATGCCCGGCGGGGTGGTGATCACCCCGTACTGAATCAAGGTATTCTTCTGCCGCTCCGCCCGGATGACCCCAAAGCCGATGGTGGCCACCCCGGGATCGATGCCCAATACGATCATGCCGCCCTCCCTGAACTTTCTGCGCAAACGAAATCAGTTTATTGTATCACACTTTTCCGGGCTTGGGAAGCCTGGGAAATGCTTCTGATCTGTGGTAGGATAGGGGCAGCAAATTCAAGTCTTAAAAACGAGGTGGTTTTATGGACCTGTATTCCACGCCCCTGGAGCTGCTCCCCCTGGAGGGCCTGCGGCTGGGGGAACAGCTCCTCCCCCTCGCCGCCTCCAAGGAGCAGGCGGAGGCCCTGCTGGGTCCGGCGGAGGAGTTCCAAGGAGACCAGTGGTACTACGCCGAAAGCGAGCTGCGCCTGGACTTTGACCAGTCGGGCCGGTTGGAGTTTATCGAATTTTTAGGGGGCCTGGAGGGCCGGCTCCAGCCCACCATCTACGGCCTGCCCGCCTTCCAGACCGGGGCCGGCGAGTTGATTGAGGAACTCACCCGGCGCAACAACGGCCCGGTGGACGACCGCGAGCAGGGCTATTCCTACGCCTTCCTGAACATCAGCGTGGGGGTCTACCGCTCCATCCTCCCCAAGGACGTCCGGGAGCTCATCGCCGAGATGGAGGCGGACGGAATCCCCACCCTCAACAACCCGGATCTGGAGCTGGACAAACGCCGGGCGGAGCACTGGGAGACCATCGGCATCGGCCTTTCGGGCTATTACCAATAAAAACACCGAAAATCCAATCTCCCCAGGCGGAACACGGGCAAATTAGACATTGACAACGGCTTTTCCATCGGGGATAATAACAGACATGGCACACAAATCCTGCCTGAAAAAGGAGTGCAGCATATGACAAAGGTAAATCAGAACTTCCTGAAGCTCCCCGGCAGCTACCTGTTTTCCGAGGTGGCCCGGCGGATCTCCGTCTACTCCGCCGCCCATCCGGAGGCCAAGATCATCAAGCTGTCCATCGGCGACGTGACCCGCCCCCTGGCCCCCGCGGTCATCGAGGCCATGCACCAGGCCGTCACCGAGATGGGCACCTTTGAGGGCTTCCACGGCTATGGCCCCGAGCAGGGCTACGACTTCCTGCGGGCGGCCATCGCCCAGCACGACTACGCCGCCCGGGGCGTGGATATGAAGCCCGAGGAGATCTTCGTCTCCGACGGCGCCAAGAGCGACTGCGGCAACATCGGCGACATCTTCGGGGTGGACAACGTGGTGGCCGTGTGCGACCCGGTGTACCCCGTGTACGTGGACACCAACGCCATGGCCGGCCGGGCGGGCGAGTACCAGGCCGAGCTGGGCCGCTGGTCCAAGCTGGTCTATATGCCCTGTGTGGAGGAGAACGGCTTTACCCCCCAGCCTCCCAAGGAGAAGGTGGACATCATCTACCTGTGTTTCCCTAACAACCCCACCGGCGCGGTGGCCACCAAGGAGCAGCTGAAGGTCTGGGTGGACTATGCCAACGCCAACGGCGCGGTCATCCTGTACGACTCCGCCTACGAGGCCTTCATCACCGAGGAGGACGTGCCCCACACCATCTATGAGGTGGAGGGCGCCCGCACCTGCGCCATCGAGTTCCGGTCCTACTCCAAGACCGCCGGCTTCACCGGCAACCGCTGCGCCTACACCGTGGTGCCCATGGAGCTGGAGCGGGACGGGGCCAAGCTCAACGCCCTGTGGAACCGCCGCCAGTGCACCAAGTTCAACGGGGTGCCCTACGTGGTCCAGCGGGGCGCGGCCGCCATCTACACCCCCGAGGGCAAGGAGCAGACCCGGGAGGCCATCGCCTACTACCAGAACAACGCCAAGGTCATCCGGGACGGCCTCACCGCCGCCGGTCTCACCTGCTTCGGCGGTGTGAACGCCCCCTACATCTGGCTGAAAACTCCCAACGGCATGGGCTCCTGGGAGTTCTTCGACCTGCTGCTGGATCAGGCCAACGTGGCCACCACCCCCGGCGCGGGCTTCGGGCCCAGCGGCGAGGGGTACATCCGCCTCACCGCCTTCGGCGACGCGGAGGCCACCCGTCAAGCCGTGGAGCGCATCAAGACTTCTCTGTAACCAAACACCAGCCGCCGGCTGTGCCGGCGGCTGGAATTTTTCTGCCTCCGCAAGAAATTCGCAAGAATTTTTCGGGAAAATCACAAGCTCCCCATGGGAAAACCTTCAAACAAAAAACGCCTTGCTTTGGTACGATTGGATCATCCAAGCAAGGCGTTTTGCCGTTTTAGGAGGTCTTTTCTATGAAACCCATGGATATTTTGGTGCTGTTCGGCGGGTGCTCCACCGAGTACGGGGTGTCTCTGGAGTCCGCCCACGCCGTCCTCTCCCACATGGACCCGGAAAAATACCGCCCCATCCCGGTGGGCATCACCCGGGAGGGGGCCTGGTACTGGTACCCCGGCCCCCTGGAGGCCATCCCCAAGGACCGGTGGCAAGAGAACCCGGCCTGCGTCCCCTGCACCCTGCGGCTGGACCGTGGAAACTGTGCTCTGCTTCTGTTGGACAAAAACGAACAGGAAATTCCCTTTACAGCTGTTTTTCCGGTGCTCCACGGGAAGAACGGGGAGGACGGCACCATCCAGGGGCTCTTTGAGCTGGCGGGAGTGCCAGTGATCGGCTGCGGCGCCCTGTCCAGCGCCCTGTGCATGGACAAGGTCCGCTCCCACCAGCTGGCCGCCCTGGCGGGGATGGCCGTCCCAAAGGGGACGGTGGTCACCCGCCCCTATGACCCGGAGGCCCTGGCCGAGGCCGCCCGATCCATCGGCTATCCCCTGTTCGTCAAGCCGGTGCGGGCGGGCTCCTCCTTCGGAGTGACCCGGCTGGATAGGCCGGAGGGCCTCATCCCCGCCGTGGAGGAGGCCTTCCGCCATGACCGGGAGGTTTTACTGGAGGAGGCCGTCCCCGGCTTTGAGGTGGGCTGCGCCGTGCTGGGCAACGGGGAGCTCACCGTGGGGCTGGTGGACGAGATCGAGCTGTCCGGCGGCTTCTTCAATTTTGAGGAGAAGTACACCCTGAAAACCTCCGCCATCCACTGCCCCGCTCGGATTCCCCAGGAAAAGGCGGCGGAGATTCAGGCGGCGGCCAAGGCCATCTACCGGGCCCTGGACTGCCGGGTGTTCGCCCGGGTGGACCTGTTCCTCACCCCGGAGGGGAAGATCGTCTTCAACGAGGTGAACACCATCCCCGGCTTCACCTCCCACAGCCGCTATCCCACCATGATGAAGGGGATCGGGCTGGACTTCTCCACCCTGGTGGACCGGATCATCACGCTGGGGGTGACAGGATGAAACGCCTCACCCTCCATCGGTCCCAGAGCTTTCGCGGGCCCCTGATCCTGGTGAATCGGGACCACCCTCTCCAGGAGACCGGAACGCCCGAACTCATCCCCCTGGACGCCGCCTATCCGGACATCCGCATGGAGCGCCGGGCGGGAAAACTCCTGTCCGCCTGCATCCAGGCCGCCGGAGGCCGGGGAACCATCGTCCCCGTGTCCGGCTGGCGCAGCTTTAGAGAACAGCAATCCATCTGGGACGACACCTTAGCAAAAGAGGGGGAGGCCTTCACCCGGCAGTATGTGGCCTTCCCCGGGTGCAGTGAGCACCAGACCGGCCTGGCCATGGACCTGGCCAAGGCCGCCCCCAGCATCGACTTCATCCGCCCCGACTTTCCCGACGAGGGTCCCTGCGGGACCTTCCGCCGCCTGGCCGCCCGATACGGCTTCATTCAGCGCTACCGCCGGGAGAAGGAGGCGGTCACCCGCATCGCCGGGGAGCCCTGGCACTTCCGGTATGTGGGGGTGCCCCACGCCCTGCTCATGGAGGAGAACCGCCTGTGTCTGGAGGAGTACGTCCCCTTCCTGCAAAGCGGTGTAAAGGTATGCCGCCTGTCCAACGGGCGCACCGCCCGGGTGTCCTGGCTCCCCTGCCCTGGGGAGACAGTCCAGACCGAGCTGCCCGAGGGCTGCTGGCAGGTCTCGGGGGACAACCAGGGCGGGTTCATCCTCACCCTGTGGGAGGGCGGGCTATGAGCGGAAAGCCTCTCTCCCCCGCTCTGGACCGGTTCCGCCTGCTCTCCGCCCTTCTGGTGGTGTGCAACCACACCTCCCCTCTGGACTCCTTCGCGGCTGGGGCGGACTTCTGGCTCACCCGGGTGCTGGCCCGGGTGGCCGTCCCCTTCTTCTTCATGGTCAGCGGGTATTTTCTCTCCCAAAGAAATTGGGCGCACACGGGGAAATTTCTGAAAAAGACCGCCCTGGTGTACGCCCTGGCGGTGGTCCTCTACCTGCCTTTAAACTGGTACAACGGGGGCTTCGCCTCCCCCCTCCAGTGGCTCCAGAAGCTGCTGCTGGACGGCACGCTGTACCACCTTTGGTACTTTCCTGCGGTCCTCCTGGGAGTGGTGATCGCGCGGAATCTGGCCCGGCTCCCCGCCCCCGCCGCCCTGTCCCTGGCCGGGCTCCTCTATCTGGTGGGCGTGGGTGGTGACAGCTATTATGGCTTTACAGTCGCTGTCCCGGTGCTGAAAACCCTGTATGACGGCATTTTTCTGGTGTTCTCCTACACCCGGAACGGCCTGTTCTTCGCCCCCCTCTTTCTTCTGCTGGGGGCGGCGGGGCTCCGGTGGAGCCGCCGGACCTCCGCCGCGGGCTTCGTCCTGTCCCTCCTGGGCATGAGCCTGGAGGCACTCTGGCTCCAGGGCCTCGACTGGCCCCGCCACGACAGCATGTACCTGGTCCTCCCCCTGTGCATGGTCTTTTTGTTCTCCCTGCTTTTGGGAGAAAACCGGGGCGAGGACAAAAAAGCCCGGCGGGCGTCCCTGCTGGTCTACCTCCTCCACCCCTGGTCCATCGTACTGGTGCGGGGCGGCGCTGAGGCGGCGGGCCTGGAGGGCATTTTCGTACAAAACAGCCTGGGCCACTTCTGCGCCGTGCTGGCCCTCACCGCCGGGATGGCGCTGGCACTGGACGGACTGCGGCCCATCCGGCCCGATCCGCGTGGCCGTGCCTGGGCGGAGGTGGACCTGGAGGCCCTGGCCCGCAACGCCCGGACCCTGGAGAGCACCCTCTCCCCGGAGTGCCGGCTCATGGCGGTGGTAAAGGCGGATGGCTACGGCCACGGGGCGGTTCCAACGGCCCGGCGGCTTTGGAGGGAGGGGGTGCGGGCCTTCGCCGTGGCCTCCCTGTCCGAGGGCATTTTCCTGCGAAAGCACGGGGTCCGGGGGACCATCCTCATTCTGGGCTATACCCCGCCCCGGGAGGTGCCCCTGCTCCGGCGGTGGCATCTCACCCAGACGGTGGCCGACGAGGCCCACGGCCGGGCCCTGGCCGCCCAGGGGAAATCGGTCCAGGTCCACCTGGCCCTGGACACGGGGATGCACCGCCTGGGCGTCCCGGCGGAGGACCGGGCGGCCATCCAGCGGCTGTACCGGCTGAAACACCTGCGCATCACCGGCACCTTCTCCCACCTGTGTGTGTCCGACTCCCTGGAGCCGGACCAGGTGGACTTTACTCAGAAGCAGCTCGCCCGCTTTTACGGCACACTGGACTGGATGCGGGAGCAGGGCCTGGACCCGGGGGCGGTCCATATCCAGGCCAGCTACGGGATGCTCAATCTGCCGCCCCAGCCCTGTCACTACGCCCGGGCGGGGATCGCCCTGTACGGGGTATACAGCGACCTCTCCCCTGTCCACCGCCGCCTGCCCCTGAAGCCGGTCCTGACCCTCCGGGCCCGGGTGGCCTCGGTGCGCACCCTCCACTCCGGCCAGGGGGCGGGCTACGGCCTGGCCTTTCAGGCCCGGCGGGAGACCCGGCTGGCCGTGGTCACCATCGGATACGCCGACGGCCTGCCCCGGAACCTGCCCCAGAAGGGCGGCCGGGTGCTCATCCGGGGGACCTTCTGCCCCATGGTGGGGCGGATGTGCATGGACCAGCTGCTGGTGGACGTGACCGATCTGCCCGAGGCCGCCCCGGGGGACGTGGTCACCCTCATCGGCCGGGACGGGTCCAAGGAGCTGCGGGCAGAGGAGCTGGCCGTCCGGTGCGGCACCATCACCAACGAGCTGCTCTCCCGCCTGGGGGCGCGGCTGGAGCGGGTGTACTGATAATCAAAGAGGCGAGCAGCGCCTCTACGGCGTACTCAGAAACGGTCCCGGCCCTCCTGCGGCATCCCCGGAGGCGGGCCGATGGGGACATCGGCCCCTACACACAGCAGGTATAATTTCATATCGAAATTGGGCGGCCCGGTGTGCCGCCCCTACGCCCAGCGACAGCAAACGACTGCTCGGCAAAGCCAGGCGCAGAACAGAAATCGCACCGGCTTTAATTTTCCTCTTAGCCAGCCCCCAGTGGGGCGGCAGGAATTTAGATGGCCACTCAGATTTTGCGCGCCGGAAATTTTTTGCCTAGCCAAAGGGATAACCCCTGTCAACGGGGTCCGGGGCCGACTCCCCCTGTCAGGTGGAGATGTCGCGAAGCGACAAAGGGGGTAGGGTAGGCGACTATGAGCACAAAGTGCTCATCTGGAGCCGTCCCCGGCGGCGTTTTGCCCAATCCATCGTTGCTCCCGGTGAAGCCCAGCGCAGCGGGTTCGCCGGGAAGAGGAGGAGCAAGGGAGCGGGCGCAGTTTTCGCCGTCAGGCGGAAACGGAGACAAGCGGACTTTGCGACGACGAGCCGCCGCGGGCAAAGTAACTCGCCGCCCGCAGGCGGCGAAATTCCCCCTGCGTATAACAAACTCAATCCAAAATCTGCCCCCATCCGCCCCAGTGTGCGCACTGGGGCACCTTCCCCCCAAGGGGAAGGCTTATATAAAAAACAGAAAACCCCCGGTTCCGCAAAAACCGCCGGAACCGGGGGCGCTTTCATAGTTTGAAGGCCAAAAACAAAATTACATCTGCACCCGATGGAAGACCTTCTTGCCCTTTTTGAGCATCAGGCCGTCGCCCTGGAAGTCGGCGGCGGTGTAGCTCTGGGCCACGTCGGCAACCTTCTCGCCGTTGGCCTCCACGCCGCCCTGCTCCACCAGGCGGCGGGCCTCCTTCTTGGAGGGGGCCAGCTTGCACTTGAGCATCAGATCCAGGATACCGATGGAGCCGTCGGTGAGGTCGGCCTCGGTGAGGGTGGTGGCGGGCACGTTGCTCATGTCGCCGCCGCCCACAAACAGCGCCTTGGCGGCGTCCTGGGCCTTCTGGGCCTCCTCCTCGCCGTGGACCAGCTTGGTGAGCTCAAAGGCCAGGATCTCCTTGGCGGTGTTCAGCTGACTGCCCTCCCACTTGTCCATCTCGTCGATCTGCTCCAGAGGCAGGAAGGTGAGCATGCGCAGGCACTTGAGCACGTCGTCGTCCCCCACGTTGCGCCAGTACTGATAGAACTCGTAGGGGGAGGTTTTCTCCGGGTCCAGCCACACGGCGCCCTTGGCGGTCTTGCCCATCTTCTTGCCCTCGGAGTTGAGGAGCAGGGTGATGGTCATGGCGTGGGCGTCCTTGCCCAGCTTTTTGCGGATGAGCTCGGTGCCGCCCAGCATGTTGGACCACTGGTCGTCGCCGCCGAACTGCATGTTGCAGCCGTAGTGCTGGAACAGGTAGTAGAAGTCGTAGGACTGCATGATCATATAGTTGAACTCCAGGAAGGACAGGCCCTTCTCCATGCGCTGCTCATAGCACTTGGCCCGGAGCATGTTGTTCACCGAGAAGCAAGCGCCCACGTCCCGCAGCAGGTCGATATAGTTGAGCTTCAGCAGCCAGTCGGCGTTGTTCACCATCTGGGCCTTGCCCTCGCCGAACTCGATGAAGCGCTCCATCTGCTTCTTGAAACAGTCACAGTTGTGCTGGATGGTCTCGGGGGTCATCATGCTGCGCATATCGGTGCGGCCGGAGGGGTCGCCAATATAGCCGGTGCCGCCGCCGATGAGGGCGATGGGCCGGTTGCCCGCCATCTGCAGCCGCTTCATCAGGCACAGGGCCATGAAGTGGCCCACGTGGAGGGAGTCGGCGGTGGGGTCAAAGCCGATATAGAAAACGGCCTTCCCCTCGTTGACCATCTTGGAGATCTCCTCCTCGTTGGTCACCTGAGCAATCAGTCCGCGGGCTTTCAGTTCTTCGTAACAGGTCATCGATCTTACTCCTTCATCTTGATTTTATTTTGAAATGGGAATTATACGCTGGATTTTGCTCCCTGCCGGGCCTGGATCACATTGTACCCCACCACGCCCACGATGACCACCGCCGCGCCCACGAGGGCGAAGGGACCCATGTACTCCTGATAGAATACCGCCACCAGAATGGGGTTGAGCACCGGCTCGATACCGGAGACCAGGCTGGCCATCACCGGGGGCGTGGTTTTCAGGCCGATGGCCAACAGGATATAGGCCAGCGCCACCTGGAACACCCCCAGGACCACCAGACTGAGGATGGCGGTGGGCGGGAACTCCGTCTCCTGAATCAGGAAGGGCAGGCCGGTCACCGAGGAGAGGACCTCCCCCCAGAACACCGAGGAGAGGGCGTCGCTGTCGGGCATGTCGTTCATCAGAAAGACCCCGGCGTAGGACACCCCGGACAGGAGGGCCAGGAAGTTGCCCAGGCCGCCCCCCATCTCCAGGCTGTCCACGAAGAAGAACAACACTCCGCCGAACACCACCGCGCAGGCGATCAGGTCCAGCCTCCTGGGCCGCTTGTGCCAGAACAGCAGGGAGAACACGATGACGAAAATAGGGGCGGTAAACTGAAGCACGATGGTGTTGGCCGCCGTGGTCAGCTTGTTGGCCACCGCATACAGCAGGTTGGTTCCGAACACGCACACGGCCCCAAGGAAAATCCAGCGGTTCAGCCTGGGCGGGTGCTTCGTAACTGCCAGAAACAATCCGATGACCACCAAAGCAATGGCGGTGCGCCCGCCGTTGATGGCGATTCCGCTCCAGGGAATCACCTTGATGCACAGTCCGCCGATGCTGTACAGCACCGCCGCGATGAAAACGAACAGCACCCCGGTCCGCCGATCCACTTCCATAGTTTCTTTCAATCCTCCAAAACGAAAGCTGGGACAAACAGAAAACCCTCTGCCCGGGTTTTCCGGACAGAGGGCATTTGATGCAAACGCGGTACCACCTCTGGTTCGCCCGCCCCTCGCGGCGGCGGGCCTCACGGAGTTCTCCAAAACTCCCACGCGGTAACGGGCGAACCCGGCCTGTCCCCTACTGGGCCTTTTCCTCGGCTGTTCAGGCGGCTGCTCCAAGGGGTAATTTCACAAAGCCCCTCTCCCCCTTCCACCAAACCGGGGGCTCTCTGGGCAGGGACGCGCTCTGCTAACATCCTTTTCCTCGCAGTAAGGGAACTGTAACACAGTTTTGAGGGATTGTCAAGGGGCGGTTTCCTTTTTCGGCTGTGTTTTTAGGCGCAGAGCACAGTATTCTGAGTGTGCTGCGATTCCGCCGCCAGGGAAGAGTTTGCTGTTTTTCTGGAACCCGGTTCCAGGCGGCGGGTCACTTTGCCCATGGCGGCAAAGTGACCAAAACGCCCCCGGGGGACGCGGCCGACGGGCACTTCGTGCCCATAGGACCGCTTACCCCCGGACCCCCATTACGAGGGACGCATTACTGAATCATTCAGCAAAATTTCCGGCGCGCAAAATCTGAGTGACGATCTAAATTCCCACCGGGCCACTGGGCCCTGAGTTTGCAAAAATTGCGGCTGGCGCAGTTCCGTGCCTGCGCCTGGGGTTCCGAGCCAACGCTCCCGGGGCGTTTTTCCCTGGGCATATCGCAGGTCCGATTGTCAGGGATATGTGGTGCAGCTTTTGGGGAACGTCAAGAAAAATGCTTCTTCTTCGATACCATACCGACCAACAGCCCAACGGCAGAAAGGAACAGAATCGCAAGGATATCGACCGGCCCGGCAGTGCGGCGCCGCCAGAGAGGAGATATTCCAGCAGGGACAGGGTGAGCAGACGGCACAGCAGATATGCGGCGGAGAAGCCCAGCAGCACACACCCGGCCTGTGGGACGGACAGTCCCTCTCTGCCCAGGAAAAACGACAGGAGGAGGGTGAGCACCGGCAGGAACAGGTACTGCACCACTATGACATGGAGCATCGCCATCTGCGGGTCTCTGCAAAAAAGCCAAAACACCGCCACAGACAGTGCCCATGCCGCAGCGAAAATTCGGATCAACTGATAAAAACAGCGATTTACGTCCACATCCCTCTTCAACCTCCTTGTTGCAGTGGGAGAGCCAGGCTAAAATTTTGCCAGCTCCTCCTCCACATCGGCAAAGAAGCGGCACAGGTGGAAGCCGTCCGCCGCCGCGTGGTGGATATTCAGAGACAGCGGCAGGGTAATCCTTCCCCACCCGTCGTCCTCATATCTGCCCCAGGTGATCACCGGAGCCAGATACGTTCCCTCATCAAAGATGTGCATGTCAAAGGATTTGTAGTGGACCCAGGGCAGGCAGGACAGGTCAAAGGTGTTGGGTGGAAGCTCCCGCTGGTCAAAACCGCGGCAGCTTGCAAAGCGGGCCTGATCTTCCTGGAAGCGTTCGTAAAAGACAGAGAAGTCCGGGTCGTACTCGGTGACCAGTTTCGCAAACCGGCTGTCCTCCCGGTGAAATTGGGCGTAGTACGGGGAGACCACATCCCAAATGCCGGGATTTCCCGCTGAATCCCAGCCCATGCGCAGCTCCGCCCGGCGGTTGACCGCCGTGCTGGCCACCCAGATCATGGCCGGGTAGAAGGCCAGACCGCTCCCCTTGACGGCCCGCAGAAAATCGGTTATGTCGACCTCCACCGTCAGGCTCATGACACAACGCAGATCCCGGATAAAGTGGCGGAACACCTCCGCCCGCTCCCAGGTATTCCAGTCCACTGGTGTAAAGTTCATCTCATTTACCTCCTAAAATTGTTTGGATTTTAGGAGGCCTCCTCAAGTCCACGCTTCACCGCGCTTCCCGCCTTTCTTCGTGATATGCCAACAGGCGGAGGAGGGATGCACTCCTCCCCCACCTGGTTGGTTCCAACGATTAAAATTTCGCGGCCAGAGGCAGCTGGCTGATCATAAGATAGCCGGCTAAAACAAGCCGCACTATTCCAACTAAAACGAAAGAAATCACACAAAGCTCAATCAAGCGAATTTTATCCCGCAGCAGATTTCGAAACGCTTCATGTCCAAAAAGCAAATCATAAATTAACGACGGAAGAAACAGCACGCCCAGCAAAAACAGATAATCGAATGCCCTCATAAAATACCTCCTGGGAAAGTCTCACAAAGTTTTTTGCTTCTTTTCTTTCAGGAAACCAGGGACATAACGTTCTTTTGCACCGCATTCTCTTCTTCGCTGTGAAACGCGGATTGACTGCACGTGAACGGCCCAGGCCGGCTTCTCTTGGTCTTCGGCCAATTCACCTCCAGGAAACCCTGACGGTTTCCTTTCACACTATCTTTCCCTCCGAAACCTGACAGTCCTCACAGAGGCAAAACGAAGTTTTGCAGAAAGTTCTTTTGCCTACTTTTCTTCCAAGAAAAGTAGGTCAGATTCTGGAAACGCCGGTGCGGCGGGCGGCCTCGGCCACGGCCTGGGCCACGGCGGGGACCACGCGGGGGTCGAAGGGCTTGGGGATGATGTTGTCCTCGGAGAGCTCCCCGTCGGGGATGACGGCGGCCAGGGCCTGGGCGGCGGCCATCTTCATCTCCTCGTTGATGTCGCTGGCTCGCACGTCCAGAGCGCCCCGGAAGATACCCGGGAAGGCCAGCACGTTGTTGATCTGGTTGGGGTAGTCGCTGCGGCCGGTGGCCACCACCCGGGCTCCCCCCGCCTTGGCGTCGTCGGGGAAGATCTCCGGGGTGGGGTTGGCGCAGGCAAAGACGATGGCGTCCTGGTTCATGGTCCGCACCATGTCGGGGGTGACCAGGTTGGGGGCGGACACGCCGATGAACACGTCGGCCCCTGCCATCAGGTCGGCCAGCTTGCCCTGCTTCTTCTCCCGGTTGGTGACCTTGGCGATCTCCTGCTGGGCCCAGTTCATCTCGGGGTTGCCCTCGTACAGAGCGCCGAACTTGTCGCACAGGGTGATGTCCTGGAACCCGGCCTGGAGCAGCAGCTTGGTGATGGAGATGGCGGCGGAACCGGCCCCGGAGAACACCACCTTCACGTCCTCCTTCTTCTTGCCCACCACCTTCAGGGCGTTGGTGAGGCCGGCCAGGGCGATGATGGCGGTGCCGTGCTGGTCGTCGTGGAAGACGGGGATGTCGCATTTCTCCTTCAGCTTGCGCTCGATCTCAAAGCACCGGGGGGCGGCGATGTCCTCCAGGTTGATGCCGCCGAAGGAACCGGAGATGTTGTAGACGGTCTGGACAAACTCGTCCACGTCCTTGGTCTTGACGCACAGGGGGAAGGCGTCCACGTCGGCAAAGCGCTTGAAGAGGACGCACTTGCCCTCCATCACGGGCATGCCGGCCTCGGGGCCGATGTCGCCCAGGCCCAGCACCGCGGTGCCGTCGGTGATGACGGCCACCAGGTTGTGGCGGCGGGTGAGCTCATAGCTCTTCTCCGGGTGCTTCTGAATCTCCAGGCAGGGCTGGGCCACGCCGGGGGTGTAGGCCAGGGACAGGGACTCCTTGTCGTTGGCGGGCACGGTGGCGATCACTTCGATTTTTCCCTTCCACTCCCCGTGGAGGCGGAGGGATTCCTTGGCATAATCCATAGTTTTGTCCTCACTTTTCTCTGTTCTGCGCCCAGACCTGAGCGTCGTTTCGGTTTTATTATACCGGCTTTTCCAAAAAACGCAACCGGACCGGGAAAATTTTCCGGGGCGGCCGCCTCCCTCACAGCTCCAGCCCGTCAGGATAGGCCCGGTCGATGAGCTGGTACCGCTCCCCTCCTCTCCATAAAAATGCCCCGGTACCGCACAGGGAACCGGGGCGCTGCAATGTCTTGTTAAACTTCCTTGACGCTGGCCAGGATGATGCGGAGCAGCTCCTCCTTGCCCGTCCCCTTTTCGGCCGAGAAGGGGATCAAGGGGGTGTCCTCCCCCAGCTCCAGGGTCTCCCGGATGCGCTGGAGGTTTCCTTCCACCTCGCTCTTTTTCAGCTTGTCCAGCTTGTTGGCCACCACCACCACGGGGCAGCCCGCGTCCCGGTACCACTTTGCCATGGTGCAGTCGTCCGCCGTGGGCTTGTGCCGGGCGTCCACGATCATGACCCCCAGGGTCATCTGGGACCGGTCGGCAAAGTAGCTCTCCATGAGCTTGCCCCACCGGTCCCGCTCGCCCTTGGACACCTTGGCGTAGCCGTAGCCGGGCAGGTCCACCAGATAGAAGGCCCTGTCGATATTGAAGTAGTTGATGTGGGTGGTCTTGCCGGGGGCGGCCCCCACCCGGGCCAGATTCTTCCGGTTCAGCAGCCGGTTGATGACGGAGGACTTGCCCACATTGGAGCGGCCGGCAAAGGCCACCTGGGGCAGCTCGTCCCGGATAAAGTCCTTGGGGGAGGCGGCGGAGAGGATGAACTCCGCCTTCTGTAAATTAATGGGCATGGCTCCCTCCTCACTGGCGCAGGCGGGCAGCCCCCCGGCTCTTGCCGCCGGGCAGGTTGTCCTCCAGGGCGCGGCTCACCTCCGCCTCCCCGCCGGGGGTGCGGATGGCCTCGGAGAGCACCTGGTCCGCCTGGTCCACCAGCACAAAGTGGAGGGCATTGCGCACGGTCTGGTCGATCTCGTCCAAGTCCTTGGCGTTGTCGGCGGGGATAATGACCGTCTGGATGCCGTTGCGCAGGGCGGCCATGGTCTTCTCCCGCAGGCCGCCGATGGGCAGCACCCGGCCCCGCAGGGTCACCTCGCCGGTCATGGCGACGCCCCGCTTCACAGGGGCCCCGGTGAGGGCGGACACCATGGCGGTGGTGATGGCGATGCCGGCGGAGGGCCCGTCCTTGGGCACGGCCCCCTCGGGGAAGTGGACGTGGATGTCCTTCTCTTTATAGAAGTCGGCGGGGATGCCCAGCCGGTCCGCCTGGCTGCGGATGAAGCTGAGGGCCGCGTGGGCGGACTCCTTCATCACGTCCCCCAGGTTACCGGTGAGCTCCACCTTGCCGGAGCCGGGGACCACATTGACCTCCACCTCCAGCAGCTCGCCGCCCACCGAGGTCCAGGCCAGGCCGTTGACCACGCCCACGCGCTCCTCCAGCACCTGGCGCTCCGGGTAGTACCGGGGGGCGCCCAGGAAGTCCTTCAGATCCTTGTCGGTAACCTTCACCTGCTTCACGTCCTCATTGGACACCAAGCGCATGGCCGCCTTCCGGCAGATGCCGGCGATCCGGCGCTCCAGCACGCGGACGCCCGACTCCCGGGTGTAGGAGACGATCATGGCCCGGATGGCCCCGTCGGACACCTTCAGCTGGCTCTTCTCCAGACCGTGGCGCTTCATCTCCTTGGGCAGCAGGTAGCGCTTGGCGATCTGCAGCTTCTCCTCGTCGGTGTAGCTGGGCAGCTCGATGACCTCCATCCGGTCCAGCAGGGGCCGGGGGATGGTGTCGGTGGTGTTGGCGGTGGTGATGAACAGCACGTCGGACAGGTCGAAGGGCACCTCCAGAAAGTTGTCCCGGAAGGTGCTGTTCTGCTCCACGTCCAGCACCTCCAGCAGGGCGGAGGCCGGGTCGCCCCGGTGGTCCCGCCCCAGCTTGTCGATCTCGTCCAGCAGGATCAGGGGGTTACAGCTCCCCGCCTGGTTGATGGCGGCGATGATCCGGCCGGGCATGGAGCCCACGTAGGTCTTCCGGTGGCCCCGGATCTCCGCCTCGTCGCTGACGCCGCCCAGGGAGATGCGGGCGAGCTTCCGGTTCATGGCCCGGGCCACCGACATGGCCACCGAGGTCTTGCCCACGCCGGGAGGGCCGACAAGGCAGATTACCTGCCCCTTCAGATCAGGGGCCAGCTGCTTCACAGCCAGGAACTCCAGAATGCGCTCCTTCACCTTGTCCAGGCCGAAGTGGTCGTGGTCCAGGGCCTTCCGGGCAGCCTCCACGCTCACCCGCTCGCGGGTCTTTTTGCCCCAGGGGAGCTCCAGGCACACGTCCAGATAGCTGCGCAGCACGGTGGCCTCGGAGGAGCCGAAGGGCTGCTTGGCCAGCCGGCCCAGCTCCTTCTCCAGCTTCTCCCGCACCTCGTCGGGGAGCTTGGCCTCGGCGATCTTCTTGCGGTAGTCCCCGATCTCCGAGTCGCCGCCGCCCTCGCCCTCGCCCAGCTCAGCCTGGATGGCCTTCATCTGCTCCCGCAGGTAGTAGTCCCGCTGGTTGTCCGCCATCTGCTCCCTGGCCCGGTTCTGGATCTCCATATCCAGCCCCAAGATCTCCACCTCCCGGGTGAGCAGGCGGTAGAGCCGCTCCAGGCGGCGCACCGGACGCAGCTCCTCCAGGATGGCCTGCTTGTCGCTGTTGCGCATGGCGATGTTCTGGGCGATAAAGTCGGCGATATACCCCGGGTCCTCGCTGGCCAGCACGTTGATGAGCAGGTCGGGGGCCGTCTTGGGGGCCAGCTCGGTGTACTGGCGGAACATCTCATAGGTGGAGCGGATCAGGGCCTCGGTCTTGGCGGAGTTCTGCCCCGCCTTCTCCTCCTGGATGGGCTGCACCTCCGCCTCCAGGAAGGGGGCGGAGCGCAGCAGCCGCTTCAGGCTGCCCCGGGTGCCCCCCTCCACCATCACCCGCACATTGTCGCCGGGGGTGCGGAGGATCTGGCGCACGTTGGAGACGGTGCCGACGGTGTAAAGGTCTTTTGCTTCCGGGTACTCCACCCCGATGTCCTTCTGTCCCACCAGGAACACCGGATCGCCGGAGGCCATGGCCTCCTCCAGCGCCTTGATGGAGATCTCCCGGGACACGTCGAAGTGGATGAGCACATTGGGGAACACAGTCAGCCCCCGCAGGGCGATGACCGGCATCTTGACGGTCTCTTCCATCGTCCATTCTTTCTTCATGGTTCTCACTTCCTCTCTGGGATCTGAACACAGACGGCCAAGGGGAGTCCCTCTCCCCCGCCGCTCAGGTTTGAAAAAACAGCCCCGGCCCGCCGTTTGGAGGGACCGCGGGGCTGTTCAGTTTCAAATTGATTTGCGGGCCTCAGCCCACGTTGGTGCCGGGCATTCCGCCCCGCTCCGGCCGCAGGGCGGCCTTGCCCAGGGGCAGGCGGGCCTGCCGCTCCGGGTCCCGGATGATCTCCGGCTGGGCCCCCTCGGTCACACAGGGGGCGGTGATGGTCACCTTGGCGATGGTGGGATCGGAGGGCACGTCGTACATGATCTTGTTCATGACCTCCTCCAGAATGGCCCGCAGGCCCCGGGCGCCGATGCCCCGGTCCACCGCCCGGCCAGCCACCGCCTCCAGGGCGTCCTGGGTGAACTCCAGGTCCACGTCGTCGTACTCCAGCAGCTTCTGGTACTGCTTCACCAGGGCGTTCTTGGGCTCGGTGAGGATCTGCACCATCTGCTTCCGGTCCAGGGACTGGAGGGTGGTGATGACGGGCAGGCGGCCCACCAGCTCGGGAATGATGCCGAACTTCAGCAGATCCTGGGGCTGGATCTCCTTCAAAAGCTCGCCTACATTGCGCTCCTTCTTGCTCTGGATCTCCGCGCCGAAGCCCATGGAGCGCTTATCCAGACGGCCCTCGATGATCTTATCGATGCCCTCGAAGGCGCCGCCGCAGATGAACAGGATGTTCTTGGTGTCGATCTGGATGAACTCCTGGTGGGGGTGCTTCCGACCGCCCTGGGGCGGCACGTTGGCCACGGTGCCCTCCAGGATCTTCAGCAGGGCCTGCTGTACGCCCTCGCCGGACACGTCCCGGGTGATGGAGGTGTTCTCGCTCTTCCGGGCGATCTTATCCATCTCGTCGATATAGATGATGCCCCGCTCGGCCAGCTCGATGTCGTAGTCGGCGGCCTGGACCAGACGCAGGAGGATGTTCTCCACGTCGTCGCCCACATAACCCGCCTCGGTGAGGGTGGTGGCGTCGGCGATGGCGAAGGGCACCTTCAGCACCCGGGCCAGGGTCTGGGCAAACAGGGTCTTGCCGCAGCCGGTGGGGCCCATGAGCAGGATGTTGCTCTTCTGGAGCTCCACGTCGTCGCCGCCGCCGAAGTAGATGCGCTTGTAGTGGTTATATACCGCCACCGACAGGGCCACCTTGGCAGCCTCCTGGCCGATGATATACTGGTCCAGCACCTGGTGGATCTCCCGGGGGGTGGGGATGGCGTCGGGAATCTCCCCGGCGGCGGAGTCCTGGATCAGGTCGCTCTCGTCCTCCAGGATGCTCATGCACAGCTGGACGCACTCGTTGCAGATATAGGCGCCGGGGCCGGCGATGAGCCGGCGGACCTGATCCTGGTGCTTGCCGCAGAAGGAACAGCGGATGGCGCGCTTTTCGTCGTTTTTTGCCATGAATCTCTTACCTCATAGTTTCCGCGGTGGGAGAGGGCGGAATGTCCCGCGCGCCCCTCCAATTCACCGTTTCTCGATGACCTTGTCGATCAGGCCGTACTCCAGGGCCTCCTGGGCGGTCATGAAGTTGTCCCGCTCGCAGTCGGCGGTGACCTGCTCCACGCTCTTGCCGGTGTTCTCGGCCAGGATGCGGTTCATCCGGCTCTTGACCACCTCCAGGCGCTTCAGGTGGAGGGCCATGTCGGTGATCTGCCCCTGAGTGCCGGCGGAGGGCTGGTGGATCATGATTTCCGCGTTGGGCAGGGCCAGACGCTTGCCCTTGGTGCCGGCGGCCAGGAGGAAGGCCCCCATGCTGGCGGCCAGGCCGATGCAGATGGTGGACACGTCGCACTTCACATATTGCATGGTGTCGTAGATGGCCATGCCGGCGGTGACAGACCCGCCGGGGCTGTTGATGTAAAACTGGATCTCCTTGTCCGGGTCCTGGCTCTCCAGGTACAGCAGCTGGGCCACCACCAGGGAGGCGGTGGTGTCGTTGACCTCCTCAGACAGGAAGATGATGCGGTCGTTGAGCAGACGGGAGAAGATGTCGTAGGACCGCTCTCCCCGGTTGGTCTGCTCTACTACATAGGGAACTAAGCTCATAGATAATACTCCTTTTTAGACGGTGATACAAAAGTATGCCCGCCGGACCGGAACATGATTCCATGTTTCAGGGAAATGGGAGCTTTTTTCTCCGCTCCCTGGATGTGAATCCACCCGGGGCGGCCTGAGCCGCCCCGGGTCGACTGTCTCTCTCTTACTCCGCCTTGGGCTCCTCAGCGCTCTCCTCGGTCTTCTTCTTCCGGGTGCGCTTGGGCTTCTCCTCGGCGGGCTGCTCCTCGCCGGCGGCCTCCTCGGTCTTCTTCTTGCGAGTGGTCTTCTTGGGCTTCTCCTCGGCGGCGGCCTCCTCCTTCTTGGGGGCCTCGCCCACCTTGGCCTCGTCCACCACCAGCTTGGAGGCCTTCTGGAGCAGCAGGTCCTGCTTCAGGGCGTCCACGGAGACGGCGGCCTTCACCTGGTCGGGGGTGAGCTTGTACTGCTCCGCCAGCTTGCCGACCTCGGCCTCGCACTCCTCCTCGGTGACCTCCATGTTCTCGGCGGCGGCCACGGCCTCCAGAGCCAGCTGGGTCTTCACCTGGCGCAGGGCGGAGGGCTTGGCGGAGGTGCGGAGCATCTCGGGGGTCATGCCCATCATCTTCAGATAGTCGTCCATGGACATGCCCTGGCCGGACATGCGCATGGCGTACTCGTCCATGATCTTGTCCAGCTGGGTCTCCACCATGCCGTCGGGGATGTCGGCCTCCAGGTTGTCGATGAGCTGATCCAGCACGGCGCTCTCAAAGTCGTTCTGGGCCTCGGCGGTGCGGCGCTGCTGCAGCTTCTCGCCCAGGTCCTTCTTGAAGTCGGCCAGAGTCTCAAACTCGGACACGTCCTTGGCAAACTCGTCGTCCACCTCAGGGGCCTGGGGCTCCTTGACCTCCTTCACCTTTACCTTGAAGACCACGCTCTTGCCGGCCAGGTCGGGCACATAGTCCTCGGGGAAGGTGATGTCCAGATCCTTCTCGTCGCCGGCCTTCAGGCCGATGAGCTGATCCTCGAAGCCGGGGACGAAGGAGCCGGAGCCGATCTCCAGGCTGTAATCCTCCCCCTTGCCGCCCTCGAAGGGCTTGCCGTCGTCAAAGCCCTCGAAGTCGATGACGGCGGTGTCGCCCATGTGGGCCTCCCGGTCCACGGACACCAGGCGGGTGGCCCGGCGGATATAGGGCTGCAGCTCATTCTCAATGTCCTCGTCGGTGACGTTCACCTCGGCCTTGGGGGCGGTGAGGCCCTTGTAGGCCTTCAGGGTGACCTCGGGGCGGACGGAGACCAGGGCGGTGAAGATGAGGCCCTTCTCCTTGTTGACCTCCACGATGTCCATGACCGGGTGGCCCATGTCCTCCAGGTTCTGCTCCTTCACGGCGGCCTCATAGGCGGCGGGATAGACGTCGTTGATGGCCTCTTCATAGAACACGGCGGTGCCGTACATGCCCTCGATGATCTTGCGGGGGGCCTTGCCCTTCCGGAAGCCGGGGACGGCGATGTTCTTGCGGGCCTTCAGATATGCCTTTTGAACCGCGGCCTCAAACGCATCCGGCTCTACCTGGATGGTCAGCTCCACGGTGCTGTTTTCTTTTTTCTCTACGTTGGTGACCTTCATGAATTCTTCCTCCTGTGGGCGCGAGGCGGCGTTCCTCAAGTGCTCAGCCGCCGCGCCGTATACTTTCGAGACGATATTTTACCAGATACAGGCCGGTTTGACCAGCCCAAATTTCGTTTTTCCCCAGGAATTTTTCGCTAATCTAAGATTTTTTTCGGCTGGAAGCCGATATAGTCGGCCGCCACCAGGTGGTACTCCACCGTCCCCAGCCTCCCGGAGAAGGCCAGGCGGTGGCTTCCCCCGTGGAGATGGCCGTAGTAGCACCGGCTCACCCGGTACCGCTCCAGCAGGTCCAGGATCTCCTGGCAGCGGTACCCCTGGTACAGGGGCGGGTAGTGGAGAAAGCAGAACTTCTCCCGCTCCCCCGCCGCCTTCAGGGACGCCTCCAGGCGTAAAAGCTCCCGGTTGAAGATTTTCGTGCTGTGTTCGCCCCGCTCCTCCTCATAGAACCAGCCCCGGGTCCCGCACAGGGCCACTTCGCCGTACAGGCGGCAGTTGTTGTGCAGAATTTCCAGGGTGCTGAACCCGTTTTCGGCAAAGAATCGTTCCATCTTGGCCGCGGTGGTCCACCAGTAGTCGTGGTTTCCTTTCAGCAGGATCTTCCGCCCGCCGGGCAGAGCGTCCAGAAAGGCAAAGTCCTCCCTTGCCTGCTCCAGGCTCATGCCCCAGGACAGATCTCCGCACAGGACCACCGTGTCCTCCGGGCCGATCTGGGAAAAGCCCTCCCTGAGCTTCTCCACATAACCGGCCCACCCCCCGCCGAAAATGTCCATGGGCTTGTCCGCCCCCAGGGACAGATGGGTATCTCCGATGGCGTATAGGGACATAGACGCAGCTCCTTTAGCGGTTGTCTTATTTCTGTGGACGGAGCATCTCCAGCACCGCGTCCACCATGTGGTCCTTCTCCACGGCCTCATGGAAGCGGGGCTTCTTGTCCCGCAGGGCGGCCAGCGGAGCCGGAACCGGCTCTCCCGTCACCTGGCTGAGCTGGTCCAGGATATCCAGACCCTGGGCCTGCTCTTTGACCCCCAGAGCGGAGAGCACATTGTCACAGAATTTGAAGGGACTGGCGGTGGAGGCGACCACGGTGGGCGTCTCGTCCCCCGTCTCCTGGCGGTACTGCCCCAGGGCGGAGAAGCCCACGGCGGTATGGGGGTCGATCAAATAGTCGAACTGCCGGTAAATCGCGCCGATAATCTTCTTGGTTTCAGTATCGTCGCAGCAGTAGCCCATAAACAGCTTCTGAATCTTGTCCCGCACCCGCTCGCTGACCTCATAGCGGCCGGTTTCCTTCAACTGACCCATGTACTTCCGGACCTCGCTGTCCTCCTGGGTAACGGCCAGCAGCAGCCGCTCCAGATTGCTGGAGATGAGGATGTCCATGGAGGGGGACATGGTGTTGTAGAAGGTGCGGTTGCGGTCGTACACGCCGGTGCGCAGGAAGTCGGTGAGTACGTTGTTGGCGTTGGAGGCGCAGATCAGCCGGTGGATGGGCACCCCCATGTCCCGGGCGTAATAGGCCGCCAGGATGTTGCCGAAATTGCCGGTGGGCACACACACATTGATGGGGTCCCCCAGCTGGATATGTCCATCCCGGAGCAGGTCGCAGTAGGCGGAGATGTAGTAGACCACCTGAGGCAGCACCCGGCCCCAGTTGATGGAGTTGGCGGAGGACAGGAAGTAGCCCCGCTGGGCCAGCTCCTCCCGCAGCTTCTCGTCTGAGAAAAGCTGCTTCACCCCCGTCTGGGCGTCGTCGAAGTTGCCGTACACCGAGCAGACCCCCACGTTGTCTCCCTCCTGGGTGACCATCTGGAGCTCCTGGATGGCGGAGACCCCGTCCTTGGGGTAGAACACCAGAATTTTGGTGTGGTCCACGTCCCGGAAGCCCTCCAGGGCCCCCTTGCCCGTGTCGCCGGAGGTGGCCACCAGAATGCACACCGTCTTCTCCTCCTCCAGCTTCCGCAGGGAGGCGGTGAGCAGGTGGGGCAGCATCTGCAGGGCCATGTCCTTGAAGGCGCAGGTGGGGCCGTGCCACAGCTCCAGACAGAAGGTGTTGGAGTCCAAGGCGCGCACCGGGGCCACCGCCGGGGTGTCGAACTTCTCCGGCCCGTAGGCGGCGTTGGCGAAGTCGGTGAGCTCCTTGACGGAGAACCCGTCCAGGAACAGCTTCATCACGTACACCGCCCGCTGCTGATAGGACATGTCCTTCAGCTCCTCCAGGGAGCGGCGGGGCAGCTTGGGCAGATAGACCGGCGTGAGCAGCCCTCCGTCGTCCGCCAGCCCCTTGGAAATGGCCTGAGCGGCGGAAAACTGCTGTTCCCGGTCTCTTGTGCTGATGTATTGCATCTCGATTCCTTCCATTCTTGTTTTAGGATACGTAATCAATGCGGATCATATCAAGATCCCCTAGTGTTGTATTATGCCATTTTTTCCGGAACAGGTCAACCCCAGGCTTCACAATTCGCCTCCCCGGCGGCGGTTTTTTCTCAAAATGCCCCCTCAATATGTCGTATTTTGGGATTTTTGGTCCCCAACCCGTTGGGGGCCAGCACCTCGATCACATCAAACCGGGGCTGGAGTACGGCGGGGCGCTCCTGGAGGTAGAGCTCCGCAGTGATCCGCAGCTTCTCCCGCTTGCGCTGGTCCACCTGCTCCGCCCCCGTGCCGAAGCGCTGGGTCCGACGCAGCTTCACCTCCACAAAGCAGAGATACCCCTCCCCCTCCGCCACCAGGTCCAGCTCCCCGAAGCGGCATTTCCAATTCCGGTCCAGGACCCGATAGCCCTTTCCCACCAAAAACTTTGCCGCCAGGTCCTCTCCCCAGCGCCCCAGGCGGCGGCTCTCCTCCCCGCTCATAGGTTCTTCAGGAAGGACCGGCGGTGGATGGGGCTGGGGCCGTAGGTCCGGAGCAGCTCATAGTGGAGCTTGGTCCCATAGCCCTTGTGCTTCTGGAACTGGTACTCCGGGTACTCCTCCGCCGCCCTCACCATCCAACGGTCCCGGCTCACCTTGGCCAGGATGGAGGCCGCCGCGATGGAGGCCGACAGGCTGTCTCCCTTTACAAGGCAGCGGTGGGGGGTGAGGATGGCGGCACTCCGCCCGTGGTCCCGGTTGCCGTCGACGAGGGCGAAGTCCGCCCCGGGCTCCAGCTGGTCTATGGCCAGCTGCATGGCCTTCATGCGGGCGCTTAAAATGTCGGTCGCGTCGATCTCCCGGGCGTCCACCCAGGCAACCGCCCAGGCGGCGGCCTTCTCCTGGATGACGGGGAACAGGGCCTCCCGCTTCTTCTCCGTGAGCTTCTTGGAGTCGTTGAGGCCGTCGATCTCCACCCCAAGGGGCAGAATCACCGCCGCGGCGTACACCGGACCGGCCAGAGGTCCGGCTCCCGCCTCGTCGCAGCCGCAGATGTGGGTATGGCCGGCGGCCAGGGCTTCTTTCTCATATTGCCATAGGTCGTTCATGGAGGTTTCCTTCTTTCGGAAGAGGTTTTATCGCCTGTATAGGAGAGCTTTCTGCGCAGAGGATTTCGCCGCCTGCGGGCGGCGACCTTCTTTTTCCATGGCGAAAAAGAAGGCAAAACGCCCCCGGGGACGGCTCAGGCGAAGCGCCGTTCCGGCGCTTCGATTCGCCTTTCCCCGGACCCCTTTTTACGGGGGCGCTCTCCTGGCTTGTACCGCTATGGTTCCGGCGCGCAAAATTAGGAGTGCTTGCCTGCGTTTTCTTCCGGCCCCACTGGGGCCTGGGTGGTCCAAATTTGCTGCTGGTGCGGTTTTCGGACTGCGCCTGAGTATGCTGAGCCAACGCTCCCGATCTCAAACCTTCCCCCAGGGGGGAAGGACGATCCCCCCTATCAGGGGGAAATGTCCCGAAGGGACAAAATGGGTAGGGGGCACGGCGACGCCGTGACGGATGAGGATGCTCTCTTGGACCGCAATCCATATTCCAACGGGCGGGCTGGTGAGGACCCCGCCCCTACGGCGAAAGCCGCGCCGTGGACGTTGGTTCGGCAGAGTCAGGCGCGGTTGTGGAGCCGCAGCAGCGACAATTTTTGCAAGCCCAGGGCTCAGTGGCCCGGATGGAACCGCAGAAGGCCGCTCAGATTTTGCGCGCCGGAAATTTTGCTCAACCTCCCAGGTACGCGTCCCCCGTAACGGGGGTTCTAGGGGACGGGCGGCATGGAGGCAGGAACGGCGCAGCCGTTTCTGCCGATTGCGCCCGCCCCCTGGCGGCTCTTTGGTGGCTTTCTGGCCGTCCAGAAAGTCATTCGCCGCCGGGGCGGCGAAACTTCCCCCGTAAAATCAATCTTCCCCCGGCAGCTCCAGGGTAAACTTTCCTAATTTTCCCCCTCGGAACTCATCCAGCAGGACCCTCGCCATCCGCTCGGTGTCAAACTCTCCCCCGGAGATGCGCATGCCACGCTTTCCGGCGGCCAGCTCCAGAAGGCGGTACCCGTAGGCCACCGTCTCCTCCCCGTCCTCCCGGGCGGGGACTTCCGTCAGCTTATAGGCCTGGAGGGCGGCCGGGTATCGCTCCCCCAGAAAGGCCATCAGGTGGCACCCCAGGGTCTCCACGTCCATGATCTCGTCCTTCACCGCCCCGGTGAAGGCCAGGTGGAGGCCGGTCTGCACGTCCTCAAACTTGGGCCACAGAATGCCCGGGGTGTCCAGCAGCTCCAGCCCCCGATCCACGGTGACCCACTGCTTGCCCCGGGTGACGCCGGGGCGGTCGCCGGCCTTGGCGGACTTGCGCTTGGCCACCTTATTGATAAAGGTGGACTTGCCCACGTTGGGCACCCCCACCACCATGGCCCGCACCGGGCGGCCGACTAACCCCTTCTCCTGCCAGCGGGCGATCTGGTCCTTCAGCACGCCCCGGACCACGTTGGGGAACTGCCCCACGCCGGTGCCTGTCTTGGCATCGGTCTCCAGCACGGAGAACCCCTTCTGTCTCAGCCAGGTCCCCCAGGCCTTGTTTCCCGCCGGGTCGGCCTGGTCCGCCCGGTTGAGCACCACCAGCCGGGGCTTTCCCGCCGTGATGGAGTCGATGTCCGGGTTGCGGCTGGACACCGGGATGCGGGCGTCGATGATCTCCACCACGATGTCCACGTGCTTCAGGTCGGCCTCGATCTGCCGCCGGGTCTTGGTCATATGCCCCGGATACCATTGAATATTCATTGCAGCGCTCCTTTCCGGACCGTGTCTCTCCCCTACACCTGGCTCAGACGCTCCTCCGCCTCCTGCCGGGTGGGAACGAAAAAGACCGCGGTCCCCCGATTGCACTCATAGATAAAATCCCGCAGGGATTTGCTGACTTCGGTGTATGCTGAGAAATCCCCGAAGATGGCCGCCCGAAACCCATAGTTGGTCCACTTCTGCAAAATCTCCCCGGCCAGCCCGGTGCTCAGCCAAAAGAACTCCGGCGGAAAACACTCCTTGGGGATGACCAGCCGGGCGCTGTCCGTCTCATACCGGGCGGAGACCGCCAGCTCCAGCGCCGCGTCCCCGTCCGGGATGGTCCGGTCCGCCGGAATCAAGGCCAGCACCCGGCCATTTTTTGTGACTGTCTCAAACATGCGCTCTCCTCCCTTCCGCCGGCTTGGGCGGCCAGTCTGTTTTAATACGAAAAAAGGAGCGGTCTGCAACCGCTCCTTTTTTGCTCTGGATCAAAGGGCCTCCTTGATCTTGGCCGCCTTGCCCACGCGTCCGCGCAGGTAGTACAGCTTGGCGCGGCGCACCTTGCCGTGCCGCACCACTTCCACCTTCTCGATGGAGGGAGCGTGGAGGGGGAACACCTTCTCCACACCGACGCCGTAGGAGATGCGGCGGACGGTGAAGGTCTCCTCAATGCCGCCGTGCTTCTTGGCAATGACGGTGCCCTCGAACACCTGGATACGCTCGCGGTTGCCTTCCTTAACCTTCAGGTGCACCCGGACGGTGTCGCCCACCTGGACAACCGGGGGCTCCTCTTTGGTGTACTTGTCGGTAAAAGCCTTCATCAGATCCATATCAATTTCCTCCTGTTGTATAGGCGTTCATGCCAGCCATCCTGCCGCGCTCCAAAACCGGCGCGGCGGCCGCAGAGGACCACCCGTTATTTCAGACTAAAAGATGTTATCACAGATCTCTGGAAATTGCAAGTATTTTTTCCGACCCTGTTTCACTGTTTCGAACCTCTCCCGGCGGGCTGCCCGCATGTGCCCAAGACGCGCTTCAGAAGAGGCTCCGGCACCCGGCGGAAGTCCTCCACCCAGCCGCGGCACAGGCCCCGGAGCTCCTCCTCCCGGCCAGCGTACAGGGGGTCCCGCACACCGGCCACGAAAAAGCCCGCCTCCCGGGCGGCGGCGCAGTAGCCCGGGGAGTCCTCAAACAGGATGCAGTCCTCCGGCGACCTCCCCCAGCGCCCCGCCGCCAGGCGGTACAGCTCCGGCTCCCCCTTCCCGATCCCGGTCTCCTGGGCGTACACCACCCCCTGGAACCAGTCCAAGACGCCGTGGCGCGCCAGGGCGGCCCGGCACAGCTCCGGGATACAGGAGGTGAGCACCGCCATGGGAACTCCATGCTCCCGGCACTGCTCCAGGAAGGCGCGCACCCCGGGCTTGAGAGCCAACTGTCCGGCGTAGGCCTCCCGGGCCATGTCCAGCCAGGCCCCCTGGATCTCCTCCGCCGTCTCAGCCAACCCAAACCGCTCCCGGGTGTACCGGGCGGAGTCTGGGGCGCTGTGGTGGGTCACATACCAGGTGTAGTCCTCCGGCACAGGGGAGATCCCATGCCGCCCCAGAAACGCGATGTCAATGTCCAGCCAGATCCCGTTGGAGTCCAGCAGGGTGCCGTCCAGATCAAAAAAGACCATGCTCCCCCTCCTCCGTCCCGGGCGTGAACCAGAACCGCCACGGGAAGTCGATGGCCTCCTGGGCGTAGTCGATGCCGATGCGCTTGCCTGTTTGGATCTCCTGAGGGACTGGGCCCCGGCACACATACAGGGGCGGCCGGTCCAGGGGCAGGGCGTTCTCCGCCCTGGTAAGTGCTAACCCTTTACAGAGTTTTCCCGGTCCGTCCAGGAAATGTTTTTTCTGGTAGGCGGTGAGCTGGGAGGCCTTGCAGCCAAAGCGGTTTTCTGCTATGCTATCCTTATTGTCAACCGGGACTGCCCCCCGGATGAGCACGCCGCAGGGCTCCCCCTCCGGTTCCGTGATGAAGTTGAGGCAGTGGTACATGCCGTAGATGAGATAGACGTAGGAGACGCCCGGCTTGGAGAAGAGGGTCTCCGTCCGGGGAGTGCGCTTATACTGATAGGCGTGGCAGGCCTTGTCCATCCGGCCGATGTAGGCCTCGGTCTCAGTGATCCGGACCGCCAGCTTTTTTCCCCCCCACTCCCGGACCAGATAGCACCCCAGCAGCTCCCGGGCCACGGTGAGGGTGTCCCGGTCATAAAAATCTCTGGGCAGGATCTCCATGCGTCTTCCCCCTGTCTCTGTCTTTGATCCCGCCTATCTTACCATGAAATTTCCCGATGCGCAAATAATTTGAGAGGAGCGCTTTTCCATGTCTGAGGCCGTGATGCGCCGCCTGGCCAAGCCCCTGCTGTTTCTGGCCGCCTTTATCTGGGGCACCTCCTTCTTCATTATGAAAAACACCCTGGACGCGGTGCCCCCCTTCTGGCTTCTGGTCTTTCGGTTCACCACCGGCGCGGTGCTGCTGGGGCTGTTCTGCTGGAAGAAGTGGCGGACCCACTTCACCCGGGACTACCTGTGGCGGGGCGGGCTCTTCGGGGTATTCCTCTTTATCGCCTACACCACCCAGACCTTCGGCCTGACCGGGACCACCCCCTCCAAGAACGCCTTCCTCACCGCCACCTACTGCGTGCTGGTCCCCTTTCTGGCCTGGCGGGTGTTTCACCGGCGGCCCGACCGGTATAACCTGCTGGCCGCCTTTCTTTGCATCACCGGGGTGGGGCTGGTCTCCCTGTCCGGGGACCTCACCGTCACCTGGGGAGACGGCCTGAGCCTGTTCAGCGCCCTGTTTTACGCCCTGCACATTGTGGCGGTGAACCGCCTGTCCGGCGGCAAAGACATCTACTTGCTCACCACTGTCCAATTTGCCTCCACCGCCCTGCTCTCCCTGGCCGGGGGGCTGCTGTTCCAGCCCTTCCCCGCCGGGATCTTCACCCAGCCAGAGGTGCTCTGGCCCCTGGCCTATCTGTGCGTCATGGCCACCACCGTGGCCCTCCTGTGCCAGAATGTGGGGCAGGTGTGGTCGGAGCCCTCCTCCGCCTCGGTGATCCTCTCCCTGGAGTCGGTGTTCGGGGTGCTGTTCTCGGTGCTGTTCTACGGCGACCCGGTGAGTCCCCGGCTGCTGGTGGGGTTTGGGCTGATCTTCATTGCGGTGCTGTGCTCGGAGACGAAATTTTCCTTTCTGCGGAAGAAGAACTCGGTTTCTGTTTAATGGAGGAGTTTCGCCGCTACGGTGGCGAGCTTCTTTCTGGATGCTCAGAAAGAAGCCAAAGAGGCACCAAGGGGTGAGTGGCATGGAGGCAGGATCGGCCGACACACTGCTCCTCGTCTTTCGCTTCCGCTGGCTTGGTGGTAATCGAGAGCCTGGCATTCCCCTGTTTGAAAGCGCCTTTGTTGCGGTGGGGCTCAAGTAGTGCAGTGGGCATATATGAGCCTTCTCCTGGGAGAAGGTGCCGAGCGAAGCGAGGCGGATGAGGGGAAGACTGCCGTTTATGTCGGGCCCCTCACACTACCGGAAGCGTTCCCCTCATCCGCCCCAGTGTGCGCACTGGGGCACCTTCCCCCCGGGGGGAAGGCTTGCGGGCGGCCACATGGGGCCGCCCCTACGGATACCATCCCGATTCGGCGGCGGGGGTAAACCCCCGCCCTACAAAGTTTTCACGACTGAAGCGTTTGCTCTTCCAAGTCAGGCGCAGCCGTGGAATTGCAATCGCCGCAATTTTCCATCCGGCCAGGGCCCAGTGGCCCGGCGGGAATTCAGACCAGCCACTCAGATTTTGCGCGCCGGGAATTTTGCAAAATCCAGCAGGTACGCGTCTCCCGTAATGGGGTCCGGGGCCGACTCCCCCTGTCAGGGGGAGATGGCCCGAAGGGCCAGAGGGGGTAGGGGAGGCGAATATGAGCGCGTCAGCGCTCATCTGAGCCGTCCCTGGGGGCGTTTTGCCTTCTTTTTCGCCATGGAAAAAGAAGGTCACCGCCCGCAGGCGGCGAAACTCCCCCACACGTAAAGCAAACACACTCCCCCAGGTTTGCGTTGAAAAAAACCGTGAAACATGGTATACTACAAAAACCAATCCAAATTCGAGATACAAAGGAGCGTATGAGCATGGTACTGCACGAATCTGGCGAGGACTATCTGGAGGCGATTTTGGTTCTGCGCCAGCAGAAGGGAAATGTGCGCTCCATTGACGTGGCCCAGCATCTGGGCTTCTCCAAGCCCTCGGTGAGCCGGGCGGTCTCCATTCTGAAGAGCAACGGCTATCTGAACATGGAAAAGGACGGGCGGCTGGAGCTCACCCCTCAGGGAGAGTCCGAGGCCCAGCGGGTCTATGAGCGCCACCGCTTTTTGAGCGAGTGGCTGGTGATGCTGGGCGTCTCCCCGGAGGTGGCCGCCGCCGACGCCTGCCGCATCGAGCACGACATCAGCGCCGAGACCTTTGAATGCCTCAAGCGCCACGTCCGCCAGTACACCCAGGACAACCCCTCTTGACCCCTTCCGGCGCGCGAGAGACTGGAGTGCTCCCGCGCGCCGCTTTGTATGTTTCTGAGAAACGGAGGTCTTTATTATGACGTTAGACGAGATCCTGTCCCAAGTAGCCGGGGGCTTCAATCTCCAGGCCCTCTCCCTGGACAACATTCTGCGGGCCGTCCTGGTGCTGGCCGTCGGCGTGGTGGCCATCAAGCTGATCCAGCGGGCGGTGGAGCGCATTCTATCCCGAAACGCCGCCCTGGCCCCCATTCACCGGTACCTCCGCTCCGCCCTGTCCGTTGTGCTGTGGCTGCTGCTGGCCCTGGTGCTCCTGGGGTCCATGGGGGTGGAGCTCACCTCTATCATCGCCCTTCTGAGCGTGGCCGGCCTGGCCGTCTCCCTGGCCCTTCAGAACACCCTGTCCAACCTGGCCGGGGGCATCATGCTGCTGGTGTCCAAGCCCTTCACCATCGGAGACTATGTGGAGATCGGCTCGGTGTCCGGCACCGTGTCCATGATCGGCATGTCTTACAGCACCCTGACCACCGTGGAGAACAAGGAGATCTACATCCCCAACAGCCAGCTCTCCTCCGCCACCATCATCAACTACACCCGATTGGGCCGGCGGCGCATGGAGATCACCGTCAGCGCCTCCTACCAGGACAAGGCGGAGGATGTGAAGGCCGCCCTGGCTGACGCCGTGAGCCAGTTTCCCACCATCCTCCAGGACCCAGCCCCGGAGATCCGCCTGAGCGGATACGGGGACAGCGGAGTCAATTACCTGCTCCGGGCCTGGACCACCACGGGAGACTACTGGGACACCTATTACCAGCTGCTGGAGGCCGTCCTCCCCGCCTTCCAGCGCCGCGGGGTGTCCATGCCCTACCCCCAGATGGATGTGCACCTGATCCCCGCCCCCTCGGAAAAATCCACTTGACAAACCGCCGTTCCTTCGTTAAAATGTAGAACATCAAATGCAGCGACGGGAAAAAAGACAGGGCACGCCCCCTTCAGAGAGCCGGTGGTTGGTGCAAACCGGCGCGTGGCCGCCCTGTGGATAACTGGTCCCTGAGCAGTCCGCCTGAACCAAAAAGTAGGGCGGGACGGTTGGCCTCGTTAGCGGCCGCGGCCTTGTTGGAGGCTTTGAGGGCCGTTCGGGTGACCGTCGGCTGAACCAGGGTGGTACCGCGTGAGCAACATTCCACGCCCCTGACTTGAAAAAGTCGGGGGCGTTTTTTTCTGGCCAAAAAAGGCCTGCCGGCCTTTTCCGGCCGAGGAGATTGCAGCCCGCTGCGCGCGCCCTTCGGGCACACTTGCGGTCTGAGATGTGTTTTTGGGGTCGGCAAAGCCGCCCCAAAAACGATTCCGATGTGTTTTTGGGGTCGGCAAAGCCGCCCCAAAAACGATTCCAAAGCCTTTCGCCGCTGCGGCGGCGAAACTCTGCGAGGCTTTTTCTAAAACACCCCTCGACAGTGAAGATACTTTCATTTAGGAGGAAAGAACCATGAATCCAGGCTACAAAAAGTATATCCCCTTCCAGCCCCAGAAGATCGTGGGCCGCACCTGGCCCGACAAGGTCATCACCAAGGCCCCCACCTGGTGCTCCGTGGACCTGCGGGACGGCAACCAGGCCCTGGTGGACCCCATGAATCTCCAGGAGAAGCTGGAGTACTTCCATACGCTGGTGGACATCGGCATCAAGGAGATCGAGATCGGCTTCCCCTCCGCCAGTGAGACGGAGTATGAGATCTGCCGGGAGCTCATCGAGGGGGGCCACATCCCCGACGACGTGACCATCCAGGTGCTGGTCCAGGCCCGGGAGCATCTGATCAAAAAGACCTTCGAGGCCATCAAGGGCGCCAAGAACGTCATCCTCCATTTCTACAACTCCACCTCCACCCTCCAGCGGAAGGTGGTCTTCCACATGGACACCGACGGCATCACCAAAATCGCCACCGACGCCGCCGACCTCATCTACGAGATGTCCAAGCCCCTCATCGACGAGGGCATGAATCTGCGCTTTGAGTACTCCCCCGAGTCCTTCATGGGCACCGAGATGGACTACGCCGTGGAGATCTGCCAGGCGGTGCTGGACCACCTCCACGCCACCCCGGAGAACAAGGTGATCCTGAATCTGCCCACCACCGTGGAGAACTGCATGCCCAACCAGTTCGCCGACATGCTGGAGTACTTCATCCGCAAGCTGCCCTCACGGGACAGCGCCATCATCTCCCTCCACCCCCACAACGACCGGGGCACCGGCGTGGCCACCGCCGAGATGGGCCTGCTGGCCGGGGCCGACCGGGTGGAGGCCACCCTGTTCGGCAACGGCGAGCGCACCGGCAATGTGGACATCGTCACCCTGGCCATGAACATGTACACCCAGGGGGTGGACCCGGAGCTGGACTTCTCCGACATGAACAAGATCAAGGAGATGTTCGAGCGCACCACCAAGATGCCCGTGGGCGACCGCCAGCCCTACGCCGGCAAGCTGGTGTTCACCGCCTTCTCCGGCAGCCACCAGGACGCCATCAACAAGGGCAGCCAGTATATGAAGGAGTCCAACTCCGACTTCTGGGAGATCCCCTATCTGCCCATCGACCCCGCCGATGTGGGCCGGGAGTACGAGCCCATCATCCGCATCAACTCCCAGTCCGGTAAGGGCGGCGCCGCCTATATCATGGAGCACAATTTCGGCTACGACCTGCCCAAGACCATGCACCCGGAGTTCGGCCACATCGTCCAGGTGGAGACCGACAAGGTGGGCACCGAGATCAGCCCCCAGCGCATCAACGAGCTGTTCCATCAGGAGTATATCGAGGCCAAGGAGCCCTACAAGCTGCTCAAGCACGCCTTCACCGAGACCATCGACGCCGAGGGCCACTCCCACGTGGCCTTCCAGGGCACTCTCCAGCACACCGACACCATCTTCGACGTGTCCGGCGAGGGCAACGGCCCCATCGACGCCTTCTTCCACGCCATCCAGGGGGAGCGTATGGACCACTACACCTTCCTGGACTACAAGTCCCACGCCATCACCAACGGCTCCGACTCCCAGGGCGTGGCCTATATCCTGCTCCAGGACCAGCGGGACGGCAAGAAGTACTGGGGCGTGGGCCTGTCCCACAATATCAACCTGGCTCCCCTCCGGGCCATCCTGTCCGCCATCAACCGCTCCAAGCGGAAATAAGGGTTTCTCCCGTCCATTTACAGATACAGACCCGCGCCGGCCTCCCCTTTTCGGGAGACCGGCGCGGGTTTTCGGTTTTTCCGGGGAGTTTGCGCTCTCCCCGTTCGGGGGAGACGATACAGCAGAAGTCCATGCGGGCGAGGGCGGGCGGGTGAGGACACCCGCCCCTACGGCAGATCTGGAAGCCGCCTGTTCTTATTGTAGGGGCCGGTCCCAGACCGGCCCGCGGGAGGGGCACACCCCAGGGTGGCTTCTCTCGGCCTTCGGCCGATTCACCTTCAGCCCCTCCCCTACGGTTCTCAAGAAACTCTTTTGGGATTGGGTACCCCCAAAAGAAATCTTTACCGCACGCTGGGAATGAGCAGCATCCGCCCGGTGGGCAAACTCCCCTCCTCCAGCTGGTTGGCCTGGAGGATCTGCTCCATGGTGGTGCCGTAGCACTTGGCCAGCTCCCACAGGCCCTCTCCGGGCTCGGCCAGGCGGAGGACCACCGAGGGCTGGTCCCCCTCTCCCCTGGCCCGGGGCTCGCCCAAGGTCGCTCCACACACGGCGGCGAGCTTTCGCTCCTCCAGCACCAGGCACTGGAACTCCAGGTTGAAGCGCACCTCCACCCCTCCGGCGGCGGGGGTTGCAAAGACCTCCCCCGGCGTCACCATCCGGCAGCGGCACAGGGCCCCGGCTGGGGCCTCAAGGCGGCAGGCCACCCCCATGGTCTTCTGGAACACCTGGGGGCTCTCCTCCTCGTCCAGATAGAGGACGGTCACCTGGACCTCCCCCTCCAGCACCAGCTCCTCCCCCTCCCGGCTGCGGCGGATCTCCCCCAGGGAGGCCCAGCTGTCCACCACGCTCCGGGGGGCCGTCCCCGTCTCAAAGAGCTCCCGCACGTTCTGCACCCGGCTGGACAGCTCCAGCAGCTGCCACAGGGACTGGTCCTCCCGCTCCACCTGGGTCTGGAAGGCGGTGCTGTACAGGTCCTGGAGGACAGACACCGGCCTGCGGCTCCAGATCTGGGCCTGGGCCAGCAGGTCCACGGTAAGCTCCAGGGTCCGCCCGTCCTCCCCGGAGGGCTCGCAGCTGTACTGGGTGAGCTCCACCGCCAGGCGGCAGTCGCCGCTCTCCCCCACCCCGGGGACCTCCATCACCTGGGAGAAGGGCATGGACTCGTGGTAGGAGGTCAGACCGCCCCCCGCCTCCTGCATCAGGAGCTGGAGCTCCACCGCCCCCTTGAAAATCAGCTTGGTGCCGATGAGCTTGCACTCCCCGCACAGGGGGACCGCCCGGCAGGCCAGCAGCTGGGCCGCCTCCCCCGGGCCGCCGTTGAGGCGCACCTGGTCGGAGAAGGTAAAGGGCTTCTCCTGGACGGCGGAGAGCTGGTAGGTCTCCCCCTCGGTGATCTTCTCCTGGACCCCGTTGGCCTCCGGCTCCAGCACCCCCTGGCAGCACACCTGCTCTTTGGGCTGAAAGGCGGTCAGGTCCACCGTCAGGTCGGCCCGCAGCAGTACCTTCCGGGGGTTCAGGGCCCGGGCCTCCGCCCCCCGCAGGCGGACGCAGGCCTGTACTGTTCCCCGGTCCGTGAGGCCGGGGGCCTCCAGCTGGGCGGTGAAGGGCAGGGCCGCCTCCATGCGGCGCAGCCCTCCCCCCGCCTCGGGCTGGTACAGGATCACCGCCCGCACCGTCCCGCTGGCCTGGGCCATCCCCTCTTTGGCCTGCTTGCCGTTGAGGGCCGCCTGTCCGCACACCGCCACGATGCGTAAAATGTCCGGACAGGCGTCCGGCACGATGGACTCCAGCGTCTCCTCCTGGCAGACGGTCCCGTCCGCCAGCACCTCATAGCCTTGGATCACATCCCGGTCAAATTCCAGTTCCATACGGTTCCTCTCCCTTTTCCATCCGTGTCCGCGGTCCCCGCGGCTTGGCTTTGGGACACTATATGTATCCGGGAGGGAATGTATGACTGCTTGTTTCAGCCCTTGAGGCCGAAGATCCTGCGCAGCAGCCCCCGCAGGCATTTGGGGGAACGTACCACCACGATACCCATATCAACACGCGCCTCCCCTCTGTGAGATCATGTGCGGAGCCGCCCTCCCGGGCCTCTCCGTTACACCCCAGTATATGGCGGGGCGGGACCGGCTGACACCGGGGGACAAGACAAAAACGCCCCCGGCCGCTGAGACCGGAGGCGTTTTGTCAAAAAAGGTCACCCCTTCTTCCGCAGGAAGAAGGTGAGGAAGAACCACACCGCCAGGTACAGGGTGATGGCGGCTCCGGCGGAGGACCCCACGTAATAGGAGGTCATCAGACCGGCGATCCCCGCCAGCACCGCCCCCAGCAGAGAGAACAGGTGGTACTGGAACAGGTTCCGGGACACGTTCCGGGCGGCGGCGGCCGGGAGAACCAGCAGGGAGTTGATGACCAGCAGGCCGACCCATGTCATGGACAGGGTGACCACCACGGCGATGGCCGCGGAGAAAATGGTCTCCTGCCAAAAGACCCGCACCCCCCGGCTGTCCGCCAGGGCCGGGTGGACGGCGGAGAGCATGAGCTGGTTGAAGGAGAGCCCCCACAGGGCGCACACCAGCAGCAGGATGAGGGCCAGCACCCCGATTTTGGAGGGCTCCACCGACAAAATATCGCCGATGAGCAGGGAGTTGAACTTGGTGAAGGACCGGCTGCCCAGGGTGGAGATGAAGATGCCCAGGGCCACGGCGGTGGAGGAGAACACCCCGATCACCGTGTCGCTGGCCATGGCGGTGCGGCGGCGCACCACATTAAAGAGGACGGCGAATACCACCGCGAATACCACCGCCGCCCAGGTGGGCTCGGCAAAGCCGCACAGGGCCCCGATGGCCATACCGGTGAAGGCGGAGTGGCCCAGGGCGTCGGAGAAGAAGGACATGCGGCTGTGGACCACCATGGTGGAGAGGATGCCGAACAGGGGCGAGATGACCAGCACCGCCAGCAGGGCGTTTTTCATAAAGTACATGGAGCCGCTCTCCGCCCACTCAAAGGGGAGCAGGTCCACAATGGCGTACCAGAGTTCCATCTCACATCCCCCCTTTCCCCATCCGCAGATGGAAGGTCTCGTAAAACTCCGGGGAGGCGGTGACCTCGTCCGGGGGCCCCACCTTCAGGATGCGCTTGTTCAGCAAAATCACTTTATCCGCAAACTGGTTCAGGGTGGCGAAGTCGTGGGTGGACAGGAGGATGGACAGGTCGTACTCGGTGCGCAGCTCGTCCAGCATCTCCAGCAGCTGGTGCTCCCCCTCGATGTCCACCCCGGACAGGGGCTCGTCCAGAATGAGGATGTGGGGCACCGGCTCCAGGGCCAGGGCCAGCAGCACCCGCTGGAGCTGTCCCCCGGACAGGCCCCCCATGGGCTTGTCCAACAGGTCGCCCCCGTGGACCCGCTCCAGGCTCATCCGGCACCGCTCCCGGTATTTTTGGGGGATGGGCAGGCACACCGGCCACTTGGAGGTGGCGGCGGTGAAGAAGTCCAGCACCGAGATGGGGTCCCCCCGGTCAAAGCTGGGGGACTGGGGCACATAGCCGATGAGGGGGCGGGTCCCCCCCATCACCGTCCCGTCCGCCAGGCGGATGGCCGGCCCCCCCGCCGGGGAGAAGGTGATGTTCCCCTGATAGGAGAGCTGGCCCAGAACGCTGCGGAACAGGGTGGACTTGCCCGCCCCGTTGGGGCCGATGAGGGCGGTGATCTCCCCGCAGTGGAGGTGGAAGGACACGTCCTCCAGGATGTCCTCCCCCTGGATATGGACGGACACCCCCTCCAGCTTCAGGCAGCAGGAATCCGAGCAGCCCCCGGACATTTTCCCGTGTTTGATCTTTCTCATGCCAGCACCTCCTCGCCCGCAAAGCCGTTGACGATGGTCCGGATGTTCTCCATCAGGCCGCCGCAGTAGTCGTCGGACAAAGTCCCCCCGTCCGGCCCGTCCATGAGCATGGTGAGCTGGGCCACGGCGCAGCCGGTCTCCCGGGAGATGGCCTGGGCGGTGGCGTCGGAGCCGTTCACCTCGGTAAAGATGACCGGCAGGTCGTGCTCCTTTACAAGGGCTGTGATCTCATTGATCTCCTTGGCGCTGGCCTCGCTGCCCTCCTCCTCCTCGATGGAGGCCAGCAGGGGCACATCCAGGAAGTTGGCGAAGTAGCGGAAGCCGTCGTGGAAGGTGACCAGACCGGAGAGCTCCACTCCGTTCTCCTCCAGGGCCGTGGACAAAATCTCCCGCGCCATAACGCCGAAGCTGCTGACATCTGTCATGGCATTGATAGCGTTCTCCCGGTACTGCTCCTGGTGGTCCGGGTCGGCCTGGTTCAGGCCGGCATACAGATTTTCCACCACCTGAGCCATGTTGTCCGGGTCCATCCAGTAGTGGGGGTCGTAGTGGCCGTGGTCGTGGCCGTCCTCCTCCTCGGTGTGGACGTGATCGGCGTTCTCCAGGAGGGACACCCCCTCCGAGCAGTCGATGACCAGGGCGCTGGAGGCGGCCAGGGCGTCCTCCATAAACTCCTCCAGGTCCGCCCCGTTCAGGGCGATTATGTCCGCCGTCTCGATCTTCTTCATGTCGGTGACCGTCAGGGTGTAGTCGTGGAGACAGGACACCTCCCCGGTGTTCAGCCGCTCCACCGCCACGCCGTCCACCCCGTCCGTCACCGCCCTGGCGGCCAGATAGACCGGATAGGTGGAGACCAGAATGGTCAGCCGGGCCTCCTCCCCTCCCCCGGTCCGGGCGCCTCCGCACCCGGGCAGCAGAAGGGTCAGGGCCAGCAGCAGGGCCAGTATGTTTCGTCTGCGCATGGATATAAATTCCTTTCCTCGGTTCAGAGCATTGCCGTTCAGCCCACCTAGTATATCTTTTTTTCCCCAGTTTGTAAATATCCAGCGAGTTTGCTTCGGCTTACTTTTCAAAATTTTTGCCGTCCTCGGGCAGAATGGCCCCCTGAACTGGACCGCGCATTTTTATGAAAACCCCGTTGACAGCAGAGGTTTATTGTGATAAACTCCACTTAGAAAGAAGGTTTATTCCGATAAACCCGTGAGAGGAGGAATACCCATGGAAAAATTGTCCGAGGGCGAGTGGAAGCTGATGGAGCTTCTGTGGGAGGACGCTCCGGTGAACTCCACCCAGCTGGTGGCCCGGTGCCGGGAAAAACTCCAGTGGAGCAAGAGCACCACCTACACGGTGCTCCGCCGCCTGTGCCACAAGGGGGCGGCGGCCAATGAGGAGGCCACCGTCACCCCCCTGGTCACCCGGGAGGAGGTGCTGAAGGCCCAGGGGGAGGAGCTCTCCCGCCAGGCCGGAGGGGTGTCCCCCTTCCTCACCGCCTTTTTCAGCGGCCGGAGGCTCACCCAGAAGGAGGCGGAGGAGCTGAAACAGCTCATCGACCAGCACACCTGGGAGGGATGAGGGATGGAGTTCGGAATCACGCTGCTGTTTACCATGGGTAATGTGTGTTTGAATATGGGGGTTGTCTTTGGCGTGTTCCTCCTGCTGCGCCCCCTGCTGGTCCGCATTGTGACCCCTCAGCAGCGGGTGTGGCTGTGGTACGTATTCTGGTACTCCGCGCTGTTCTTCACGGCGTGGGGATGTATCTCCTATCATCGCGTGCTGCCGGTCACCGTATGGGACCTTCTGGGCGTCTCCGCGGCCAGAAGCTATGCGCTTTTTAGGGGTCCGCTCTTTCTCCCCCCGGACTACGACGGGCCGGGGACCTACGCCCTGACCCTGCCGGGCGGAGTCCGGGTTCCCATAGCGCTCACCGACACTGTGTGTCTGGCTGTGGCGGCGGTCTATCTGGCCGGGGTCGTGTGCCTGGCGGTGTGGATGGTCCGCCGGGCCCTGGCCCTGCGGCGGCTGGGACAGCAGGGGACCCGGACTGAGGTCGGCCTGTGGTCGGATTTCGGCAAGCCCAAGGAGGAGCCGGACGCCCCGGACACCTGTCCGGTGTGGCTCGCTCCCAATCTGCCCACCAGCTTCGCCTTGTGGAACGCCATCTACCTCCAGGAAGAGCTGCCTCCGGAGCGCCGGCGGCTGGTGCTTCTCCACGAGCTGGACCATCTGTGCCTGCGGCACGGCATGATCAAGGGCTATATGTCCTTCGCGCTCATCGCCGGCTGGTGGAACCCCCTGATCTGGCTGGGCTACCGGTACACCTGCCTGGACATGGAGCTCGCCTGCGACGCCAGGACCATGGAGCGCCTCTCCCCCCAGGAGCGGCGGGAGTACGCCCAGACTCTGGTGGAGCTGGGCTCCGGCCAGCGGCTGTGGGACGTGCCCCTGGCCTTCGGGGAGAGCGACGGGGAGCGCCGGGTGAAGGCCCTGCTGGCCTGGAAGCCCCTGACCATCCCCCGAAAGCTGCTGGGCCTGTGCGCGGCGGCGCTGGTCATGTGCCTCTTTCTGGGCACGCCGTAGCTTGGAAAATCGGAATCTGCCGTCTGTGCGGAACATTTCAGAAAAATTGGGAGGTGCCGTTATGCTGAATCAGCTCCTGTGGCTGCTTTTGTCCGGCTATTTGAATCTGGGACTGGCGGTGGGCCTCGCCTGCGGAGCGCTTTTGCTGCTGCGTCCCCTGCTGAAGCGGGTCCTGTCCCCCCGGCAGCGGCTGCTGCTGTGGATGACCGCCTGGTTCTCCGCCTATACGCTGCAGGGATACCAGCTGCTCTCCTACCTCCATGTGCTCCCGGTCACCTTCCGGGACCTGATCACCCCCAGGACCATGGAGAACCTCTCCTTTGACCGAGTGCCCGCCTACTTCCCCGACTGCCAGGGGGACCAGCAGATCAATCTGGCCCTCCCCGGCGGCTTTTACGTGCCCCTCTCTCTGGAGCCGTGGATGGCTCCCCTGGCCGGGGCGGTTCTTTTTGGGGGCGTTGTCCTCCTGACCCTGTATTTTTCCCGCCGGAGTGAGGGGATCAAAGCCCAGGCCAGCCAGGGCAGGCTGCTGGACTGGGACGGGCCGGAGCTGAAACCCTTTTACGGCCTGAGGCCGGCGGACGACTACGTCCTGGTCCGCCTGTGCAGGGGACTGCCCACCAGCTTTGTGTACCAGAAGGCGGAAAAATTTGACGGGATCAAGTACAACATGATCTACCTCCAGGAGGAGCTCCCCCCGGAGCGGATGGCCCTGGTCCTCCGCCACGAGCTCAACCACCTGAAGCGGAACCACACCTGGATGAAGGGCATCATCACCTGCGGACTGGTCCTCCACTGGTGGAATCCCCTGATCTGGCTGGCCTATAAGTACACCTGCCTGGACCTGGAGATGGACTGCGACCGGTTCACTCTGGAGCAGCTCTCCCCCCAAAACTGCCGGGAGTACGCCAGGACCCTGGTGGAGCTGGGGGCGGGAAAACAGATCTGGGACGCCCCCCTGGCCTTCGGGGAGAGCGACGGGGCGGCCCGGGTGAAGGCCGCCGTGACCTGGAAGAAGCGGACCGTCTATGTGCAGGAGGCCTGGAAGCAGAAAAACTTCTGGCTTCGGCTGCCCAGCTTCCTCCTGTTTCTTCTGCTCCTGCTGTTCTTTGTGGGCGGCCCCTCCAATGTGGTCCTCCCGGCGGACATAGACCTTCAAATCACAGAGCAGTTCGGCAGCCGAGAAAATTTCCTCCAGCAGGAGCTGGACCGGCTCGGGCTCCCGGACTCCGTCACGGTCCAGCAGGGGTGGCGCAGTTTCCAACAGACCTGGTTCTTTGACGCCGTCTATCAGCTGTCCGACGGACGATGGGTGGAATCCAACTGGTACCGCTATTCAGATGGGACTTGGTCTCATATGGGCTGGGACTGGCTCTCCGGCCCGCCGGATCTCGCCGGATATACGGCGTATTACCCATAACAGAGAGGAAATCATCCCGTGTACATTCTTATAAAGCTGATCACAATCTTTTTTAATATGGGCGTGGCCTCCGGATTTCTGGTGGGCGCGCTGCTCCTGCTCCGGCCGGCGCTTGTGCGGGCTCTGTCCCCCCGGCAGAGGCTGTGGCTGTGGTTCCTGGCCTGGGGCGCCGGATATTTCCCTGTCTGGTACAATGTTTTGACTCTCCCCCGCATCCTCCCGGTCACTCTGCTGGACCTGATTACCCCCCGGACCATGGCGGATGAATCCATCCCCGCCTACCTGCCCGTTTTTCAGGGGGGCGGCCAGTACAATCTGGCCTTTCCAGGCGGAGCTTCAGTGACCGTCTCTCTGGAATGGTGGATGGCGGCGCTCTTCTGTCTGGTGTGGGCCGCCGGGGTGATTCTGATGTTCCGGCGGTTTGGCCGGCAGAGCAGCCGGCTGAAAGAGGCCGCCCTCCAGGGGCGGCTGCTGGACTGGGACGGGCCGGAGCTGGTCCGGCTTCAAATTCCACGTCCGGAGGACGCCCCGGTACAGGTACGCCTGTGCCGGGACCTGCCCACCAGTTTTATCTGCAGCGACTGGGAGAGCCGGGATGGGGAGTCCATCTCCACCATCTACCTCCAGGAGGACCTGCCTCCCGAGCGGATGGCCCTGGTCCTCCGGCACGAGCTCAACCACCGGGTCCGCATCCACGGAATGGTCAAGGCGGCGGTCACCTTTGCCCTGGCCCTCCACTGGTGGAATCCCCTGTTGTGGCTGGCCCACCGGTACGTGTGTCTGGACCTGGAGCTGGACTGCGACCAGGCCACCTTGAATCAGCTCCCCCCGGCCCAGCGCCGGGAGTACGCCAAAACCCTGGTGGAGCTGGGCGCGGGACGGCAGCTGTGGGACGTGCCTCTGGCCTTTGGCGAGAGCGACGGAGCGGTGCGGGTCAAGGCCCTTCTGGCCTGGCGGCCCAGAAGTATCCCGTTCCGGGTTCTCCAGTGGGCGGCGTTTGTTCTGGTACTTCTGTTCTTCCTGGGCGGCCCCTGGAGGGCGGTCCTCCCCCGGGATGTGGAGTTGGATCTGGAGGAGAATTTTGGCAGCACAGCCGCCTTTGTCCAGCAGGACCAGCAGCTCCAGCACGAGCGGGGGACCTTCCCGGAGGACGTAACCATTCAAGAGGGGTGGCGGAGGATCGCGGAGAACGGCACGGTGTACCAGACCTACCGCCTGTCCGACGGGCGCTGGGGGGAGTCCACCTGGCTGCGCATCGGCGGCCACCCCTGGTACTGTGCGGACTGGAGCTGGACCTCCGGCCCGCCGGATCAGGCTCAGTACCAATTTTGCTATCCCGCGGCGTAGAGAAAGGGACCCGCTGAACCGGACGTGGGTCTTGAAAAGCCAGCTTGTGGAACCGCCCGGCTCCGCATGCTGGCTTTTTCATATTGCATGCCATAGAAAAGAAAACGCCTCCGAGGGAACTTTCCCTCGGAGGCTTATATATTCTTGTTCTCGGGCAGACTGTCTCAATCCTCCACCGCAAGGCGGTAGAGCTCATTCCGGGACAGCCCCAGCTCCTTGGCGGCCCGCTTCACCGCGTCCCGCAGGGACAGCCCCTCCTCCCGGAGTGCCCGGACCCGGTCCAGGCCGTCCTCCAGGGTGACCTCCGGCTCCTCCCGGGGCTCCGCCCCCCGGACCACCAACACAAACTCCCCCTTGGGGGGCTCGGTCTGATAGCGCTCCGCCGCCTCCCCCAGGGTGGTGCGGATGATCTCCTCGTGGAGCTTGGTCAGCTCCCGGCACAGGGAGACCGGCCGGTCCGGCCCGAAGGTCTCCGCCAGGTCGGCCAGGGTGGCGGGCAGCTTGTGGGGGGCCTCGTAGAAGATCATGGTCCGCTCCTCCCCCCGGAGGGACTCCAGGTGGCGGCGGCGGTTCTTCTTGTTCATGGCCAGAAAGCCCTCAAAGGTGAAGCGCCCGGTGGGCTGGCCCGAGGCCGCCAGGGCGGCCACCAGGGCGCAGGGCCCGGGGATGGACACCACCTCCACCCCCGCCTGGGCGCACAGGGCCACCAGTTCCTCCCCGGGGTCGGAGATGGCCGGGGTGCCCGCGTCGGTGACCAGGGCGCAGCTCTCCCCCGCCAGCAGGCGCTCCAGAATGGCCGGGCCGCTGGTGGAGGTGTTGTGGCGGTAGTAGGACACCATGGGCTTTTTGATCCCCAGGTGGTTGAGCAGCTTCACCGACACCCGGGTGTCCTCGGCGGCGATGAAGTCCGCCTGGGCCAGGGCCTCCGCCATGCGGGGGGAGATGTCCCCCAGGTTGCCGATAGGGGTGGGAACCAGATATAATATGCCTGACATGGGCGGCCTCCTTTGGCGCAGTTGTTGAAAAGCTATTTTCCTTTACAGAGTGTTCCGGTACCGGACGGGCAGGACCTCCAGTCCGGGCCTTCCCTGCCGCACCGCCTCCACCAGGGCCAGGCGGGGCGGGCAGTCCGGCCGGTGGGCGGCAAATTGCAGCCGCTTGGGCTCCAGACCGCTCCCCTCCAGGGCGGCAAACAGACCGGCCAGCCGCTCCGGGCGGAAGCACAGGGCAAATCTCCCCCCGTTCCGCAGAAGCCGGGCCGCCGCCCGGCACAGGGGTGCCAGTCCGTCCTCCTCCCCCTCCATGCGGGCGGGACCGCCGTCTCCGCCGGAGCCGCGGGCATAGTAGGGCGGGTTGGAGATCACCAGGTCAAAGGAGCCCGGGGCGAAGGGGACCGCCCTCCAGTCCCCCGTCCAGATCTCCCCGGACAGACCGTTGCGGGCCAGGTTGTCCCGGGCCGCCTGAGCGGCGGCGGGGTCCCGGTCCACCCCGGACAGCCGGAGCTCCTCCTCCCGCCCCGCCAGGAGCAGCAGGAGGCAGCCGCTCCCCGTCCCCAGGTCGCACACCCTCCAGCCCCGCTTCACGGTGGCAAAGCTCCCCAGGGCCAGGGCGTCCTCCCCCAGGGGAAACACCCCCTCCGGCTGGCACAGGGTATAGGGCCCCAGCTGTTCCGGCCCCCTCACGGGGTGCTCCCCATCTCCTGGAGCAGCTGCACCAGATGCCGGGTGATCCGCCCCGTCAGGCCCCAGACGGCGCGGCCCTCCCAGGGGTAAACGGGCACGTTTTCGCCCCCCGGCTGCCACCGGTAGTCCCGGGGAATGCCGATGAGCTCATAGGGGAAATTGCCGTCTGTGCTGGGCAGGAGGGTATAGTTGTACTCCAGGGGCGGGTGGGTCATCAGGTGGCGGAGGGGGATCTGGAAGGTCTCCCCCACCTCGGCGGGGTTCATGGTCATGCGGTCCACCGCCGCCCGGTCCACCCTGGCCAGAATGGGGTACATGATGAAGTTGGCCCGGTGGGCGATAAAGTCCAGCCGCCCCAGGACCTGGATGCTTTTTGGGGGGATCCCCAGCTCCTCCCAGGTCTCCCGCAGGGCGCACTCCTCCGGGGACTCGGAGCCCTCCATCTTTCCGCCGGGGAAGCACACCTCCCCCGGCTGGCGGCGGAGGCTCCCCGCCCGCACCTCATAGAGGAGGGCGGGCCCCTCCTCCCCCTCCACCAGGGGGACCAGGACGGCATATTTTCCGGTGGCGTCCATCAGGCCGGGGGTCCGGGCCCGGAGGTTCTGTTCCAGAGTTGTCCAATCCATCGCTACAACACCACGTTGATCATCAGCAGGGAGTAGACCAGAAACACCGCCAGACACAGGGCCACAAAGTACACCAGCTCTCTGGGCCGAAGGGCAAAGAGCAGGCCGAAAAAAACGGTCAGCCCCCCCGTGGCCCCCAGAGCCATCTCCTTGTCCACCAGGGCGGCCGTCTGCCCCTCCTGAACCGCCTGGAGGGCCACCTGTTCGGGGAGCATCGCCGCTCCGCCGGCCAGTCCGAACAGCGTCAGTATTCCGGCGGCATACAAAATCCAGTTCCGGTTCTTCTGCGTCCAGTCCCTCCACTTGGAAAAGAGCTCCTTTTTCTGCTGCGCCACAGGGCACCCCTCCTTGGTCACCGTATCCATGCCCGGCCGGCGCCGGACATATAGGGAGGAGCAGGCGGCCGGGCCGCCCGCTCCTGATTCTCACATCTTTTCCGGCGCAGACACGCCCAGCAGCCCCATACCGTTGGAGAGCACCGCGCGCACCGTGTCCGCCAGCTTCAGCCGTGCGGAGAGCACCGCAGGCTCCTCCCCCTTGATGCGGCAGGAGTTGTAGAAGCGGTGGAAGTCCCCGGCCAGGGACACCAGATACCGGTTGATCCGGCTGGGGTCATAGTCCCGGGCGGCCAGATGGATCTCCTCCGGGAACTGGGCCAGAGTCTTCATCAGGGCCAGCTCCTCCGGGGTGGTCATCAGGGACGCGTCCACGTCCTGGGCGGCGGGGACCTTCTCCCCCTCCTCTCCCAGACGGGACAGCAGGGAGCAGATGCGGGCGTGGGCGTACTGCACATAGTACACCGGGTTCTCGCTGTCCTCCCGCACCGCCAGGTCCAGGTCGAAGTCCAGGGGACTGGTGGAGGCCCGGGAGTTGAAGAAATACCGGGCGGCGTCCACCGAGATCTCGTCCAGCAGGTCGTGGAGGGCGATGGCCTTGCCCGAGCGCTTGGACATGCGCACCGGCTTGCCGTCCTGCATCAGGTTCACCAGCTGCATGAGCACAACCACCAGCCGGTTCGAGCCGTCCAGGCCCAGGCCGTCCAGGGCGGCCTGGAGCCGGGCCACGTGGCCGTGGTGGTCGGCGCCCCACACGTCCACCGCCTTGTCAAACTTGCGCACCTCCAGCTTGTTGCGGTGGTAGGCGATGTCGGCGGCGAAGTAGGTGTAGAAGCCGTTGGCCCGGCGGAGCACGTCGTCCTTCAGGTCCAGCTT
>ERZ1643247.303-NODE-303-length-61401-cov-45.189499_pt1 | contig 61401 bp, 51 predicted proteins | sample MGYA00579264_ERZ1643247 | MGnify/ENA primary metagenome ERZ1643247 (study PRJEB29033, sample SAMEA4952262) | chicken gut metagenome | biome: Broiler Chicken; feature: Gastrointestinal Tract; material: Caecum | place: Ireland | collected 2018 | study: Broiler... | reverse complement strand
TGTATATTGCCTTTTAGGTACTTGCTTATAAAATCATTGATAAAATTTTTGCAAAAAATAAAGTCGTCCGATTGTTTCATATCGCCTCACAAAATATTGCCAAACTCATGTCCTAGTATAGCCAATTTCTCACTTTGGCACAGCGGCGTGTGCTTGGCGTAGAGGTGTTATATTATTTTGCGGGAAGGTGATGCCGTTTGCGGCTGAATAGAGTCAAAAAAAGTGCGATGCCTGCGGTCAAAATTTGCGAAAGAACGGCGCTCCACCATACGCCCGCTTGCCCCCAAAACAGCGGCAGGATGAAGAGGAGCGCAAGCATCAGCGCCGGCTCAGAATAGACGCAAATATAGGAAAAGATTGTGCGCTCAGTCGCGTAAAAGGTTGCCGTCGTAATGCGCGAAAATGCGTAAAAAATCAATCCGATCAAAAAGATGGGGAGGACTCTTTCAACTTCCCGGCTGACACTCTCCGATGAGCCGAAGAGCGGGCCGATAAAACTGCGCAAGACAAATAAAAGAAGGCAGCAAAGGATTGCGAGAATGAGGGCGCAAATATAGGCGAGTTTTTTGACTTTATGCCCAAGCTCGGGTTTTCCTTCTCCGAAATATTGGCTGATTAAAGGCTGGCTTCCGTCTCCGACGCCTTGCAGCAGCATTTGTACGATCGTGATCGCATAGGCGATGCAGGCATAGCAGGCGACGGCCGCTTCGCCTTCATAGAGCATGCAGAAACGGTTGATGAGCATGAGAGAGATCATCGGCGACAGTGTCAGCCCGAATGGCGCGATACCGACGCGTGCCACAGATATTGCGCAGCTGCCGAATTTAGCGAGGGAACCAAAAAACGGGAGTTTTTTCCAAAGCAGATAGGCGATCGCTTCGACGGCAGTAATGGTCTGCCCCAGGATCGTCGCGATGGCGGCGCCTTCCGTACCCATTTCAAGTACCCATACAAAGAGATAGTCGAGGAAGATATTTGCGACGAAACCTGATACCATCGTGAGGAAAGCAAATACCGCTCCTCCCGCGTTGCGGATTAGGGGAACGACGCCCGTCGCAAAAATTTGGAAAACGGCTCCCAACATGATCACGCGCAGGTATTCTTCACCGAAAGAGAAGATTGCTCCCTCTGCACCGAACAGGCGCAGAATGGGGCCGGCAAGAGGGTAACAGGCCGTCATGATGGCGCTGACAAACAATAAGAGCCAAAGCGTCGTGCGCACATAGCGGGAGGATGAGCCGTCATCGGTGCCGCGGCGGACAGACCAAAGTACGGCTCCGCCCATTCCGATTCCGGTGCCGAGTGCTTGGATGAGGGACACGACGGGGAAAGCGACGTTGATCGCGGAGAGGCCTGCATCGCCGATACTTTGCCCGACAAAAAATCCGTCTACGATCGCATAGACGCCGGAAAGCGCAAAGGCCAGGACCGACGGGGCTACATATTTTGCAAATGTTTTATATACAGTCATAATATGCGAACCAAAAATATTTGCCTTTATGCGAGCAAAAAGTAAGCAAATTCAAAGAGAAATACCGTTGCAATAGAGGCGACGGAAACGACCAGCAATCCGCGCCGGAAAAAAGCGAGAATGAGTGCGACGGCTGTCCCCGCGATGCCGGACCAGATCCATCCGGTCGAAAATAAAATTCCGGGGAAGACCATGACGGCGAGCACGCTGTAGGGCAGATAATAGAGAAAAGAGCGAATAAATTGGTTGCGAATGGGGCGTTTGACAAACAGTAGTCCGATCGCTTTGGTTGCATAAGTCACGGCAAACATGACGGCGCACCCGATCAACATAGAGGGGATGTCGATCATTCTATACCTCCTGTGTCGTCAGAGCTTTCATTCGGCATATCGTCCTCGGTTTCTTTATGGGGGAACAACAGGGAGAGGAGGACAGTGCAGATGACGGAGCAGACGATGATATTTATGCCGCTCGGAAGCTCCTGTAAAACGGGGACAAAATAGAAAATGCAGCTGAGAACGATCGTTATGGCCAAAAGCAGCAGGACGTGTTTGTCGTCGCGTGCGGGAGGGACAATGATGGCGATGAACATGGCATACAGTGAAATGGAAAATGCATCCATGATCATGGAATAAAATCGAGCACCCGTTTCGCCAGCCAACAATTGTCCGAGAAGGGTGCTGAGCGCGGCGCCGAGCATTGTTCCTCCCAGCCATCCGCAGAAGGAACAGAGCATCAGACCGGCTAAGTAGGGAAATGTCAGTTTGTGCGGCTGGCGGACGGCGACCGCGTAGTTTTCGTCAGTCACGCCGAAAGAGATGACGGCGCGTTTCCAAAGCGAAAAATTCGGTTCCAGCTTTTGTGCGATGGATACGGACATGAGCGTATACCGTATGTTGATGATCAGCATGGTCGCAAATAATAGGCCGATATTTGCACCCGCTGCGATCAGGTCGGTCCCGGCGACCTGACCGGTTCCGGTAAAGTTGGTGGCGGAGATCAGAATGGGAAACCAGGCGGGGAATCCCTGCGATATAGCGCGGATCGCGTAGGCGAATGCAACGGGCATATATCCGAGCGCTATAGGGAGTCCGTCTTTCAGCCCTCGTACAAAATTCATGGTAAATATCCTTTGTCAAAATAAAACGCAACCATTATAACATAAAAAGGGGCCTTTGTATAATGTTTTCCTTAAAAAAATGCGCGCGGCAGCCTTCTCGGTTTGATTTCGCCGCGGCAATATGCTATAATAACAAAAATAAGTAAAGACAGGTTGGTGGCTTATGTATTGGGCAGATCAATTGGCGGATGAGATCATCCGCAGGAAGCCGGATAAGGAAGAATATGTCTGTGCGGCAGGGATCTCTCCTTCCGGTTCCGTTCATATCGGCAATTTCCGCGATATCGCAACGAGCTATTTTGTTTATCGCGCGCTGCTGCGCAGGGGAAAGAAGGCAAAGATCCTCTTTTCGTGGGATGAGTTTGACCGCCTCCGCAAGGTCCCGAAGAATGTATCCGATTATCTCGGGAACAATTCGTACGAGCAGTATATCGGCTGCCCGTATGTCGATATCCCCGATCCTTTCGGTAAGGATGAAAGCTATGCCGCGCACTTTGAAAAGGAGTTCATGGCTTCGATCCAAAAATTCGGCATTCCCCTCGAATATCATTACCAGGCACAGGAATATCGGTCCGGGCGATATGCAAAGTATGTGATTTTTGCGCTGCAAAATCGTAAAAAGATTTTTGACATTCTCGATCGCCACCGTACGCAGGATGCGACGGAGGAAGAACGCGAAAATTACTACCCGGTCAGCATTTTTTGCCCGCATTGCCATAGAGACTCCACGAAGATCGTCTCCTTATCCGAAGATTGCACAAAGGCTCATTATGTGTGCGATTGCGGGGAAGAGGGGGATTTCGATTTTACAAAGGATTTCAACTGTAAATTGCAGTGGAAGGTCGACTGGCCCATGCGGTGGATGGTCGAAGGCGTCGATTTTGAGCCGGGCGGAAAAGATCACGCCTCGAAAAACGGCAGCTATGACACGGCAAAAGACATTTCCCGCGAAGTGTTCGGGTATGAGCCGCCCCTCTTTCAGGGGTATGAGTTTATCGGCATCAAGGGGAGTGTCGGCAAAATGTCCGGCTCGTCCGGTTTTAACATGACGCCGGATTTTCTCCTGAAATTGTATCCGCCCGAATTGATCCTTTGGCTGTATGCTAAAACGGAACCTCTCAAGGCGTTCGACTTTTGTCTATCGGATGAGATCCTGCGTCAGTATTTTGAGTTCGGCAAGATGCTTGCAGCCTACCGGAACGGTACAGCGGATGAAAATACGAAGCGCATCATCGAGAACAGCCTCATTAAGGGGCGTAACTTTGTACCGGTGCCCATGAGTCAGCTCGTCGATTTGGGCAGCGTCGTCGATTTCAACGCCGATATGATGGAAAAGCTGTTCCAAAAGATCGGTACGCCCTATACGAAAGAAGAGTTTGCCGAATTGTTTGAAAAGGCAAAGTTTTGGCTGCGTACTTGTTCGCCGCAGAGTGAGTATGTCATCCTCTCGAAACGCAATTGGCCGTATTACAGGGGGATGAACGAGGCGGAGCGCGAGTGTATCCGGCAACTCAAGGCATTTATTGAACAGGGGGGATTTACACTTGATTCCCTGCAGGCGGAATTGTATGCGATCCCCAAGCGCGTTTTCCCCGATAAGGCAGAGGATAAAAATGCGCTGAAAGAGGTGCAGAGCAAGTTTTTTAAGGACGTATACAATCTCATTTTGGGCCGCGATCGTGGCCCGCGCCTGTATTTGTATTTGTTTGCGGTTGATTCTTCCCGCTATCTGCATTTGCTCGATTTTTCTCTGCCGGAGGCGGAAGATCCGGATGCGGCAGAGGAGGTGCCCGAGCAACCGGAAGCAGTTGAAGAGAAGAAACCGATGGAAGATCGTTATGTGGCGGAGCCGGCACCATTCCGCGAGACGATCGATCTGCCGGATTTTGACCGCTGTGACCTGCGCGTGTGCAAGGTGCTCTCGGCAAAGCCTATGCGCAAGACGAATAAGCTCATGAAGTTGACGCTGCATGACGGTATCGGCGAACGTGTGATCGTATCCTCGATCGCCGATCAGTATGAGCCGGATGCACTTATCGGCAAAAAGATCGTCGTGCTTGTCAACTTGCGCCCGCATAAATTCGGCAATGAATATTCGCAAGGGATGCTGCTGGCTTCCGGTAATACGGATGGTTCTTGCCGTGTTCTGTTTGCGGCAGACGACGCAGAGATCGGGTCGATCGTGCATTGACCCGCTCCCTGTTCCGCGGGTTCGTCTGTTTATGCCTTGCATAGTATTCTGTAAAAAAGATAAATAATGAAAAAGAGAGGAGTCGGACAGCATGGTCTCGCTTCTCTCTTTGCTTTTTCAGATCAATTTTGCAGATGCCTCTTGACAGAATGTTGATTTAATGGTATAATCGAATCGATAAAAATCTCCGTGCAAAGATAGCCGGAGGTAAGGAGGCAAGGAATGAAATCAATGAAAAAATGGATTTCTGTTTTATCGGCTTCTGCGCTTGTGCTGAGCATGTCTGTATTTGCGGCTTGCAGTGTCGTTTCAAGCGACGGGACGATCTCGGGGAATTATCGTGAGGCGGAGGATGCAGATATCCAGCAGTTGCTCACTTCGTTGGGAAACGATAATTTGTTCGGAGATATGGATGCGGAGGATTGGAAATACGGTTTGCATGGTGAGTCTTCTTTAGATTTCTCGATGAGCCAGGATACATATACCGCCTCGACAGGGATCGATGCGGATTTAGGGATTTTATTTGCGGCTGGGGAATCCGGCGTGGATTTTTCGGCCGGCGGTTCATTGGATTTAAAGGTAGAAGCGCAGGCAGACGGGCAAACTTCTTCGCTGAATCTCGGGATCGAGCCGTATGTGGACGGTGAGTATATTTATTTAAACATGTCCGGGTCAGAGAGCACGGGCAGCGGAGAGAGTACGATCAATCAGCGCGGAAAGATCGCTTACGGCGGTCTCGGCTTGACGCTGCCGGATCTGGAAGAGCTTCCTTCCATCTTGGCGACTATTTTTGGAAATGGCAGCGATCCTGCTTCTTTCCGGGCAGAGCTCGATGCTTACGGCGTGGATATGGATGTGGATACATCTTCAGGGATCAAGGCGCGCTTCGTGTTTTCAGCGGATGGTGTCGATGATGCGATCAAGGAAGCCCTCGGCAGCCTTTCGACCGTTGATACCAGCAGCTATGTAGTTAATTTGAGCGAAAGCACGCTCGAGTTTTATCTTTCGATTGCAGAAGATGGCAGTCTATCCGCTATGAGTATGCGCGTAGATGTTGCGGCAACGATCCCAGAACCGAAGTTTGACTACGGCAGTTCTCAAGCCGCTGAAGACGCCGGCGCTCTTACGATCGGCATGAGCGGTATGTTGGCCGTGGTGAGCGATGATGCCGATATCGTATTCCCGACGGATCTGAGCTCCTATGAAGAGATCGAAATTCCCTTGATTCCCGGATTGGGGCTGTAATCAGAGAGTTTTAGCAACAGGCAGAAAAAGGCGCTTAAGCGCTGAAAGGAGTGCTTTTTTCGTATTTCTTTGCGCTATGCGCAAGCAATTCAAAATAAGGAGAGCGGGCTCGATGGGGCCCGTTCTTTTTGATCTTTGCATTGAATACATAGGGTTTTATCGAAAAAGCGTGTGCTGCTTTGGGCGGCACACGCTTTTAAAAAACGATTAGATCTTTTTGCAGTGATAGTTATAGAGGATTGCGAACAACGGAAGATTAAAGGAATAAATGATCGGGAAGATTGCATACTGCAAGATCCGCATTCCGACTCCCGCACTCGGGACATCGGAGAAGATGATGAGCAGATATGCAATGAGACTGATGATCAGCACGATATTGGCAAAGATGACAAAGCTTGCAGATATGTAAGACGTCGACGAGGAGCGTCGGCTGTTTTTGCCGAAGCCGCGCATATACAGCAGTAAAAATACGCCGATAAACACGAAGTCGATGATAAAGGGTAACACTACATACAGTACGCTCGAACCGATCACGTTGATTAGGCAGGCGTTGATGACCGATTCGACCAAAGCGATGCAGAATACCCAAATGGCAGTCCGCAACAGTACTTGGCCCTTGTCAAAAACTTTGCCTGCGGGGAGCGGTTCTTCCGCAATATTCGGTCTGGTTTCGCGTGCTTCCGCGACGCGCAGTCCATCGCTTTTTGCTTTTTTTTCGACGGCATTTTCCGCCTTGGATTCTTCGGCGACAGGTTCAGTCTTTGTTTTTGCCGAAGCCGAACCAACGCTTTTTTCGTTTGTTTCGCTTTTCGGTGAGACTGTCTCCGGAGCTGCTTTCACCGATGTCGGCTGCTCCGGCTGCGATGGGGGAACGGGTTGGCCCTCCGGTTCGTAGTAGTTCTCCCGTGGATAGCCGTATTGATCGGCTTCCTGCACGGGTTCGTAGTTCTGTTGGTCGGGAACCTCGCCATAACTGCCGTAGCCGTCATAATCTTCGTATTCGTGCCGCGTGTTGTCGTACAGTTTGGAGAGCAGGTCTTTGTAATTGCGCTCCTCCGGCGATTTATCAGAATAGAGCAACTCGGAAGAGATCGCTTTGTTTTGACGGTAAGCCTCCTCGTAGCGTGCGGGAGCGGGCATTTCCGGTGCGTACATCTGCTGTGCTTCTTCTGCATACAGATCGTTTTGCGCGGCGTATTGATCCATCGTATAGCCGGACGTACGCGACGAACCGCCGCTGCCGCCCGATGTTTCATAAGAGGGGCGCGCATTGCGGCTCTTTGCGACCTGTGAATAATAGTAAGAAGTCGCATCGTCTTCGTCGCCGATCAAACTGCGGTAGTTTTCGTGAATTCTCTGGCGCTCTTCTTCCGTCAGGGGACGGGATTCTTCGATGACGGCTTCACCGCTCTCGGCGCTGTCCGCAAGGGGTTCTCCCTCTAACGTGCGGGCATAATCGTCCTTTGTTGCTTCCGCATCGGCGGAAGGTTCTTGCGGGAGGGCGTTTTCCAAGGGGTGCTCGCGCGTCCAGCGGGTAGAAGATTCCTGTGTGATGATGGTCGGCTGTATGGCGGCGTCCGCGGTAGTTTTATCTGCATTGCTGTCGGTTTCGGCAGCTTCGGCGGAAGCCGGTGTTTCAGCCGTATCCTCTGCGGGAAGGTCTTCACTGCGACGCATCGCTTCCAAAGGGTCTTCGCGCGTCCAACCTGCGAGGACCGGTTCCTTCGAGGGTGCGGGAGAGCTCGGTTCAGCTTCTGCAAGCTCAATGTTATCCGTCTCGTTGCCCTTCATGATGGGCACGCGCGACGTGGATTTTTTCAGGAGCGAAAAGTCCACGTTGGCAGCGGGGGGAGGATTGTTGAAGTCGTAATCTTTTTCAGAAATGAGGCTGTCGATGACGGTACGCGAATATTCCCACTCGGCCAGATTTTGTTCGACGACTTTGCGCCCTTTATCTGTGATCTGGAAATATTTGCGGCGGCCGCCGTTGCTTACGCCGCCCCAGTAAGAGGTGACATAATCCTGGCTTTCCAGTCGTTTCAGGGCACTGTACAGCGTGGGTTGTTTGAGTGCATACTGCCCCTTGCTTTTCTCCTCGATCTCATTGATGATCTCGTAACCATATTTGTCACCGTCATAAAGAGTGCGGAGAATGATCGTATTGATGTGGCCGCGGATCAGGTCGCTGCTGATAGCGTTGCCTTCGCCTGCGGTCTTCTCTTTGTCGTTCGTATCGTTCTGATCCATGGGAGACCTCCTTTTGTTCTATTATACTATATTTGTCGAATGGTGTCAATATTTTGAAAGATTTTCCTCTGAAAATTATTATTTGCAAAGTACTATGTGTGGTATATTTTTTGCACGATACTCTGCATTGCACTACAATATTTTGTGCGGAATGGTGGACAATTCCGGCGATTTGGTGTACAATAGAAATGATGAATACAGATAAGGAGCAGCATTTACAATGAAGGCGGCTAACCGGATCGAAAACGATTATATTGTCCGCAGTTACGAGACGGATTTTCGGCAAGAAATTCGTCCCTCTTCCGCTTTAGGGCTTTTTCAGGAGATTGCCGGGGATCATTCGCAGGCGATGGGGCTCGGATTCCAAAAATTGGGCGAGCAGGGACGCTTTTGGGTGCTCTCTAAAATTTATGTAGAGGTGGACCGGAAGCCGGCCAGCGGCGAGAAGGTCAGTGTAAGGACTTGGCCGCATCGTCCGAACAAGGCGATCTACGAGCGCAGCTTTACTGTGTGTGATGAAAGCGGGCAGCGTTTGATCGGGGCGGAGTCGCGCTGGTGCATTTTAGAAAAGAGCGGGCGCATTGTGCCTTGTTCGCGCATCGAGCAGCCGGAGATCGATTTTCTGGAAGAGAATTGTCTCGAGGACATTGACTGGCGGATCCCGCGGGTGGTGCGCGCTTCCGCGCCTGATTTTGCGCTGATAGTTGCCAATTCAGAGTATGATCTCAATCATCATGTAAACAATATCAAATATGCCGACTATATTTTTAATTGTTTTACCGTAGCTGAATTGGAAGCGCAAAGGCTTGCAGGCTTTCAGCTGCACTATGTCAAGCAGGCGTTTGAAGGGGATCGCTTGGAATTTTTCCGCAGTGAGACGGAGCCGGGTTTGTTTTCGATCGAAGGTGTCCGTAATGGTGTGGAGACGGTCGTCTTGGCGCAGGTGCGTTTTGCCTGACGCGACCTTTCGTATCGTCCGCTCTCGGCGTACGACGATAGCGATCACCGTGTCGGCCGGTTCGGTCGTGGTGCGAGCGCCGTTTGGGGTATCGGATGAGTCGATCCGGGCCTTTGTCGTAAGCAAACGGGCGTGGATCGACCGAAAGTTGGAGGAATATACGGGCGGGCGGTTTGCATCGGTCCGAAACGGCGAAAGTATCTTGGATGCCGGCGTTGAGCGAGCCGTACATTTTGGGGCAAACGCAAACGGGGAAGGAGAGGACGGCTTTTATTTTCGCGGTGCGGCATCCGTGAGAAGGTATTTTGAACGAACGCGAGGGCCGATCCTCATTGAAGCGCTGTTTGTGCTGTCGCGTCGGGTCGGGGTATCGGTCACCGATGTCAAACTGCGCGATTTTAAGTCCCGATGGGGGAGCTGTGACGAAAGAGGAGTCATCTGCCTGAATTGGAGGCTTTCCATGCTTCCTCTTCCACTGCGTGATTATGTACTTATACATGAGCTCTGCCATCGCCGTCGGCTCGATCATTCGCCCGCCTTTTGGAGGGAAGTATCTCGTTATTGTACAGGGGTGACTTCGCTGCGCAGACAGCTGCGGGATTACGCATTCCTCAGTTTGCTGTACAGAAGGGGACGCGGGGAAGAGCGGGAGTGATTTTCGTTGCAATATTTTTAAAATATTCATGAATATTCGAAAAAATTTGCATAATTATAAATTTTATTCAAAAATAAGCGAATATATTTTGAATATTTCCAAAATATGACGTGAAAATGCTTGACTTGTGCGGGCGGAAAAGGTATAATCGTGTACAGTAAAACTGCGAGGATGACATCAATGGAAAAGAAAGAGATCAAAAAAGTCGTTTTGGCTTATTCGGGAGGATTGGATACCTCGATCATCATTCCGTGGCTGAAGGAAAATTATAACAATTGCGAAGTGATCGCGGTCTCTGCCGATGTAGGGCAGGAAAGCGAATTGGAAGGGCTGGAGGAAAAGGCACTCAAGACGGGCGCTTCTAAGCTTTACATCGAAGATCTGCGCAAAGAATTTATCGAAGATTATATTTATCCGACGATGAAGGCGGGGGCTGTATATGAGAATACGTACCTTCTCGGTACGTCTTTCGCTCGTCCGGTTATCGCAAAGCGTATCGTCGAGATTGCGCTGAAAGAGGGGGCGGATGCGATTTGCCATGGCTGTACCGGCAAGGGCAATGACCAAGTCCGTTTTGAGCTGACCATTAAAGCATTTGCGCCGGATATGACGATCATCGCGCCTTGGCGCATTTGGAATATCAAGAGCCGTGACGAAGAGATCGATTATGCGGAAGCACACAATATTCCGTTAAAGATTACCCGCGAGACCAGTTATTCGAAGGATAAAAATCTGTGGCATCTTTCGCACGAGGGGCTTGATCTTGAGGATCCGGCCAACGAGCCGCAGTACGATAAAATTTTGGAACTGGGTGTGTCCCCGGAAAAAGCTCCCGATCAGCCGACTTATTTGACGCTGTCCTTTGAAAAGGGTATTCCCGTCGCTTTGAACGGTGAAAAACTTGACAGCATTGAACTGATGGCGCGCCTGAACAAGATCGGCGGCGAAAACGGGATCGGTATCATCGATATTGTGGAAAACCGCTTGGTCGGGATGAAGAGCCGCGGCGTATATGAGACGCCGGGCGGCACGATCTTGTATAAGGCGCACGAATTGCTCGAAATGCTCTGTCTCGACAAAGATACGCAGCACTATAAACAGCAGGTTGCGATGCGCTTTGCGGAGCTTGTCTATAACGGGCAGTGGTTTACGCCGCTGCGCGAAGCCCTTTCCGCTTTTGTTGATAAGACGCAGGAAACGGTGACCGGTGATGTGCGCTTGAAGATCTATAAAGGAAACATCATCAATGCCGGCATGAAGAGCCCGTATTCTTTGTACAGTGAAGAAATTGCGACTTTCGGCGAAGAGGACGTGTATAATCAGCACGATGCGGAAGGATTTATCAACCTTTTCGGGTTGCCGATCAAGGTGCGGGCGCTGTTGGCGAATAAAGAAATTAAGTAAGTGATTTAAAAAGATGGGGCGCGATTTACAGTTTTTTGGGCTGTAAATCGCGCATTTCTGAAAGATACAAAGTATTATGACAGACATTTTTATTGATGGGAAAGAGGGGACGACGGGGCTGCAGATCTTCGATCGCCTCGCCAAGCGCGCGGATGTCCGGGTGATCACGCTCCCGGAGGAACTGCGGAAGGATCCTGAGGCGCGGCGAGAGAAGATCAATGCGGCAGACGTCGTGTTTCTTTGCCTGCCCGATGCGGCAGCGCGCGAATCGGTATCCCTCTGTGAAAATCAAAGCGTTACGATCATCGATGCGTCGACGGCGCACCGTACAGATCCGTTATGGGCATATGGTTTCCCTGAACTCTCTGCAGAGCATCGCAGTAAAATTGCGAGCTCGCGCCGCATTGCTGTGCCCGGATGCCATGCGAGCGGGTTTATTGCGCTCGTGTATCCGCTCGTTGCCGCAGGCATCGTGGCGCCCGATTATCCGTTTGTCTGTTACTCTGTGACGGGGTATAGCGGCGGAGGGAAAAAGATGATCGCCGAATATGAAAGCAGTGACCGCAGTATTTTATTGGACAGTCCTCGTCAATATGGCCTGACGCAATTGCATAAACATCTGCCGGAAATGCGGGCTGTCTGCGGTTTGGACGATGTTCCGGTATTCAGTCCGATCGTTTCCGATTATTATTGCGGTATGTGCGTAACGGTTCCTCTGCATGCGCGGTTGCTGCATAAAAAACGATCGGTCAATGAGTTAAAAACTTATTTTGCAGAGTACTATGCGTCAAGTAATTTTGTAAAAGTAACGGATCCTGAACCGTATATGGCAGCCAATGCGTTGGCGGGCTCCAATGAAATGCATATCTCTGTAGCAGGTAACGACGAGCGTCCGCTGTTGCTCGCTCTCTTTGATAATCTCGGCAAAGGGGCGTCCGGTGCGGCGGTGCAGTGTATGAATATTGCGCTCGGACTGGATGAGCGCACTTCACTGCTTTAAGCGAAAAAAGTTGACCCGAAAGGGGAAATTTTGGAGGAAGAAGGATGAAAAAAATGCAAGGCGGCGTATGTGCTCCGGCGGGTTTTCGCGCAAACGGAGTGCATTGCGGAATCCGTAAAAATAAGAATAAGCGCGATCTTTCGTTGATCGTGAGTGACGTACCTTGTTCGGCTGCTTGTGTTTATACGCAGAATCTCGTAAAAGGTGCGCCGATTTTAGTAACAAAGCAGCATATTGCAGACGGCCATGCGCGCGCCGTGATCTGTAACAGCGGAAACGCAAATACCTGCAATGCGGATGGGGTCGAAATCGCCGAAAAGATGTGTTTACTTGTGGAGCGGTATGCAGGTATTCCCGCCGGCGATGTGGTCGTGGCATCGACGGGTGTTATCGGCCAGCCTCTGCCCATTGAGCCCATCGAAGCGGGAATGCCTGGGCTTGTTGCGGGTCTGCTGGGCGATGCGGACGGCAGCTTGTACGCGGCACAGGGGATCATGACCACGGATACGGTGGATAAACAGATCGCTTATTCTTTTATGGTCGGGGGCAAAGAGTGCCATATCGGCGCGATCGGGAAGGGCGTCGGCATGATCAATCCGAATATGGCGACGATGCTTATTTTTGTGACGACGGACGCGGCGATCTCTCCGGAGATGTTGCAAAAAGCTCTTTCGGCTGACGTCAAAGATTCTTTCAATATGGTCAGTGTAGACGGAGATACGTCTACAAACGATATGGTCTGTGTGCTTGCGAACGGCCTTGCGGGCAATGAGCCAATCGCAGAAACGGGGAAGGGATACAACGATTTTCGCAAGGCATTACATAAAGTGACTACGGCCCTCTGCCGCCGCATTGCGCGCGACGGCGAAGGGGCGACGAAATTGCTCGAATGTCGCGTGACCGGAGCCAAGAGCAAGGCGGCTGCGCGTACGGTTGCAAAATCCGTCATTAAATCTTCCCTGTTTAAGGCTGCAATGTTCGGTTCGGATGCAAATTGGGGCCGTGTGCTTTGTGCCGTCGGCTATGCGGGGGCGCCGGTCGATATCACAAAGGTAGATGTTGATTTTCGCAGTAAGGCCGGGGAGATCGCTGTTTGCAGAGATGGGAGCGGCGTTCCCTTTTCGGAAGAGGATGCCAAGCGCATTTTATCGGAAGATGAGATCGAGGTGCTCATTCGCCTTGGCGACGGAAACGGAAAAGCGACGGCATGGGGCTGCGATCTCACCTACGATTATGTAAAGATCAACGGCGATTACAGGACTTAAGATTCGGATAGAGGATAAATATATGCAGGATATCAACGAAAAGCAGTACCGCGCGCAAGTATTGATCGAAGCGCTGCCGTATATACAGAGTTACAACGGTAAGATCGTTGTCGTTAAATACGGCGGCAACGCGATGATCAACGATCGTTTGAAAATGTCGGTTATGCGTGACATAGTACTCTTAAATTTGATCGGCGTTCGCGTTGTTTTGGTGCATGGCGGCGGGCCGGAGATCTCTGAAATGCTGAAAAAGATCGGAAAAGAATCCGTGTTTGTCGACGGGTTGCGCTATACCGATGAAGAGACAGCGGAGATCGTGCGCATGGTCTTGGCCGGTAAGATCAACAAGTCTTTGGTCAATATTTTGGAGAGCATCGGCGGCAAGGCGCTGGGTCTGTGCGGCATCGACGGGCATATGATGAAGTGCTGCAAGGCAGATGAGCGGCTCGGCTATGTCGGTCGTATCACGGAGATGGATACGAAAGTGATTACCGACGCTCTCGATAAGGGATATATTCCCGTCGTGTCTACGGTCGGATATGATGATGAGGGTCACATTTATAACGTGAATGCGGATACCGCTTCTGCGGTGATTGCGGGGGCGCTGGGGGCGACCAGCCTGATTCTCATGACGGATACGAAGGGCGTTTTGCGCGACAAGGACGATGAGTCCAGCCTCATTGAGAAGATCTGGGTCAGCGATATCCCCTCTCTGATCAAGCAGGGCATTATTTCCGGTGGGATGATCCCTAAAATTGAATGCTGCCGCGAAGCGATCCGTCGAGGAGTCGAAAAGGTATTCATCATCGACGGAAGGGTCGAACATTCTATCCTTGTCGAGACATTGTCTGATCGCGGAATCGGTACCATGTTCGTAAATGAAGACTGATGGCTCCATCGGTCTTTTTTTACGGGAAGAGAAGGGCTGCGAACAGGGAAAACGTCTGCCAAACAATTGCGTTTAGCGTCGTTTTATGATAAAATAAATCAGATAGGTGTAGTATGAGTTTTGAAGAATTGCGCGAAAAGGATCAGAAGTATATTGCCAACACTTATAATCGCTTTCCAGCGGATATTGTCCGGGGCGAAGGCGCAACTCTGTATTCGGAAGACGGCCGAAAATATATCGATTTCGGCAGCGGGATCGCGGTCAATTCATTCGGTGTAAATGATTCTGAATGGAAGCAGGCCGTCATAGCGCAGCTGAATTTGGTACAGCATGCAAGCAATCTGTACTATACTCGGCCGCAGGCAGAGCTTGCCGCTTTGCTCTGCGAGCGGACGGGTGCGAAGAAAGTGTTTTTTTCCAATTCGGGCGCAGAGGCGAACGAATGTGCCATTAAAGCGGCCCGCAAGTATTCTTACGATCGATATGGCGAAGGACGTTTCCATATCGTAACGCTTAAAAATTCCTTTCATGGCCGCACGATGGCGACGCTGTCTGCGACCGGTCAGGATGTGATGCATCGATTTTTTATGCCTTTTCTTGAGGGCTTTTCGTATGCAGAACCGACGGCTGCAAGCGTACGTGCACACTGTTCAGACAAGACGTGCGCGGTTCTGCTCGAACTGGTACAGGGGGAGGGCGGTGTTCGTCCGCTCGATAAAGAAGAGGTGCGCGCGATCGAGCGGTATTGTAAAAAGAATGACATTCTGCTCATGATCGACGAGGTGCAGACGGGCAACGGCAGGACGGGTACGCTGTATGCATATGAGCAGTATGAAATCCATCCGGACGTTGTTACGACGGCTAAAGGATTGGCCGGAGGGCTGCCGCTCGGCGCAACGATGTTTTTTGAAAAGTGTGAACATACGCTCGGGGCAGGCGATCACGGGTCGACATTCGGCGGCAACCCGATTGCCTGTGCGGGTGCGTGCAGTATCCTGCGCCGCATCGACCGCGACCTGCTGCTGGAAGTGCAGGGCAAGAGCGCATATCTGTTTACGCATCTTTCTCGCATCCGCAATGTCCGCAGTGTAACGGGGCTGGGATTAATGATCGGGCTGGAGACGACCAAAAATGCGCGCGAAGTGGCGGAGCGCTGCCTCGAACGCGGATTGATTGTCTTGACGGCGAAAAACAGAGTTCGCCTGCTTCCGCCGCTGAATGTCCACAAAGATGAAATGGATTTTGCATTGCAAATTTTGAATGAGGTGATATCGGAATGAAACATCTGCTGAAATTGTCGGATCTGAGCACCGAGGAAATCTTCGGGATCCTGAATCTTGCTGACCAACTCAAATACGAGCGCAAGAACAACATTCGCCATCATCATTTGGAAGGCAAAAAGCTGGGCATGATTTTTCAAAAGTCGTCCACCCGCACTCGCGTCAGTTTTGAGGTGGGGATGTACGAATTGGGCGGTTATGCACTGTTCCTTTCCGATCGCGATTTGCAGATCGGCCGCGGCGAGCCGATCAAGGATACCGTCCGTGTGCTTTCTCGCTATCTCGACGGCATCATGATCCGTACATTTGCACAACAGGATGTTGAGGACCTCGCGGCGTATGGTTCCATTCCGATCATCAACGGGCTGACCGATTATTGCCATCCCTGCCAGGTGCTGGCGGACTTGATGACCATTCGCGAATACAAGGGCAGCTTAAAAGGGCTCAAGCTCTGTTTTGTCGGGGATGGGAACAATATGGCAAATTCGCTCATCGTCGGAGGCTTGAAGACGGGAATGGAGGTTTCCGTCGCTTGCCCGGATCACTATCGGCCGGATGCGGATATCCTCGCGCGAGGCTTTGCGACCGGGCGGCTGACAGTCACTTCCGATATTAAGGCGGCTGCAAAGGACGCGGATGTGCTGTATACGGATGTGTGGGCTTCGATGGGACAGGAAGCGGAGAAGGCTGAGCGCGAAAAGGTGTTCCGCAGCTATTGCGTAGACAGCGATCTTCTGTCTGTCGCAAAGCCGGATGCAATGGTATTGCATTGTCTTCCGGCGCACCGCGGCGAAGAGATCACCGACGAGGTATTCGAGTCTCATGCAACGGAAATTTTCGACGAGGCGGAAAATCGCCTGCACGCGCAGAAGGCGGTTTTGGTCAAATTGCTCAAATGAAAAAATAAATCACGGAAAGGATCGCTATGAAGGAAGAAAAAGTTTATCTGACTTTGCAGAACGGGCAGGTCTTTGAAGGCAAGAGGTTCGGCGCAAAAGGGGATGTGATTGGCGAGCTCGTCTTTACGACGGGCATGACTGGCTACATCGAGACGCTCACCGATCCCAGTTATTACGGGCAGATCGTCATTCAGACATTCCCTTTGATCGGCAACTATGGTATGATCCCATCCGATGCGGAGAGCCGCAGGCCGTATTTAACGGCCTATATCGTGCGGGAATACTGCGAAAAGCCCTCTAACTTCCGCTGCGCGGGCACGCTTGACGATTATTTGAAGGCGAACGGTATTCCCGGGATCTACGGTATTGATACGCGCGAATTGACGAAGACGGTGCGCGAGGCGGGCGTCATGAACGCATCCATTACCTCTAAACCGATTCAGGATCTTTCGGCGGTGCGCGCTTATACCATTCGCGACGCAGTCATGCATTGCACCTGTGGTCAGCGCATCGACTATCATGCAGAGAAAGCGATCCGTACGGTTGTCCTTTGGGACTTTGGCGCAAAGGAAAACATCGCGCGAGAGTTAGTCAATCGAGGTTGCAACGTCATCCGGGTGCCGGCTTCTTATACGGCGGAACAGATCCTGTCTTTGCGGCCGGATGGATTGATGCTTACCAACGGACCGGGTGATCCGGCAGAAAATATCGGTATTATCGAAAATATCCGTAAACTTGCCGGTAAACTTCCCGTTTTTGGTATTTGTCTCGGGCATCAACTGTTTGCTCTCGCGATGGGCGGCAAGACGAAAAAGATGAAATACGGGCACCGCGGTGCCAATCAGCCGGTCAAAGAACTGAGGACGGGAACTGTTTATATTTCCAGTCAGAATCACGGTTATGAGGTGCTTGCCGATTCTATTCGCGGCGCCGGCACGCTCAGTTTTGTCAATGCCAACGACAATACATGCGAAGGAGTCGAGTATCCCGATTTGAACGCCTTTACGGTGCAATTCCATCCGGAAGCCTGTGCCGGCCCGCTGGATGCGCGCGGGTTGTTCGATCGCTTTATGACCATGATGGACGGAGGAAACGCAAATGCCTAAGAGAAGTGATATTAAAAAAGTTCTCGTGATCGGTTCCGGTCCGATCGTCATCGGGCAGGCGGCGGAATTTGACTATGCAGGGGCGCAGGCCTGCCGCGTTCTGAAAGATGCGGGCGTCAATGTCGTCCTCTGCAATTCCAATCCTGCGACCATCATGACGGACAAGGCTCTCGCAGACGAGATCTATCTCGAACCGCTCACGCTCGAGTCGATCAAGCGCATCATTCAAAAAGAGCGCCCGGATAGTCTGCTTGCTTCTCTCGGCGGACAGACGGGCCTTACCATCGGCTGCCAGCTCGCCAAAGAAGGGTTCCTCGACGAATGGGGGGTCAAGCTGATCGGGACGAAAGTGGATGCCATCGACCGAGCTGAGGACCGTGAACTGTTTAAGGAGACGATGCAGAAGATCGGTCAGCCGGTCGTTCCGTCCGACATCGCGTATACGGTGGACGAGTGCGTTGCTGTCGCAAATAAGATCGGCTATCCCGTCATCATCCGTCCCGCGTTTACGCTGGGCGGTGCGGGCGGCGGCGTCGCTTATAATGAAGAGGAGTTGCGTTCCGTTTCGCACAACGGCCTGATGCTTTCACCTATCACGCAAGTGCTGGTCGAAAAGTATATCTACGGATGGAAAGAGATCGAGTTTGAAGTTTTGCGCGACGGTCACGGAAATGTGATCACGGTCTGCTCGATGGAAAACTTCGATCCTGTCGGCATCCATACGGGTGACTCCATCGTCATTGCACCTGCGGTGACACTTTCGGATAAAGAATATCAGATGCTGCGCAGCGCCTCCTTGAAGATCATCACAGAGCTCGGCATCGAGGGCGGCTGCAACTGCCAGTTTGCGCTCAATCCCGACTCCTTTGAGTATTCGGTCATTGAGGTCAATCCGCGTGTCTCCCGTTCTTCGGCCCTCGCCTCCAAGGCGACGGGTTATCCGATCGCGAAGGTTGCGACCAAGATTGCCCTCGGCTATACGCTGGACGAGATCAAAAACGATGTCACGGGCAAGACGTTTGCCTGCTTCGAGCCTACGCTTGACTATGTCGTCGTGAAACTGCCGAAATGGCCGTTTGATAAATTCCTGTACGCAAAGCGCGAGCTCGGTACGCGCATGAAGGCGACGGGCGAGGTCATGGCGATCGGTACCTCTTTTGAGATGGCGATCATGAAGGCTGTACGCGGCGCGGAGATCTCTCTGTCCTCTCTCAACCTCGATAAATATGAGGGGAAAGATCTGCGCGAGGAGCTGAAAAAGCTCTCCGACGAACGCCTGTTTACCGTATTTGCCGCGCTCAAGGCCGGCATTTCCGTCGATGAGATCTTTGAGATCACCCGGATTGACCGTTGGTTCCTCAGCAAGCTGAACAATCTCGTCGAATATGAGCGCCGTCTCTGCTCGGAAAAACTGACGCGCGCACTGTACGACGAAGGTAAGCGCCTCGGCTATCCCGATCATGAACTGGAGCTGATTTCCGGGCAAAAGATCCCATATCACCGTAAGGCTGTCTATAAGATGGTCGATACCTGTGCGGCAGAATTTGCCGCGGAGACGCCGTATTTTTATTCGACGTACGACGAGTATGCGCACGATGAGGCGACCCCTTTCATAAAGGAAAGTACCAAAAAGCGCATCATTGTTATCGGGTCCGGTCCGATTCGCATCGGGCAGGGTATTGAGTTCGATTATTCTTCGGTACACTGTGTGTGGACGCTGAAGGAGCTCGGTTACGAGGTCATTATCATCAACAATAACCCGGAGACGGTTTCGACTGACTTCGATACGGCGGATCGCCTGTATTTTGAGCCGCTTACGCCGGAGGATGTGCAGAACGTCATCGATAAAGAGAAGCCGTACGGCGTCGTCATTACCTTCGGGGGACAGACGGCGATCAAACTGTGCAACTATCTTGACAAAAAGGGAGTCCGTATCCTCGGAACGTCTGCTGACAGCGTCGATATGGCGGAGGACCGGGAACGCTTCGATGAGCTGCTCGAGCGCTTCGGGATCAGCCGCCCGAAAGGATTGACCGTGATGACAAAGGAGGAGGCGCTGCATGCTGCCGAAACACTCGGCTATCCCGTATTGCTTCGCCCTTCGTACGTCATCGGCGGCCAAAACATGACGATCGCTTTCACCGAGAGCGATATTTCCCGGTATATGGACGTCATCCTCGCACAGCATATTGAAAATCCGGTGCTCTGCGATAAATATCTCATGGGACAGGAGTTGGAAGTGGACGTCATCAGCGATGGCGTGGACGTGCTGATTCCCGGCATCATGCAGCATATCGAGCGTGCGGGCGTGCACAGCGGCGATTCCATTGCCGTCTATCCTCCGTATAACCTCAGCGACATTATGCTGGACAAGATCATCGAGTGCTCGACGCAGCTCGCCCTCTCTCTTAAAACGAAGGGCCTGATCAATATTCAGTTCCTCGTCTATCACAACGAATTGTACGTCATTGAGGTCAATCCCCGCGCATCGCGCACGATTCCGTACATTTCCAAGGTGACGGGCGTTCCGATGGTAGAGCTCGCAACCAAGATCATGGTCGGGGCAAAGCTGAAAAAACTCGGCTTCGGCACCGGTTTGTATAAGACTTCGCCGTATGTTGCGGTCAAAGTTCCTGTATTTTCTTTCGAGAAATTGAACGATGTCAATTCACAGTTAGGGCCCGAAATGAAGTCGACGGGAGAGGTGCTCGGCATGGGCAAGACCATTGAAGAGGCTCTCTTCAAGGGGCTCGTTTCGGCTGGATTTAAACTCTGCCATCCGAGCAAACAGCGCGAAGTCGGCGTCTATTTTACGGTCAACGACCAAGATAAATTTGAGATCTTAGGGCTTGCGAAAAAGTTTAGTGACCTCGGCCTGCGCCTGTATGCGACGGCGGGAACGGCGGATACCATTCGCACGCTCGGGATTGACGTCACGACGGTCGATCGCCTTTCACAGAGCGATGCGATCATGCGGCTGATGGATGACGGAAAAATCGATTATATCGTATATACGGGCAAGACGGACATGGCTTCGATCGACGACTATATCCGCATGCATCATCATGCGATTTTGCTCGGCATTACGACGCTCACCTCCTTGGATACGGCCAATGCATTGGCGGATATCATTGCCAGCCGCTTTACGGAGGACAATACCGAACTCGTCGACATCAACGCCCTGCGTTCAGAAAAGACGCAGCTCTCCTTCGTCAAGATGCAGAGCTGCGGCAACGACTATATTTTCTTTGACAATATGGACGGCAAGATCACTTGTCCCGAGTCGCTTGCGATCAACTTTGTCGATCGTCATTACGGCATTGGCGGTGACGGGATCGTCCTCATTGAAAAGTCGAATGTTGCGGATGCCAAAATGCGCATCTTTAACAAGGACGGCAGTGAAGGGGCAATGGCGGGGAATTCGATCCGCTGTGTGGCAAAGTATTTGTTCGACAACGGCTTTGTGCACAATAAAAAAATCACGATCGAGACGCTCAGCGGCGTACGCGAACTGACGCTGTACACATTCAGCGGCAAGGTCGGTTCGGTCAGCGTCGATATGGGCAAGGCCGTGTTGGAAGGAGCCCTGATTCCGTCTACTTTGACGGGGGAGGCGGTTGTCGACCGTTCGATCGAAGTCGGTGGGCAGCAGTATAAGGTAACCCTCGTCAATGTCGGCAATCCGCATTGCGTTGTCTTCTGTGACAAGGTGGATGCTGTCGATATTGCGAATGTCGGCCCCCTCTTTGAACATGCGGATTATTTCCCGCAGCGCATCAATGCGGAGTTTGTTCGGGTCGTCAACGACAAGACATTGAAAATGCGCGTGTGGGAACGCGGCAACGGAGAAACATTGGCCTGCGGGACAGGTGCGGCGGCAAGCGTGGTTGCGGCGGTGCTCAACGGTTATTGCAAACCGGATGAGGATATCACCGTTAAGCTGCGCGGCGGCGATCTGATCGTCCGCTATGCTTCGGATGGCCATGTCACGCTGACGGGCAGTGTCCGGCTTGTCTATGCGGGAACGGTTGAGTTTTAATCGGCGCGAAGTTTGTGCATAATACTGTAGTTGATGCAGAGCGCCGTATGTTGCGGCGCTGCAAGACGGATGGTCGGTGCGATCGTCCGTCTTTCGCGCAAAAGCAGTAAAATCAGAGAAAAATATGCCTATGATCTATTTGGATAATGCCGCGACGACCGCGCCTTCTTCGGAGGCGGTCAAAGAAGCGCTGTGCTTTTTGGGTGAGAATTTTTATAATCCGTCCGCTCTGTATCGGGCGAGTTTTGCCGTGCACAAACAAATGGAAGAAGCTCGCCGGTCAATCCTTTCGCACATAGCGGATCCCGCAAAGTTTGGCCTAATTTTTACCTCTTGCGGCAGTGAAGCGGATAATCAGGCACTTTTTGCCGGGGCACGCCGCGGTAATTTTGTGACGACGGAAGGGGAGCATGCCGCCGTGCAGCATGCGGCAGAGGAGCTTTCTCGCCGCGGGATCGAGGTGCGATTTGCCAAGTTGGATCGTTTTGGCCGCGTTGACGCGGACGATTTGCTTCGCTTGATCGACGGACAGACATCTCTCGTTTCCGTCATTCATGTCAACAATGAAACGGGTGCCGTGAATGATGTTGCGGCGCTGGCTGCAGCTGTCAAGAAAAAATCACCGCGGGCGCTTTTTCACAGTGACGGTGTGCAGGCATTCGGCAAAATCCCTTTCCGGCTTACGCGTGACATCGATTTTTATACGGTCAGTGCGCACAAGATCGGCGGTATACGCGGGGTCGGCGGACTTTTTTATAAGAAGGGGGCATCTTTGCGTCCTCTCATTTTTGGCGGTGGGCAGGAAAGCGGTTTGCGCGGAGGGACAGAAAATACATTCGCGATCGCTCAGTTTGCTGCGGCGGCAAATAGAAAATTTGCTTCGCTTACAGAAGATGCTGCACGCATTGCAGGAATTCGCCGTTTTTTAATGGAGGAATTGGATACAGATATCTTTTCTGTACTGTCGCCGGAAGATGGATCACCGTATATCCTGTGCGTTTCAGCGAATGGTTTGCGCGGAGAAGTGCTTTTGCATATGTTGGATGACAATGGCGTGATGGTCGGAACGGGTTCTGCCTGTTCGTCTAAAAATCGTTATAGCCGCGTCATTTTGGCCTGCGGCATCGATGAACAGACGGCGGACGGAGTGCTGCGTCTGTCTTTTTCGGTGCATACATCGCAAGAGGAATGCCGCCTCGCCGTCGAGATCATAAACCGCTGCGCAAAAGATCTGCGCGAGAGGATGAGGTAAAACATGGAAAAAGTCGTTATCGTTCGTTATTGTGAGATCCACTTAAAGGGTAAGAATCGCGGTTATTTTGAGCGCGTATTCATGAATAATATGGAAAAATCCCTTTCCGGGATCCGTCACGAGATCCGCCGGCCAAGCGGTCGATATCTCGTTGAAAAATTTGAGGAATCGTATACGGACGAAATTGTCGATCGTTTGCGGCGTGTATTTGGAACGCATACGCTCAGTGTCGGGTATAAAGTTCCTGCGGAAATGAAAGCTATTTGGGAAGCTGTTTTAAAGGTCGCTCCGCAAAGCGGTACTTTTAAGGTTCAGTCCAACCGTGCAGATAAGCACTTTCCGATGCATTCCATGCAATTGAATGCAGAAATCGGCGGGCGGCTGCTGAGCGAGCGCCCTTCGCTCAGCGTCGATGTTCATTCTCCGGAAAATACTGTCAATATCGATATCCGTGAAGATGGTGAAGCGCTTGTATTCTGCGATATGATCAAGGGGGCCGGCGGGATGCCGGTCGGTACGTCCGGCAAGGGCCTCTTGCTCCTCTCCGGCGGGATCGACAGTCCTGTTGCCGGGCATATGATCGCCAAGCGCGGGATGAAACTTGTGGGGCTTCATTTCCATAGTTACCCATATACCAATATGCAGGCGCGCGAAAAAGTGGAGGATCTGGCCCGCATTCTCGCTCGCTACACGGGAGGTATGGATTTGTATGTGGTGCAAGTCACTCATATTCAGGAAGCGATCCACAAATTTTGCCCGGAAGAGATGATGGTCACCCTTTTGCGTCGCTTTATGATGCGCATAGCGGAGAGAACGGCGGAGAGCTGCGGGGCGCAATGCATCATCACAGGTGAAAGTCTCGGGCAAGTCGCCAGTCAGACCATTGAGGGGATGACGTCATCCAATGCGGTCGTTCGCCGTTTACCGGTGTTGCGCCCGCTCGTTGGGTTTGATAAAACAGAGATCATTGCGCGTGCGCGCGAGATCGGCACTTATGAAACCTCCATTCTTCCGTACGAGGATTGTTGTACCGTTTTTTTGCCGAAGCATCCGCTGATCCGTCCCGATTTGGCCAAAGTTGAAAGGGCGGAAGCTATGCTGGATATTGACGCTTTATTGACAGAGGCGATTGCCTCGACCGAGCTCGTTGCCATTGATTGAGCAAGCGTGTTGATTTGTACTATAAATTATAGAAGGGGAAGGAGCAACAACGCTCTTTCCCCTTTATTTATGGCTGTCGCCACCAGTTTTTGGGAGGTTCAGTGGTTTTTCGTATATAGACGGCGGGGAGCTTCGTTTCTTCTCCGAAGATACAATCGCCGTCGTCGCTGCGGTAGTAAGGTGTCACAGTATACGTGTATCGCTTGCCGGCAACAATATCGCTGTCCATCCATTGTCCGCTGCACGGACCGTCTAAAATTGTTTTTTCTTTTCCGTCGACCTCTTTTTTTATTCTGTATTCATAGTACTGTGTCTGACATAAATCAATCAAAACATTGTTATCTCGTACATGGATTTGGGCGCGGGAATTTGGATGAGCAAAAATCGGACTTTCAATGGTCGGCAAATTGCTCTTTCGGAACAGCTCAGTAAAGGTGTACCGTGAAGGCTGCTTTGGAGCGGCTGCGCGCACAATGTGGTCGCATTCATAGGAGGCGCGGTCTAACTTGCAGCGTATCACACTGTCGCAGTGAGGGAAGGGAGTTGGCTTTCTGATTGCATAGAGGTGCTTTGCGAGAAGTGCGGCATAATGGCATGGCAGACCGCCGCCGGAAATATCTGTACGACTGTTGTCCGCATTTCCCATCCAAACGCCCATTAAATGTTCGCTCGTATAGGCAATCGTCCATGCGTCCGTGTTTCCTGTTTCAGTGCCGCATGTTCCCGTTTTGCCGCAAATTTCAAACGGTAGAACAGATAATTTTTTGGCTGTACCATCGTGTGCGGCTGTTTGCAGCATATCGTTGATCAGCGCTGCCGTATCTTCAGAGAAAACGGGTTGAGCAGTAAATGTGCGTTCATAGAGCAGGTGTCCGTTAGGGTCTTCAATTTTGCGGATAAAGGCGAGCGGGGCGTATTTTCCTCCATCGGCAAAGGTTGCATAAGCTCCTCCTAATTCAGGTAGAGTATACCCTTTTGTTATACCGCCGAGCGCAAGCGAGAGGTTTCGGTCGCTCTCTTGTAAAGGCAATCCTAGGTGATCGAGATACTTCTCGCTGCGGTCGATACCAAGTTCGTACAGAATCCGTACGGCAGGTATATTGCGGCTTTCAGAGAGTGCTTGCCGGGCGGATATATATCCTGCGTAAAGATCGCGGTAATTGGATGGCGCATATCCGCCGAAATTTGTTTTTTGATCAAGAATAGGAGTGCAAGGGGAAAGTAAATTTTCTTCAATGGCGGGGGCATATACGGCAAGCGGTTTAAAAAGGGATCCCGGCTGTCTGCATATATTCCCTTCGGTTGCATACCAGGCAATAATGCCGCGGCTTTGCGTGTCAGCTACGAGAAGACTTTTGCCGGAACGGTCTACGTCGGTCTGCAGCTGTTCAGTATATTTTTGCAGATCCGGATCCATATAGGTATAGATGGTGTATCCGCCGCGCACGGAGTAGGGGGAAAAGATGGGCAGTTGTTCCAGTTCATCGAAGACGGCATCCAGGTAGCTTTCGGTTTTTCTGCCGGCGGGGCGCTCCTGCGGCAGTGGCTGTTTGAGCGCTGTTTCGTATTCTTCCTCGGTCAGAAAGTCAAGTTTTCGCATGCGCTGCAGCACATTGTCTCGTACGCTGTGACATTTTTCGCGGTCGATAAAAGGTGAATAACGGTTGGGAGAACGGATCACGGCGGCGAGTGTGGCGCTCTCGGCAGGATCGAGTTGGGAAGCATCTTTTCCGAAATAGAAATCAGCGGCACTGGCAATGCCGTAACAGGCGTGCCCGAAATAGATTGTATTTAAGTACATCGATAAGATCTCATCTTTTGTATAATTTCTTTCCAATTGTTTTGCCAATTTAATTTCCTGCAATTTTCGGCGGATGGTCTTTTCTCCGGATAGATGCGTATTTTTGACCAATTGCTGGCTGATAGTGGAGGCCCCTTGCTGGAAGGAACGCGCGCGCAAATTTTTGAGCAGGGCGCGCGCCATACCGCCATAGTCCAGTCCGTGATGGCGGTAAAAATTTTTATCTTCCGAGGCGATGAATGCTTGCCGTACGTGTGCGGGCAGCTCTTCGAGTCGAGCATTTCGGTTGGCGTTCTTCAGCGAGATGTCGGCAATTTCATCGCCGTTTCTGTCTAAAACGGCTGCTGTTTCGGTGGGCGTCTGTAAAAGTTCTGGTTGTAGGCGGGTTCCGCTTGTAACGATTTGGTAATATACTGCGCAGACGCAGATCATTACGGATAACAGTGCGAGCAGCAAAATGGCTAATTTTCGGATGATTTTCATAATGTCTCTCTGTACAGTATCCGGATTTTTGCGGGAATTATTTCATGGACAACAAACTTCAATTACTTGAAAAAAAACGTTGAAAATTGTATAATAAAAGGCGAATGGACATGGAACAAGGAAGACATATGGAAAAGAAATATCATATCGTTACGTATGGCTGTCAGATGAATGTGCACGAATCAGAAAAGCTCGCCGGTATCCTTCGTTCGCGGGGATATGCAGAGACCTCTTCAAAAGAGGAGGCGGATATCGTCGTGTTTAATACTTGCTGCATTCGCGAAAACGCGGAAAATCATGCGTATGGCAATATTGGCGCCCTGAAAAAACTCAAAAAGGCACGGCCTGCTATGTTGATCGCTGTGGGCGGGTGCATGACGCAGCAGCCGGGGGCGGCAGAAAGACTGCGCAAAAAATTCCCTTTTGTCGATATTGTATTCGGCACACATAATCTCGAAGAGTTTGGTGCTTTGCTCGATCGCAAGATCGGCCGTAAAAAGGCTGTTATCGATATTTGGGACAAGGAGGGCGAAGTGCGGGAGGATGACATTTCTTTTCGTACGAGTTATCCGAATGCATGGGTCAATATTATGTATGGATGCAATAATTTTTGCTCCTATTGCATTGTCCCGTATGTGCGCGGGCGCGAGCGTTCGCGCGCAGCAGAGGCGGTCGTTGCGGAGGTCAACGATTTGCTCGATCGAGGCTATAAGGAGATCACGCTGCTTGGGCAGAATGTAAATTCTTACGGCAACGATTGCGGGGAAGTTTCTTTTCCGCAGTTGCTTCGTAAGATCTGTGCGCGGGATGAAAAATTTCGTCTTCGCTTTATGACGAGCAATCCAAAGGATTTCGGGGAAGAATTGGTGCGGGCGATAGCAGATCATAGACAGCTGTGCCACCTCATTCATCTGCCTGTGCAGGCAGGGTCAGACCGTATCCTGCGCCTGATGAATCGGAAATATACAGCAAGAGAGTATTTGCAAAAGGTGGAAATGTTGCGGCGTATCATTCCGGACTGTCAGCTTTCTACAGACATCATGGTCGGTTTCCCGACGGAGACGGAAGAGGATTTTCGCGCCACGCTCGAACTCGTGCGGGCAGCAGACTTTTCAGCCGCATTCACCTTTGTTTATTCCCGTCGAAGCGGCACTGTTGCGGCGGATATGGAGGGGCAGATTCCGGAAGAAGTGCAGAAAGAGCGTATTATGCGTTTGGTTGAACTTGTCAATGCGCAGACGCGCGAAAAGTCTCTCTCCTACCGCGGTAAAACAGTTGAGATCCTCTGTGAAGATTATGACGATAAAAAGCGTCTCTATATGGGGCGCGATGAGTACGGGCGCATGGGGTACTTTACGAGTGAACAAAATCGGATCGGTAACTTTGTCGATATACATGTGACCGATTCGTCCGGGATTTCACTGATGGGTGAGATCGTTGCAAAAGAGTAAGGAGGAAGATGGATGGGCGGACTTTCACCGATGATGCGTCATTATCTCGAAGTAAAAGAGAAATATAAGGATTGCATCATATTTTATCGCTTAGGGGATTTTTATGAAATGTTTTTCGAGGATGCGAAGGAGGTTTCGCAACTCCTCGATTTGACGTTGACCGGCCGAGATTGCGGCCTGGCAGAGCGGGCGCCTATGTGCGGCGTGCCGTTCCATGCTGCAGATACGTATATCGCTAAGTTGGTCGGTATGGGTAAAAAGGTCGCGATCTGCGAACAGCTTACAGAGCCGACGCCCGGCAAAGGTATGGTTGAGCGCGATGTCATCCGCGTTGTGTCGGCGGGCACGCTCATTGAAGAAAATTTGCTCGACGAAAAGAAAAATAATTATATTGTCTGTGCTTTTCGTGAGGGGACGCAGTGTGCGTTGGCTTGGGCCGATATCACGACGGGCGAATTCTGCACCCGTATATTTACCGGAGAGAAGTTTTTGCAGGATAGTTTGGAAGAATTGGTTAAACTCTCGCCGGCAGAGATCATTTGCAACGACGGTTATCTTCTCGGAACAAAGGGAGAGCCTGCATTGCGGGCATTGCCTCCCTTTTCCTGTTATGTGCCGTGGGCTTTTTCGCTGCGGCACGCGGAGAAGGATCTTTTAGAACAACTTGGCTGCAAGACACTCGAGCCGTTTGGGATTGCCGGATTGCCTGCGGCGATCTGTGCGGCGGGCGCACTCGTCGAATATCTGCGCGAGACGCAGAAGCATGCTCTGCGCAACATCGATGGCATCCGTTTTATCCGTTCGGGTGAAACGATGATGCTGGATCCGGCAGCAATTGCGGACCTCGAGCTTGTGCGCACATTGAACGACGGCAAGCGCCGCGGTTCGCTGCTGTGGCTGCTGGATAAGACGCAGACGTCGATGGGCGCGCGGCAGATGCATAAATTGATTCTAAATCCGCTGCGGCGTAAGGAGGATATCTGCACTCGCTTGGACGGTGTGGAAGAATTGTATCACGCAACGGTCATTCGGAGCGGAATGATCGATACACTGAAGGGCATCCGCGATATTGAGCGCATTGCCGGTAAGATCTCCAATAATAATTTGACTCCACGCGACTGTGAAAGCCTGGGGGCTTCTCTGGCGCTCGTCCCCAATTTGAAATTTCAGCTTTCGGGGTTTCATTCGCGGGTGGTCCGTGAAATTGAGGCCGGGCTCGGCGATTTTTCTTCTCTGACCGAACTGTTGCAGGGGGCTTTTGTTGAAAATCCGCCCGTTGCCGTCAAGGACGGCGGTTTTATTCGCAAAGGGTATAATCGTGAATTGGATGAACTGCGCGATGTGCGCGACAATGGCGCTCGTGTCATTGCAGAGATCGAGGCGCGTGAGCGTGAAAAGACCGGTATCAAAAATCTTCGAATCAAATATAACCGCGTTTTTGGCTATTCGATCGAAGTTACGAATTCGTTTAAGGATAAAGTTCCGTATGAGTACCGCCGCCGGCAGACTCTTGCCAATGCGGAGAGGTATGTGACGGACGAGCTCAAACAGGCAGAAGACCGGATCTTGACAAGCAGTGAAAAGAGTTTGCAGCTCGAATTGGAACTGTTTGAAAAAATCAAAGATGTACTCGCTTCCCAACTGAGTGCTCTCAAACGCCTTTCCGGAGCGATTGCGATGCTCGACTGCCTGCTTTCTTTTGCCTCGCTTGCAAAGGAAAGCGGTTATTGTCGCCCGCAAATCGTGGAGGAGGGCGGAGCTTTAAAGATCATGGACGGACGGCATCCGGTGGTGGAAGCCCTGTCCAAAGAGCGGTTTGTTCCGAATGATACATTGTTGGACGGGGATACGCGCACAATGGTCATTACCGGTCCCAATATGGCGGGTAAAAGCACTTATATGAGGCAGACGGCGCTGATCGTGTTAATGGCGCATCTTGGAAGTTTTGTTCCGGCCAAATCGGCGCAGATCCCCGTTATCGACCGAGTCTTTACCCGCGTCGGTGCGAGCGACAATTTGATCCTCGATCAGAGTACTTTTATGGTGGAGATGACGGAAGTTGCTTCCATTATTCGCGGGGCGACGGAAAACTCTCTTTTGATCCTCGATGAGGTCGGGCGGGGTACGAGCACGTTCGACGGATTGAGCATCGCGTGGGCGGTTCTCGAGTATCTGACGGAACATATCCGGGCCAAGACACTGTTTGCGACTCATTATCACGAGCTGACAGAATTGGAAGGCAAGATCGACGGCGTCAAAAATTATAAAGTGACTGTCCGTGAGACGGGCGATGGGATCTTATTTTTACGGAAGATCGTGCGCGGCGGGGCCAATAAAAGTTTCGGTATCGAAGTCGCGCGTTTGGCGGGTATTCCTGCCGTGGTTACCTCTCGTGCGAAGGAAATTTTGCGTAGGCTGGAGAAGAACGATATCGCGCGCGATGCTGCACGTGCCGTGACGGAGGAACCGGCTTGGCAGCAGAGCGAGGCGGAGCGCATTTTGTCGGAGATCGATATGAATCACTTGACGCCCATGCAGGCATTTAACATTTTATCTGATCTCGTAGAAAAAGTCCGAGCAAAGGAACAATAAATATGGCTAAAATCAATATTTTAGACAGTACCGTTTTTAATCGCATTGCGGCGGGCGAAGTTGTAGACAGGCCGTATTCGGTTGTCAAAGAGTTTGTCGAAAACAGTCTGGACGCTGGCGCAAAAAATATTACCGTTGAGATCGAACGGGGCGGGAAAGACCGGATCTGCGTGACGGACGACGGGGACGGGATCGAGCGCAGCGAGATGCGCTCGGCGTTTTTGCCGCATGCAACGAGCAAGATATCAAAGGCGGAGGATCTCGATCACATCCATACGCTCGGGTTCCGCGGAGAGGCGCTGGCAAGTATTGCGTCTGTCGCGCGCGTGACGCTCCGTTCCAAGGCTAAGGGGGCGGAGGAGGCGTATGAAATGCGCTGTGAAGGCGGCAAGCTGGGAGAATGTGTACCCTGCGCATTGGGCGGCGGAACGGAGATCGAAGCGGAAGCGCTCTTTTTTAATACGCCGGTTCGGGCAAAATTTTTAAAAACGGATCGGGGAGAGGAGGGGGAAATTTCGAACTTTGTATCTCGTTTTGTCCTCGGCAATCCGAATGTCGCTTTTCGTTATATCGTGGATGGAAAACTAGTCCTGCAATCGTTTGGGGGAGGGTTGGAAGAGGCTGTCGCTGCTGTCTATGGAGCCGGTGTCCTTTCACAATGCTATCATATCGACGCTGTTAAACACGGCATTCATCTGCACGGCTATTTAGGTAGGCCTTCCTTCACGAAAGCGAATCGTACATATCAAAGTGTGTTTGTCAATGGGCGTTACATTGTTAACAATACAGTGAACTCAGCGATCGCGAATGCATATGCCAGCTATCTCATGAAGAGGCAGTATCCTTTTTACGTCCTCTTTATCAATGTTCCGCCGGAGATCGTAGATGTCAATGTCCATCCGAATAAAGCGGATGTGCGTTTTGAAAACAATCAGGTCGTCTACGGCTGTATTTATTCGGTCGTATCTGCCGTTTTAGACGGAAATGCGGCAGCGCTCGATTTCGTTGTAGGGGCAAAAGATACGGCACACGGAGAGGAAGCGGCAGAGCCTTCCAAATTGCATAAGCCGAATACAGAACCCGTCCCATTTCCGGACGTCGGCGCTTCAGAACTGGAGCGGCGGGGAGAACCTTATACAGTTTCGGAGAAGAAACAGGATAAAGGAACGGAATCGACCTCTACAAGAAGTTTGCAGAGTATTATACCTGACAAAGATATAAACAAAACGGATAATGCGGCTTCTTACGATGATTTATTTCACTTTGCAAAACCATCGCAAATGCGTGGGGGCGCACCATTTGTTTTTCATGACAGCGCGTCGAAACAGACGGCTGAGTCAGTAAAAAATGAAGTTGCGGGCAGAGCGGAAGACATTTTTGCGGAAAATAAGCGTTTTCTCGAAGAGAGGGAAAAGAAGGTAAAGCAGCAAAAGTGGATTTTGGATAACGCCGTCTTTCGCGGCGTGCTCTTTAATACATATTTGCTCTATGAAGAGGGCGATAATGTGTACATCATCGACCAGCATGCTGCGCATGAGCGATTGATCTTTGATCGTTTAAAAGCAGAAATGGATGCGCGGAAGGTAATGCGGCAGCCTATGCTCGTACCATTCATTTTAACGGCCAATGCGGAAGAGAGCGCTTTTTTGTCCGAGCATCTCGGGGAGATTTCGGCAATTGGTTTTGATATCGAAGAATTCGGAGGGGCAAGTTTTAAGATTTCTACGGTGCCGCTCGATTTGCAAAACATCGATTTAAATGCTTTTTTTGCAGATTTATTTTCGGAAGTAGGGTCGCTACGCAGTATTCGCTTATCTGATTTATTGCGAGACAAGATCGCGATGACGGCCTGCAAGCATGCGGTCAAGGGTGGGATGTTATTGACCGATTCTGAAAAGGAGAAATTGTTTGCAATGCTTCACGGTGACCTTGGGCTTAAGTGCCCGCATGGCCGCCCTGTCTGCGTCCGTTTGACAAAGACAGAAATCGAAAAAATGTTTAAAAGGATCGTCTGATTTTGAAGGGAAAAATTTTGTTGGTCGGCGGTGCAACGGCGACGGGCAAAACTGCATTTGCCGTCGAAATGGCACAGCGGCTGAATGGTGAGGTGATCTCGGCCGATTGTATGCTCGTTTATCGAGACATGGATATCGGCACGGCGAAGCCAACCGAAAAGGAAATGTGCGGCATTCCGCATTATATGATTGATATCGTTTCGCCGGATCAGCCTTTTTCAGTCGGCGACTATGAGGAGCGAGCGCTGCCTATTTGTGAGGATATCCTCGCGCGTGGCAAAGTACCCATTGTGTGTGGCGGAACGGGTTTTTATATGCAGGCATTGCTCTTTTTGCGCTCGAACGGAAATGTGGGGGCTGATCCGGAACTGCGCAGGCGCTATGAAGAGTTGGCTGCGCGCGAGGGGAACGCGGCGCTGTTTGCGCGCCTTGCTGCCGTCGATCCGGAGAGTGCTGCGACTTTGCATCCAAATGATGTTAAGAGGGTGATTCGTGCATTGGAAATATTTGAACGGACCGGTAAACGGAAGTCTGAGCAGAATGATGGATTTTGTCCGCGATTTCCTTATCTGGCGGTACAGTTTGATTACCCGAGGGATGTTTTGTACGAACGTATCGGATTGCGTGTCGATCGCATGATCTCTGCGGGATTGATCGATGAGGTGCGCGCGTTGCTCGCGTCCGGCGTCCCGGAAAGTGCGCAGAGTATGCAGGGTATTGGCTATAAAGAAGTTCTTTCATTTTTAAATGGTGCATATTTGCAGAGTACTATGTCAGACATGATCAAGATGAATACGCGCCATTACGCCAAGCGGCAGATCACATATTTTAAAAAATTTCCCGGCATGTTGCATTTGGATCCGCGTGAGCGCAGCAATGCTGAGAAAGTAACGGAGATGTTTTATGATGATACGCGAACAAATTGAACAGTGTGAACGGGAACTGCATGAGCAGTTCCGCGCCTTGGAAAAGATAGCTTATCATAATCAATGCAAGGTGCTCGATGCTTTTGCAAAATTGCGCGTTGCGACGCGTCATTTTATGCCGAGTTGCGGATATGGGTATGGGGATGAGGGGCGCGATACCCTCGGTGCGCTTTTTGCGGCGGTCTTTGGTGCAGAGGCCGGCCTTGTTTCACCCAACATCCTTTCGGGAACACATGCGTTGACGGTTGGTCTGTTTGGCCTTCTGCGTACGGGGGATACGCTCTTTTCCATTGCCGGTGCCCCCTATGACACATTGCGCGAAGTGATATCTGGTCATGGCAACGGATCTCTCGCTGATTACGGAATTGCTTTCCGTCAATGTGAGTTGAAAGAGGGCGTTTTTGATTTTTCCGCAATCGAGGAAGGATTGCAGGATCCATCTGTAAAAGTTGTGTTTATTCAGCGCTCACGCGGCTATGCTTGGCGCGATGCTCTCAGCGAACAACAAATTGCAGAGGTATGCAGCTTTATTCGCCGTTGTGGGTTTACCGGCTGTATTTTTGTCGACAACTGTTATGGTGAGTTCGTAGAAGAGAGCGAGCCGACAGAAAATGGAGCGGATATTGCAGTCGGTTCTCTTATCAAAAACCCGGGAGGCGGGCTCGCGCCGACGGGGGGATATATTGTCGGAAAAAAGGAATACGTTGATCGTATAGCCGGCCGTTTGACGGCGCCTTCGATCGGTGCAGAAGTCGGTTCTTATGCTTATGGGTATCAGTATTTTTATCAGGGGCTGTTTTTTGCCCCCCATGTCGTTTGTCAGGCATTAAAAGGGGCCCTTTTGATCGGAGCCTGCCTCCAAAAGATGGGGTATGAGACATCTCCGGCTGTCGGGGCGCAGCCTCACGATATAACGCGGGCGATCCGTTTTCGTACGCGCGCAGAATTGATTTCTTTTATTCAAGCGGTTCAGGAGGCTTCTCCTGTCGATAGTTTTGTGCATTTGGAACCGTGGGATATGCCCGGATATGAAGATCAGGTGATCATGGCGGCGGGTTGTTTTGTCCCCGGCGCATCGATCGAATTGTCTGCAGATGCTCCGGTGCGAGAACCGTATATTGCTTATTTTCAGGGCGGACTCACATATGAGCATTGCCGTTATGCGTTGGAAAAAATTTTAGAAAAAATTGAAGTGCAGAAATAAGTGTATCTGCTGCGTACGGGCGGACAGTTGCTTTGAATAAAAATATCGTTCTTCGTTGATTCTTTTCGCATTTCGAAATATGTCGAAAAGTATTTCTGTATGCTTGCCAATCGAGAATAGTTATGCTATAATAAGAAGTGATAAAACGATGCGCGGCAAAGAGTGTGCGGCAAAATAGATTACGCATCGCAACACATAATTTTTCAGGAGGTCCAAGACATGAAAAAAACGGTCAGAGGAAAGGTTTATGATACCGAAGAGATGGTCGTCGTTAAAAAAGTTGCGCATGGCGAATTCGGTGACCCTGCTGGGTATGAAGAGACGCTGTATGTCGCAGAAAACGGCAGCTATTTCTTGTACAATTACGGTGGGGAAGCTTCTCCGTATCCGACGGAAAAGTTGACGTCTCTTTCCAAGGCGAAAGCGGCCGCATGGGAAAAGGAAAACGCGTAATGGCGTTTCTCATTCGGCAGGAAACGGCGGAACGATCCGGTGGCGGAGGAGTTGCGCCGTTTTGTTTTATCAAATTTTTGTGTCTAAGGGGAGAATTTTAGCGGATATTTGCGCTTTGTGTGCAGAATATGTGGATAAACGCTTGACATTTTCGGTAAAGCAGTTATAATGCGATTATAATAAGGGAAAATTTAGAGAGACGGGGCAGTACATGAAAGGAGAAATGCTATGATGAAAAGAGGAGCTGTATGGCTTGTATCGGCCGTGCTTGGGGCGGGGCTTGTCCTGTTTTCGGCTTGCGGATTTGTAGGCGGGCCTGTCAATAATGACGGAACAATCAGCGGAAATTACCGCCCAGCTACAGATATTGAAATTTTGCAGGTCTTTCATTCGATTCAACAGGATAAAGTTTTCGGTGACGTAAGTGCGCAGGCTTGGAATTTCGGCCTCGAATATGCAACAGACCGCCTTGTTTCATTGCGTTGCGGGGAGACCAATTGGAAAGACCATTCGGATGTTTTTTATCGTCTCGTGCTCGATCGTGAGGATGAGATGGGAGATATACAGACGCGCGGCGTCGGATACGGTTCGTCTGAATTAACGGTTCCGGCCGGGGTCTATACGGATAGTTCCGTTCAGTTGTTGGAAGATTATTCCCTGTGCAACGATGCACAATATTTGTATCGCGATGGAACGGAGCGCTGGCAGGGATTGGATGTACAGGCAGATGGACCGAAAGCGACAAAGGTTTCACTGGATGGATATGTTTGGGCGGATACGGCGAACGATTTGTTTGGAATGCCGCTCCGTTTGATGGAAGATATTATCGAGGTAGCTAAAGGCGGCGAGGCGGACAGCATATTCCTCACTGAAATGACGTGGGAAGACGTGCTTCTTTTGCGCGAGCGATTAGAAGATTATGGGCTTGACCTTGAAGTGGATTTGAGCAGCGGAGTTAAACTTCGCCTGTCTGCATCGGAGGAAACGGTGCGTCTCATCCTGGCGGAAAAGGTTGCGGATCGTGTCGGAGCTGTAGATGCAGATATCGAAGAGTTGGCCGCAGCCCTTCCCGTTCGGTTTGTACAGTGTGCCTACGATATCTATTTTGCAGTCGATGCTGACGGCGTCTTTTCCGGGATCGGCGTGCGTGCAGATATTGAAGCGGTGATCGAAGGGCTCGATTATGATTTGGCAACGGGATCTCCGTTGGAAGAGAGTGAATCTGATCCACTGCGGTTGACGATTCGCGGAATGGAACGCTTGGCGGTATATAACGGAGATGTGACTTTGCCGAATGATTTGGATCGTTATGAGGAGCCGGGCCTTGAAGAGGATGATTTGCCCGAAGGGGATAACGAAGAAGATATTTCGGAAGAGGATACCTCGGAAAATGCGGACACTTCTTTAGAGGATCTCGAATCTGCAGGGGATACTGTTGTTTTACCGACTGTGGATGAGTTTCGTGAGAGTGTTGTAGGAGCGTTTCAAAAACTGTGTGAAGAGCTGTACGCGGCAGTGCAGGAAACTGCAGAGCCGGATATGATACCGGATATCGTGATTTAAGTGAAAAATGCGAAAAAAAAGGCGGGCTTTGACCCGCCTTTTATATTGCAATTATTTAGTGGGGATCTGTTGTGGGGAAGGAGTTTTTGTCCGGCTCTCAATTTTTTTGCAAAATTATTACATTTTTGTGCGCCTTTTTATACAGGAGTTCGTTATAATAAGAACGAATAGAGCAGTCTCGTCTACATAGAGTGCGTTTTTCAGGTTTGCTCTGAGGTATGTATAAAGAGGGGAATACAATGAAAAATCAGTTTGACAAATTGTCACAGTATTATCGTTGGAGATTGGCCGAGGAAAGGCGCTGGATGCGTGTCTTGTTTGTTTTGATCGCCATTTTTGCGGTATTCGCGTTCTTTTTTTGGAATCATATTGTCGCTTATATTGCTTTGGGGGCGGAAATTGTTCTTGCGGCTATTTACTTCATTTTTGGCGCAGTGATGCGGGAGAAGATTCGCAGCCAAGAACAGCGTGAGCTTGCGTTACGAAATAAGAGGGCGGAACAGTGGCAGGAAGATAACTGAATAAATATTTGCAGAGGGTGCAGCCATTTTGACTGCACCCTCTGCAAATATTTACATATACCTAAAATGGTGGGGATTAGAGTCTTGACCGGAAATCCTCGTAGTTGAACGTTCGTAAAATTTCGACTTGGCCGTTTATATGCTCAAACCGAATGTCTGGAAGCGGCATGCCGTTGAACGTATTTGTTTTGACCATGGTATAGAGGGCCATATCGTCGAAGACCAATTCGTCGCCTTCGCGGAGCGGAGTATCGAAGGAATAATCCCCGATAATGTCCCCTGCAAGGCACGTCGGACCTCCGAGACGATAGGTATATGCCTTTTCCTTTGGCATCCCGCTGCCTTGAAGAGGGGGGCGGTACGGCATTTCCAGTACGTCCGGCATATGGCAGGCCGCGGATACATCCAAAATGGCGATGTCGAGGCTGTTATGCATTGTTTCCAAAACATGGGCATGCAGTGTGCCTGCATTCAGTACGACTGCTTCTCCCGGCTCAAGATAGATCTCAGTGCCGTATTCTTTTCGCAGTTCTCTGACAATGCGGATCAGGCGTGCGCGGTCATAGTCTGCTCTTGTGATGTGGTGTCCTCCGCCGAGATTCAGCCAGCGCATGCGGCAGGCGTATTTTCCGAATTTTTCACGGAAAGCGCGGACAGTCTCTTCCAGAGCATCGGAGTTTTGCTCACACAAGGTATGAAAATGCAGGCCGTCCAATAACGGCAGGGCATTTTCGTCAAAATTTGCGATGGTTGTACCGAGACGGGAGCCGGGGGCGCAGGGATCATAGATCGCGTGTCCTTCCTGTGTAGAGCATTCCGGATTGACGCGCAACCCGACGGATATGCCGGCTTGCTTGCATAAAGGTCCGTAACGCAGGACCTGCGAGGGGGTATTGAATACGATATGATCGCACAGAGGGAGCAGAGAATGAACATCTTCTTCGCGGAAGGCCGGGGAAAACACATGCACTTCCCCCGAAAAATAGTCTCGTCCGAGCTTTGCTTCATAGACGCCGCTCGCTGCGCTGCCTGCCAAATATTGAGCAAGGAGAGGATATGTTTGGTAGATGGAATATGCCTTTTGGGCGAGTAAAATTTTGCACCCGGCTTCATCTGCGATCGTGCGCAGAATATTGAGATTGTGGAGCAGCTTCTTTTCTTCGATCAAAAAATAAGGAGCAGGGATGTGCATAGCTCAGTCGACCAAAACGGGGTCAAAGTTTTCTTTCCAAGGCAGTCCCCATTTGTTGAGTGCGTCCATAAAGGGATCCGGGTCAAATTCTTCGATGTTATAGACGCCTGGTTTTGTCCAAGTGCCGTTCATGACAAGCATGGCGCCGATCATCGCCGGAACTCCCGTTGTATAAGAGATAGCTTGAGAACCGACTTCGCGGTAGCATTCCTGGTGGTCGCAAATATTGTATAAGTAATAAGTTTTTTCCTTCCCATCCTTTTTACCGCGAAAGATGCAGCCGATATTTGTTTTGCCGACTGTGCGGGGACCGAGGGAGGCGGGGTCGGGAAGGACCGCTTTGAGGAATTGCAGAGGGACGATCTCTTTGCCTTCAAAGAGGATCGGTTTAATGGAAGTCATGCCGACATCTTCTAAACATTTGAGGTGTGTCAAATAACTTTGACCGAATGTCATAAAAAAGCGGATGCGTTTGATGCCGGGGATATTGAGTGCCAGGCTCTCGATCTCTTCGTGGTGCAAAAGATACATGTCCTTTTTGCCGACACCGTCAAAATCGTATTCGCGTTTGATCTCCATCGGTTTCGTTTCTACCCAGTGTCCGTCTTCCCAATAGGAACCGTTGGCAGACACTTCGCGGATATTGATTTCGGGATTAAAGTTGGTGGCAAAGGGATAACCATGGTCTCCGCCGTTGCAGTCGAGGATATCGATATAATTGATTTCGTCAAAATGATGTTTCAGTGCGTAGGCTGAAAAGACGCCCGTTACGCCCGGATCAAAACCGCTGCCTAACAGTGCGCAGATGCCGGCTTCTTTAAATTTTTCGCGGTAAGCCCATTGCCACTTGTATTCAAATTTGGCAGTATCCTCCGGTTCGTAATTGGCGGTATCGACATAATGTACTTTTGTCCGAAGACAGGCGTCCATGATGTGCAGATCCTGATAGGGAAGGGCGAGGTTGAGGACAATATCCGGGCGGAAGGCTTCAATCAGCGAAACAAGTTCATCCACATTGTCCGCATTGACTTGTGCGGTATGGATGACTGTCTTCGTTTTATTTTGCAATTGTTCTTTTAAGGCGTCACACTTCGATTTCGTACGGCTGGCGATCATGATCTCAGTGAACGTTTCACTGTTTTGGCAGCATTTGTGGATCGCGACGGAGGCGACACCGCCGCAGCCGATGATAAGAGCTTTTCCCATGGTTCAAATATCTCCTTTCGATTTTTGCAAGTTCGCGCATTGGTTGGTGCGCGGGAAGTTGATTTTAGCGGATTCCGATAAGCAGCTCGCGCACAATTTTGCAGGCGACTGCCGTTGATGCGCCGGTTGTATCATAGTGCGGGGAAAGTTCGTTGACATCCGCGGCGACAATATTTAGGTTTTGGCATGCGCGGGTAAGTGCGCATCGCAGGCTTTCAAAATTGACGCCGCCGGGCTCCGGCGTTCCCGTTCCGGGAAACACAGATGGATCAAGTACGTCGAGATCGACTGTCAAATAGACGGGTTTTCCCTGTAATCGGGCGAGTATGGCGTCAAGTCCTTCTAAATCAAATTTATGCGTAAAGACATGAGTTTGTCCCCAAACAAATTCTGATTTATCTCCGGAGCGAATGCCGAATTGAAAGATCTTTCCGTCTCCAACCAGTTCATGACAGCGGCGCAGTACACAGGCGTGTGAAAGTGTGGTGCCCAGATAATCATCTCGAAGATCTGCATGCGCGTCAAAATGCAAGATGTGCAGATCCGGATACTTTCGGATGGCAGCTCGTACCGAGCCAAGAGTCACGAGGTGCTCTCCGCCAAGCAAAAAAGGGATCTTGTCGTCGGAAAGGATGGAATTAGCCCTTTCTTCTATGGCTGTAAGAGCGGGTTCGGGATCGCCGAAGGGCAATTCGAGGTCTCCTGAGTCTAAGACGGCGCAATCCGTCAGTTCCTTATCCTGATAGGGGGAGTAAAGTTCAAGCCCGTATGATTCGCGGCGGATGGCCGAGGGGCCGAACCGTGTGCCGGGGCGAAAGGATGTCGTTGAGTCAAAGGGAGCCCCGAAGAGTACGATTCGCGCATTATTATAATCGGCATCGCAGCCCATAAAAGTTTCAATGTTTTTTTTCAACATCTGTCAACAGTTCCTCCACATAAGCGGGCAGATAAAATGCTCCGCGATGCAGCGTCGTCGTGTAGTAGCGGCAGGCGAGTTTGCGCGCGTTCCATCGCGCTTCGTCGAGATCGCGCAGTGGATGATATTTTTTGGTGGAAAAGCCAAACAGCCAATGTCCGGACGGATATGTTGGGATATGCGCCTGATAGATTCGAGAAAAGGGAAAAGATTCGATGATCCGCTTATGCGCTCGCTGCATGGCGAGTGCGTCTTGTTCGTAAAAGGGGCTTTCATGCTGGTTGACCATGATGCCGTCTTCTCGGAGTGCTTTGAAGCAGCTCCCATAAAACTCTCGCGAAAATAAACCTTCCCCCGGGCCGAACGGATCGGTGGAATCGACGATGATCAGGTCGTACTCTTCCTTTTTGCGGCGTACAAACTTAACTCCGTCATCAATAAAGATGTGCACGCGCGGATCATCCAGTTTGCAGGCTGTAAAAGGAAGATATTGTTTGCTGACTTCAATGACGAGTTCGTCGATTTCGGCGAGGTCGATGCGTTCGATGTCCGGATAGCGCGTCAGCTCCCGCACGACGCCGCCGTCTCCGGCTCCGATGACAAGGACGTCCCGAACGTGTGGATGTACGGCCATCGGTATATGCGTCATCATTTCGTGGTAGATAAATTCATCCTTTTCTGTCAGCATGAGGTAACCATCTAACACCAACATACGTCCAAATGCAGGGGTATCGAAGATATCGATGCGCTGCAAGTCGCTTTTTCCGCTGTAAACTTGCTTGTCTACGCGAATGCTCAATTTAACGTCTTTTGTATGCTTTTCAGAAAACCAAAAATCCATAAGAGTCAGTCCTTAAGAATCAGTCATTTGTTGAAAAAATATGGTTGAGTCAAGGGGGCTTATAAACGGGCGGCGGTCATAGGGCCGTGCGTTTGAGTACGTTCAGTCGTTCGATTTTTGTGTCTTCAGGCCCGGTCATCTGGCAGCCCTTTTCTTTGGCGTAGCGGATATAATCGAGGATCTTATCGGTCACACGTTCGCCGGGAGCCAGGATGGGAATACCCGGCGGATAGCACATGACGAATTCGCTGCAGATTCGGCCGGCTGTTTCTTCAATCGGCAGACTCTCTTTGGGGGCGTAAAAGGCAAATTGCGGCGTAACGGCCACATCCGGCGGAATGTATTCATTCGTCATCATGCCGGCACGCGTTTTTCCGTATAAACGCCGGATTTCGCTCAGCGCACTTACCAGCCGTTCGACATCCCTCTTTCTGTCGCCAATGGAGAGATATGCGAGAATATTTCCGAGGTCGCCGAATTCGATCTGAATGTCGTATTCGTCACGCAGGATGTCATAGACTTCGATCCCGGCAAGGCCGACATTCAATGTGTGTATGGACAGTTTTGTTCGGTCAAAGTCAAAGATGCTGTCTCCGTTGATCCGCTCTTTAGAGAAAGCATACCAGTCTCCGATATCATTGATCTCTTCGCGCGCGTAGTCGGCAAGCTCCATGACGCCCGCGAAGGCTTCTTTGCCTCGGAGGGCGAGATTGCGGCGGGAGATGTCGAGGCTGGAAAGAAGCAGGTAAGAAGCGCTCGTTGTCTGCGTCAGATTGATGATTTGACGGACATGGTCGGCATTGACATTCGGACCGGTAAGCAAAATTGAACTTTGCGTTAGGCTTCCGCCTGATTTGTGCATGGATACAGAAGCGAGGTCCGCTCCGGCAGCCATGGCAGAAACCGGCATATCTTCTCCAAAATAGAAATGCGTCCCGTGCGCTTCATCGGCAAGGACCAGCATTCCATGCGAGTGTGCAAGTTCGACGATCGAACGCAAATCAGAGCAGATCCCGTAGTAAGTCGGATTATTGACGAGAATGGCCTTTGCGTCCGGTGTGCGCTCAATGGCTGTTTGCAGCATATCGGTTCGCATACCGAGCGGGATGCCGAGGTCGGCGTCGCAGTCCGGATCCACATAGACGGGTATGGCCCCGCAAAGGACCAGCGCGCCCATGACGCTTCGGTGTACGTTGCGGGGAAGAATAATTTTTTCCCCCGCTTTTACGACAGACATGACCATGCTCTGCACTGCGGAAGTCGTACCGCCTACCATTAAAAAAGCGTGGGCGGCCCCGAAAGCATCAGCGGCCAGTTCTTCTGCGTCGCGTATGACGGAAACGGGATGACAGAGATTGTCCAGCGGCTTCATGGAATTGACGTCCATGCTTACACACTTTTCGCCGAGCAGCCGTGCGAGTTCCGGATTGCCGCGTCCGCGTTTATGACCCGGGACATCAAAGGGGACTACACGCATTTTTGAAAATTTTTCCAATGCCTCGTAAATGGGGGCCCGTTCCTGTCGCTTCTTATCCATTTTGCTCCTTGCGTGTGACTTTTTGACGGTAGATCAATAGATATTGCGTCCGTTAAAGATCTCGGTCATCTCTTTTCGCAAACTGTCCGTGATCTCTTGCCGCTTTTCCGGGGGGAGATCTTCGACGTTTTGATTAAAGAGGTAGTTTTTAAGGTCAATTTCGCGCAATACCATTTTGGTATGAAAGATGTTGGCCGAATAGACATTGACGTCTACGGCATCGTATTTTTCCAAAGTTTCATCCGAAATAAAATTCTGAATGGAATTGATCTTAAGGTCGTTGAATACTTTTTTTCCGTCGATACTGCGGGTAAAACCGCGTACCCGATAATCCATCGTAATGATGTCTGAATCGAAAGAACCGATCAGATAATCGAGGGTAGACAGGGGGGATATGGTGCCGCATGTCGCGACATCGATGTCGACTCGGAATGTAGCGAGCGATGTTTCCGGGTGGTATTCGGGATAGGTGTGTACGGTGACATGGCTTTTGTCGAGGTGAGCGACCTGAGTTTTACTCTGTGCCGGGATCATTGACAGGTCAGAGATGAGCAGCGTAACGGATGCACCCTGGGGCTCATAGTCTTGTCCGGATATATTCAGGACGCGCGCGCCGATCATGGAGGTAAGATTGGTCAAAATCTCTGTCAATCGATCAGAATTATATTGCTCGTCGATATAAGCGATGTAATCGAGGCGTTCCCGAGGAGATTTGGCATAGCAGATATCGTAGATATTAAAGCTAAGTGACTTTGTCAGGTTATTGAATCCATACAGTTTCAGTTTTTTCATTTGCCTTATTCCAATCCAAAAAATGAAAAATAAAAGAGCGGAAAGCAAACCGCTTCCGCTCGAAAAGGTCACTGTTGCCGGACAGACGAACAACCGCAATGCGGTATATCCGAGGATCGCTGACTGATTCAGGCAAATACGTATGCGCTTATTGACCGTTTCACAAGTTGTGTGCGGGTTGCACCGGTTATAAAGGAACCAACTTATAAAATTTGAGCTTCCAACTCAATCAATAAGGCGGCTGAGCCGCCGATCGGCATTTGACCCGGCTGTCCGTATGGCCTTGACCCCGGGAAAGGGGTGGTCAGTATTTGCATGCGACGCCTTTTTCAGTCTTGATCCATGTCCGTCATGAAAGTTTGTCCATTGCAATTTTGATTATACGAAATTTTACAGAGGAAGTCAATCGGTTGCGCGGCATTTGTAAGAATTTTCAGGAAAGAAGACAGAAAATATTGAATTTCGGTCAAAAGTTTGCTATACTGATGGCGAAGGAAGGTATATGAGTGATATCACGCAAGAAGTTCTTGGGTGCCGTCTTGCCGGGGTGTGCGGCCTATTTTTCGTTGCGTTTTGTCCTTTATTTTTGCGAAAGGTTATTATTGCTGCGCGGCGCAAGTTCTTTGACGGCCGGGGCGGTGCAATTTGGGGAGGAAAAGTGCCGCTTGATCGGCGACGAATCGCGGTCGGTTGAGGGTAAGACAGTATACTAACTTTTGCTCGGGGCAAAGGTCGCTGTTTTGGAAGAATTGCTTTTGCGAGAGGTGTTGTCCGGTCTTTATATTTACGTAGCGTTAACAGTGAAACTGGGTCGGACGGTACGCTGCCCGTGAATATTACTGCGAGGAGGGAAAGATTTGATATGATCATCTATATTGTCGCTTTGGTTGTTATTTCCATTGTTACCTTGATCTTATATGGGGCAGACAAGGGGCGGGCAAAACGCGGGGCGTGGCGCATTTCGGAGAAAGTATTGCTTGGATTTTCCTTTTTTGGGGGTGCTGTCGGCGGGTTAATCGGTATGGGATTGTTTCGGCATAAGACAAAGCATTGGTATTTTTGGGTCGTCAATTGGATCGGATTGGTTTGGCAGATCGGATTACTCATTTTCTTGTTCGCGAATAAGGTTCCGCTCTGATTTTAAAAAGCCTGTTTGTATAGTACTATGTGTGATATAAATAATCGATAGGAGAGTAAAAAATGCGTTGTGCGATTTATGGCGCCGGAGCGATGGGAACCATACTCGGTGCCTTTATTGCCCGAGCCGGGATGCAGGTCGATTTGATCAATCGGAATCAGGAGCATGTTGCCGCTCTAAGGGAAAAGGGCGCGAATGTCTGTGGAACGGTACAATTTGTACAGCCTGTTCATGCGCTTATCCCTTCTGAAATGGAGGGGCGGTATGACATCATTTTGTTGATGACAAAACAGAGACAGAACACAGAGATCGCAGAATTTCTTAGGCCTTTTCTTGCGGAAGATGGAGCACTTTGTACTTGTCAAAATGGTCTCCCTGAGCCTGGGTTGGCGGAGATCCTTGGCGCAGACCGTGTTCTTGGCTGTGCGATTGCATGGGGCGCAACGTTCTGTGGGGCCGGTGTTTCTGAATTGACTTCCGACCCTTCCGCGCTTACGTTTTCTTTGGGTGCGTTTGGTGCAGGTAATCATCTTAGCGACGTATATGATCTTCTCTCCTGTATGGGGCATGTGACGGTTGAGGGAAATTTTATTGGTGCGCGGTGGTCAAAATTGCTGATCAACAGTGCTTTTTCCGGGCTTTCCACCTTGACCGGCGAGACGTTTGGAAAAGTTTCGCAAGATCATGCAATGCGCCGTGTAGCGCAACGCATTATCAAGGAGTGTATCGATGTTGCCAAAGCGGCCGATATTCGCATGGAGCCCGTTCAGGGACATAGGATCGATCGCTTATTTGACTACCGCGGACCGGTTAAAAAAGCGATTTCTTATGCGCTGATTCCAATTGCAATGAAGAAACATCGCTCTTTGATCTCAAGTATGCTGCAAGATTTGCGTGCAGGGAAAAAGTGTGAGATCGATTTTATCAACGGCGTTGTGTGTGCGTACGGGAAAAAGCGAGGGATATCCACTCCCTTCAATGACCGCGTCGTTCAGATCGTACATGCGATCGAGGAAGGGGAATATCCGATTGCGGCAGACAATATCCGACGTTTTGATGATATATTATCAAAGCGCTCTTGATGCAATTAATGCCATTTTTCTGTGTTTTACGATGTAATATATCTTGCATATTTTTAATCTATTCAAAAACTTTTGCGGGCCTCTTCTCTGTTTTTCGGAGAGCTTTTCATGGATTTCGTGCCGATTGTCTTGCAATTTTTGTAGGAGTATAGTATAATTTCCCTATGGATAATTTTATTTCTATGATACTCAGCTTGGTTGCCAGTTTTTTGGCTGTAGCAATCGTCCTGACGTTGCACGAATTTTCGCATGCCTATGTCGCCTATAAATGTGGTGATCCGACTCCGAAATGGAATGGGCGGTTGACCCTCAATCCGTTCGCGCATTTCGATGTTTTGGGCCTGATTTTGTTTGCTTTTGCCGGATTTGGCTGGGCCAAACCTGTTCCGATCAATCCGAATAATTTCCGCCATTATAAAAGCGGATTGGCTTTTACTGCTGTTGCGGGCGTGGTCATGAACTATCTGTCTGTGATCGTTTTCTACCCGCTCTTTTTGCTCGTGACCTACTACGTGCACACGCCGTTCGCGCTGCTGAATAGCTTTTTGTCCGAATTTACATGTTATCTTTGGCTGTATTCGCTTTCTTTCTGTGTGTTTAACCTGATTCCGTTGCCGCCGCTGGATGGTTGGCGGCTTGTGGAGGCCCTCAATCGTCGGCGCGGCAAGGTGTTTCGCTTTTTTCAGCGATATGGCGGTATTATTTTGATCATTCTGATCGGTATTCACTTCCTGGCCTCTTATATCGGAGATCTCGCGTTGTCGTATCCGTCCTTGGATATTGCGGCTATGATCTTTGGGTATATCGATATTCTCGGCTATATCATGACCTATGTAACAAACTGGATCGGCTGGCCGATCATGCGCTTGTGGGAGTTGATCTTTTTCCATGCCTAATGAAGCTGTAAAAAATTTCGAATCGGTCGTCGATTATACGACTGTTTTAGATAATTTTGAAGGGCCTCTCGATTTATTGCTCTTTTTGATCAAACAAGAAAAAGTCGAAATCAAAGATATCTTCGTTTCGAAGGTAACGGAGCAATTTCTCGATTATATGAACGGTCTTCCCTATATCGATATCGATAAGGCGAGTGAGTATCTCGCCATTGCCTCGGCTATTTTGGAGATCAAGTCGAAGAGCCTTGTCCCGGCAATGGTGGAGCCGGAGCCGGACGAAGAGGATGGCGAGGCTGTACTGATTCGTGCGCTGGAAGAATATAAAATGCTCAAAGAAGAGAGCGCCAAACTAAAAGAGAGGGAGACTCTGGGATTTTATTTTAAGCCGCCGGATAAAAATGTCGGGGAAGCAAAGATCGTTTATAGAGATCTCAATTTGGATGGGCTTTTAAAGGCATTTACAGAGCTTATGCTTCGCCGCGAAGCACAGCGCAAAGATGAAACCATGCAGCGCGAGATCCCCAAAGAAATTTATACGATTCCGGATCGCGCTTCGTATATTTGTCGCACGGTGGAAGAGCAGGGCGATGTCTGTTTCGAAGATTTATTTTCACAGCATGCGGGTAAGAGCGAGATCATTACGACATTTCAGGCGCTGCTGGAGCTCTTGAAACACCAGTTTGTCAAGGCAGAGCAGGCGGATACTTTCGGGCGCATCGTCATTCGTTATAATCCGGATCATGGCGAGGAGGGGTCTTTTGGAGAATTTGAAGAACTTGAGTAATATTTTGGAGAGCATCCTTTTTGCGGCAGGGAATCCTGTCCCTGTTGCGGTAATTGCTGAAAAACTGGGCGTCGCAGAGGATGACGTGCGCAAAGCATCGGAAGAACTGCGGGCGCGGTATGGCGAGAGCGGGGGGATTCGGTTGCTGTCCTTCAACAAAAAACTGCAACTTTCCAGCAATCCGGATTATAAGGATTACGTCTCTTCCGTACTCAACCCGATCAAGGAGAGGGAGTTTACGAAAACGATCCTCGAGTGTTCGGCGATCATCGCATACAAACAGCCGATCACAAAGGGTGAACTGGAGGAACTGCGCGGCCTTAATTGTGATTATGCGATCCATACTTTGCTGGATTTGCAGATGATCGAGCCGGTGGGGCGGAAGGATGCCGTAGGAAGGCCCATTTTGTACGGAACGACGGATAACTTTCTCAAACGTTTTCGGTTGAACAGTATCGAAGATTTGCCCGATTACGATGAATTGATGGAGAGTATTTCCAAACTCCGCGGGGATGAACCGGATTCGTATCTATATGCCGATAATGTTTATGCGGAGAAAGAGCAGGATGCGGCGGCAGATTCGGGAAAGGCCGACATGCAGAAAGAAAAGGCGGACGACGCAATGGAAGAGGATGGAGATCTCCCCGAATTTTTGCGCGATTTGGATGTGAATGATATCATCAAAATCGAGTAAATATGTGGATAAATTCGGGAACGGTTGAACAGGAAGGGGAAAATTAAATTTAAATTTTTGTATGGGAAATAGGGAAAATAAGAGGACGGCTCGCCTCACGGCGTGCCGTCCTCCTAAAACAAATGAGAAAAAATATGGGTAGTGAGTGTGGTCAAAATTTAAAAGGCTAACCTTGTATTAAACAAGTCATGATTATTATACTTGTTTTTTGAATATAAGTCAAGCATTTTTTTATTTTTGGGAACGGCAGCGCTTGCCCTTATTTTAATTGCAGGACGATAATGTCCGATGGAGGAAGAATTTTGTTCAATATTGTATTGGTCGAGCCGGAAATTCCGCAAAATACAGGCAATATCGTACGAACCTGCGCAGCTACGGGAAGTCGGCTGCACCTCGTGCGACCATTTGGCTTTGAGGTTTCGGACAAGTATCTGAAGCGTGCCGGATTAGATTATTGGGACTTTGTCGATATTGCTTTTTATGATCATATCGAGGAGATTTTTTTAACATTCCCAACGGCCCGTTTTTATTTTTTTACCACAAAGGCAGCAAAGACGCACAGTGATATTTCCTATCAGGAGGGGGATTTCCTTGTATTCGGAAAGGAGACAAAAGGCCTGCAGGAGACGTTGCTCGCCGCGCATTATGAAAACTGTGTGAGACTGCCGATGTTGGACGGGATCCGTTCACTAAATTTGGCAAATTCTGTTGCGGTCGCGGTCTATGAGGCTTGGAGACAGTGCGGTTATATCGATGCGCGGCGGAAAGGGTGCTTGTCTTCTGCTGTAACGGAAACAAAAATAAAAAAATAGAGAAAATGCTCGGCATGTCTGCCGGAAAATTTTCTTTTTTCTTGACAAAAGTCGGAAAAAAGTATATCATAGTAAATGGAAATAAATCCAAACAAGGAGATATTGCAATGAACAAAAAGTCTGTCACCGATGTTGACGTCAACGGCAAGCGCGTTCTCGTGCGCTGTGATTTCAATGTCCCGATGAAGGACGGCAAGATCACGGATGAAAATCGTATTATGGGCGCGCTTCCTACCATCAAATATTTGATGGAGCACAATGCGAAAATCGTGCTTTGCTCGCATATGGGTAAACCGCACAATATTTTTGATGCGAAGGTCAAGCTCAACAAGAAGGAGAAAAAGGCCGTTGAGGCTCTCCCGGCGGATGAACAGGCCGCGGCGACGGAAGAATATATCGCCAAAGCGAAGAAGAACGATCCCGTTAAATTTACTTTGAAGCCGGTTGCAGACAGACTGAATCAGTTGCTCGACAATAAAGTGACATTTGCAGTCGATGCTGCAGGTCCGGATGCTGAAAGCAAAGTTGCTGCTCTGAAAGAGGGAGAGTGCGTCTTGCTTGAAAATTTGCGCTTTTATGCAGGGGAAGAGGGGAGAGATCTCGAGTTCTGCAAGAAGCTCGCTTCTTACTGCGATATTTACGTTAACGATGCTTTTGGTACGGCGCATCGTTCGCATGCATCGACCGCGGCGATCGTGGAATACGGATTGGTTAAAACAGCCGTTTGCGGTTTCCTCATTCAAAAAGAATTGGAGGTCATGGCAGACAGTCTTGATCACCCTGTGCATCCGTTTGTCGCTGTTCTCGGCGGCGCAAAAGTCGCGGATAAACTCAACGTCATTTCCAATCTGCTCAATAAATGCGATACACTGATCATCGGCGGTGGCATGGCGTATACGTTCTTGAAGTCTGAAGGATATGAGATCGGTAAGTCGCTCGTGGATGACGAGAAGATCGGTTATTGCAAAGACATGATCCAAAAGGCAAAAGATATGGGCAAAAAGTTGCTCTTGCCGGTGGATACCGTCGTTGCTGCAGAATTCCCGAATCCGATCGACGCGCAGATCGAAGTGAAGACTGTAAAGGTTAGCGAGATCCCTGCCGATATGGAAGGCCTTGACATCGGTGAGGAGACCCGCAAGATTTTCGCGGATGCAATCAAGGGCGCGAAGACGGTTGTTTGGAACGGCCCGATGGGTGTATTCGAAAATCCTATTCTCGCAAAAGGTACGATCGCAATTGCGCAGGCAATGGCGGATGCGAAGGATGCAACGACGATCATTGGCGGAGGCGACAGTGCGGCGGCCGTGCAGCAGCTTGGGTTTGCCGATAAGATGACGCACATCTCGACCGGTGGCGGAGCTTCTCTCGAGTTGATGGAAGGCAAGGTGCTTCCCGGCATTGCATGCCTGAATGACAAAGACTAATTGAACGGGAATGCGATCTTTACCGCTTTGTTTTATACTGCGGTAAAGATCGCACCTATTTTTTTGAACGGAGAACGAAAAGTTATGCGTAAAGCTATTATTGCAGGAAACTGGAAGATGAATAATACGGCATCGGAGGGCGTTCGCCTCGTCGAGGCCATCAAGCCGTTGGTCAGTGACGCGGAATGCGATGTCGTCGTCTGTGTTCCGTTTATCGATATCCCGGCGGTTGCGGAGGCTCTGAAGGGGAGCAATATACACCTCGGGGCACAGAACGTTCACTTTGCGGAAAAAGGTGCATATACCGGCGAGATCTCTGCGGCGATGCTCAAAGAGTACGGCGTCGAATATGTCATAATCGGTCACAGCGAGCGCCGTCAGTATTTTGGTGAGACGGACGAAACAGTCAACAAGCGTATGCATGCGGCACTTGCGGCCGGGCTGACGCCCATTGTCTGCATCGGTGAGAGCCTCGAGGAAAGAGAGACCGGTAAGACGGAAGCTGTTCTCGATGTTCAGATCCGTGAAGGATTCAAAGGGGTAGACGATATTTCGAAAATCGTCATTGCTTATGAACCGATTTGGGCGATCGGTACCGGCAAGACGGCAACGGCCGAACAGGCAAACGAAACGATCGGTTTTATTCGTAAGACGTGTGCAGAAGTTTTCTGCCCGAAATGTGCAGAAAAGGTGCGCATTCAATACGGTGGCAGTATGAATGCTAAAAATTGTAAGGAACTTATGGCTATGCCCGAGATCGACGGCGGTTTGATTGGCGGTGCATCGCTCAAAGCGGAGGATTTTTCCGTCATTGTTCATTATAATAAGTGATTTAAATAAATAAAAGGACAAAAACAGCCCGCAATAATGATTGCGGGCTGTTTTTGGTTCATTAAATTGGTCAAAATAGAAATTTAGTTTTTATTGTCAACGTATGAATGAATGGCCTTGACAATAAATGTCTGTTCTGCTTTGGACAGTTTGCTGAAATCAACATAGAAATTTTGCAGGGTCTTGTTATCTGTATAGACATAGTTGTTGTCATTGTCGGCTTTTCCGAGCAGGTAATCGGTCGACGTATTAAAAATATTCGAAATTTCGATGACCTGTTCAAAAGTCGGGCGAGAACGACCAATTTCCCAGCTGCTGACGGTCGATTGCTTGACGCCAAGTCTTTCAGCCAGTTCGCATTGGGTTGTGTCGTTTTCTTTGCGCAGAGTTTTCAAAATTTTTGCAAACATAACATTGTATCCATCCGATGCGCTAAATTTTAAGATGCGAGAGCATTTTAATACACCGGGATCTGTAGAAAGGAGAAAAATTGCATTTTACGGTGGATCAGTATACTAATGCGAGCATGATATTATCCGCCATCAAATGTTTTACTACATACCCCATATTAAAAACACAAGTATAATGTCTATATTATTTCAATTATTCTTTTGTTTCATACTAACATTTTTTGTGTATATTGTCAAGCGAAGCGTGATTTGATAATGCAATATTTATTCCCGTACAATTATATAAAAAATGTTGATTATTTTATGCTGGGGATAATAACGTTTTCGAACTGCAATTAAAATAAAGCAATTGCTTTTGGGGTTGGAATTGGCGGTATAAAAAATTGAAAATGGTATATTTGCGTGCTTGCCAATTTTTTAAAAATGCGATATAATGTTGTACGAAAAAAAGAATGTATGAGAGGTTTCTATCGTATGAAAAAACCGTATGCGATTATCATTATGGATGGTTATGGCCTCAGCGCTGAGACCAAAGGAAATGCGATCGCTTTGGAAGGCAGCCCGAATGTGCGCCGTTATGCCAAGGAATATCCGTCTTCTCAGTTGGGTGCGAGTGGTATGAGTGTCGGTTTGCCGGATGGGCAAATGGGCAATTCGGAAGTCGGACATTTGAATATGGGTGCCGGACGTATCGTATATCAGGAATTGACGAAAATTACGAAAGAGATTCAGGAGGGTGAGTTTTTTCGCAATGAAGCGCTGTTAGGCGCGATGGAGAACGCCAAAAAGAATAGTAAAAAGTTGCACATTTGGGGATTGCTTTCTGATGGCGGGGTGCATAGTCACAATACGCATTTGTATGCGTTGCTCGATATGTGCAAGAGAGAAGGTTTGGAACAGGTTTACGTTCATTGTTTTATGGATGGTCGCGACGTTTCCCCGACTTCCGGTGCGGGCTTTGTCCGTGCGTTGCAGGCAGAAATGAAAAAGATCGGAATCGGTAAAGTCGCTTCTGTTTGCGGCCGCTATTATGCAATGGATCGCGACAATCGCTGGGAGCGTGTCGTCAAGGCGTATGAGATGTTGACGCTCGGCAATGGGATCGCCGCAGAAGATCCTGCGCTTGCGATCGAAGAGTCTTATAGCAAAGACGTGACGGATGAATTCATTCTTCCGACCAATGTTGTAGAAAAGGGCAAACCGGTCGCCTTGGTCGAAGAAGGGGACAGCGTGATCTTCTTCAATTTTCGTCCGGATCGTGCGCGGGAGATCACTCGTGCATTTACGGAGCCGGATTTTAGCGGCTTTGAGCGTAAGACGGGTTATCTTGCTCCGTATTATGTGTGCTTTACGCAGTATGACGCGACTTTTACGCATGTACACATTGCGTTTAAGCCGCAGAGCTTGAAAAACACTTTGGGCGAGTATCTCGCTTCTTTGGGTAAAAAGCAACTGCGCATAGCTGAGACGGAAAAATATGCTCATGTAACATTTTTCTTTAACGGCGGCGTTGAGGCTCCGAATGCGAACGAGGTGCGCGTACTCGTCCCGTCTCCAAAGGTTGCGACGTATGATCTGAAACCGGAAATGAGTGCTTACGAAGTGACTGATAAAGTCCTTGAGCAGCTTTCGACGGGCGAATATGATGTGATGATCCTAAACTATGCAAACTGTGATATGGTTGGCCATACCGGCGTCTTGGAAGCGGCGGAGAAAGCTGTCGCGACCGTCGATGAGTGCGTAGATCGCGTTTTGAAAAAGATTTTAGAAATGGGGGGCGGAGCACTTTTGACGGCGGATCACGGCAATGCCGATAAGATGATTGCGGAGGATGGATCCCCGTTTACAGCGCATACGACGAACCCTGTTCCGGTTGTTTTGGTCAATGATTCGCTTAAAGGCGCGGCGCTGCGTGATGGCGGTGTGTTAGCGGATCTTGCGCCGACGTTGCTGGATATGATGGGGATAGCCGTTCCCGTTGAAATGACCGGCAAGTCGCTCATCGTTCGTTAAAAAGTGTCAATTTTTTAGGCGATTTATTTAGATTTTTTGGCAAAAATAGTTGAAAAATCTTTTTATCTATGGTATACTAAATAAAGTATTGATTTTGTTTTGGGAGAGTGTTTTATGCACGAGATGATGCCGATCATGAATCTTTTGGTCCCTTTAGAAATGTTTGCTTCGGAGGGACTGGAACTATTTTATAGAATAATCAGCATTGTTTTGTTGGTTGCGATGGCGATCAGTGCGATCGTGGCGATTGTGATCGTTCTTTTCCAACCGGGTAATTCGACCGGTATCGATGCTCTCGGCGGTTCGAGCGAGACCTTCTTTGGCAAGAATAAAGGGCGCTCGATGGAGAGTAAGATGAAGAAATGGACGGCAATCAGCTTGATCGTTCTCGGGGTCCTTTCGATCGTGTTTTATATCCTGCAGTTTCCGGCTGTATGGGGAATCGCGGCGTGAGATGAAGTCAACAAAAAGGCGGTTATTCATGTGAATAGCCGCCTTCTTTTTTTCAAAAAATAAGACTTTAGGATTGATTATTTTTAACTCGTATAATCTCTTATTAAGGTAATAAAGATGGCGGCGATCGATCGGATTCGGGAACAATTTCATAGCGGAGTTCTGCAGTATAAAAAAGTAAATGAGATTACACGCTTATTCGGTATTTCTTCACGAACAGAGCGAGAGACAGTTGTCGCATTGTTGCGTGAATTAGAAGACGCGGGAGAAATTGTGCGCGACGACAGGGGGCGCTTTGTTTTGCCGGGAAAATTAGGGCTGGTGCGAGGGGTCGTGCAAAGGAGTGAGCGCGGCTTTGCCTTTTTACTCCGTCCGGAAGGGGAAGATTTATTTATTCCGGCCAGGGCTCTTCATGGAGCGCTGCATGGAGACGAGGTCTTTGTCAGGCCGGTTGGCGGCAGTCGCGGTGATGAGGCAGAGGTCTATTCTATTATTCGTCGAGGTATGCGGCGTTTGACGGGTGTATATGAGCGCGGTAGGCGGGGCGGGATTGTTTACCCGGATGAAAGGCGCTTTTGTGATGCGGTCCGTATCGTTGGCAGAAAAGTGTGCGCCGTTTCCGGGGAGAAGGTATGCGTGCGTATCGTCGCTTATCCGGAAGGCCGCGTGCCGGAGGGGGAAATTGAACGCGTGATCGGCCGTAGCGGGGATCTCCTGACGGAGGAAGATGCGATCATTTGTATGCATGAACTGCCGGAAGAGTTCCCGGGAAAAGTGTTGACTGCGGCGGCTCGCGTAGCAAAACAGCCGATCGTTGCGGAGGGGCGCCGTGATTTCCGGGATCACTTAGTCATCACGATCGACGGAGAGGATTCACGCGATTTCGATGATGCAATTTCTGTAGAAAAAAAGGGTAATTTTTATGTTTTGAGCGTGCATATTGCTGATGTTTCGCACTATGTGTTGAGGGGGGATGCGTTAGATAAGGAGGCGTTTCGCCGCGGGACGAGCGTATATTTCCCTGACCGTGTATTGCCGATGCTTCCGCCTGCCCTTTCGGATGATGTCTGTTCCTTAAAGGAAGGGGAAGATCGATATACGCTGTCTTGTGTAATGACAATTAATGCCAATGGACAGGTATGTGATAAGGAGATCACAAAGGGGATCATTCGTTCTCGTAACAGGATGACCTATGCACAGGTCACAGATATTATTGAGGGCAAAGAGCCGGTTTGTACACGTTATGCGCATTTAGCGGCAATGTTGGATGAAGCAAAGCGGCTTACCGATATTTTGATGGAGAGGCGTGCACGGCAAGGCGGACTCGACCTCGATATACGAGAGGCACAGATCCGTGTGAATAGCGGAAAAGTTTGTGTGGCTGCGCGGGAGAGGACGATTGCACATCGCATGGTGGAAGCATTTATGGTTTGTGCAAACGAAGCGATTGCTTCCTTTTTGCAGGAGCGGTGCGGTATATGCCTTTACCGTGTGCACGATAAGCCGTCGGAAGAACGTGCCGATGCGTTTCGTGAATTTTTGAAAGGTTTGGGGTTGGACAGTGATTTTGTGCCTGGCAAAGTTCGGTCAAGTGATTATGCGGCAATCCTGCATAGAGTAAATGGTATGCCGACCGCCTCTGTTGTCAAAAATGTCATGTTGCGCAGTATGGCAAAGGCGCGTTACAGTGCGGAAAATGTTGGGCATTTTGGATTGGCATCTGATTGTTACTGTCATTTTACTTCGCCGATCCGCAGGTATCCGGATTTGCTCGTTCACCGCCTTGTCAAATTGGTTTTAGATGGACAGGAGGTCGGAATGGGATTTCAGAATTTTATCCGTATCGCGGCAGAAGATTGCTCGCAGACAGAGCAGCGCGCAGAGGAAACAGAGCGTGACGTTGATGAGCTCTATAAAGTTTGGTATATGAAAGAGCATCTTGGAGAACGTCTGAGCGGTAATATTTCGGGCGTGACGTCCTTTGGTATCTTTGTGGAGCTTGACAATACGGTAGAAGGTTTGATTCGTGCAGAAGATTTGCCCGGAGATGAATATATTTTGGATGCAACGAGAATGGTTTTGCGAGGGAAATTTCATTCTTACCATATGGGAGATAGGGTAGACATTCTTGTGGCAAATTGTGATGTCGGGGCGCGACGCTGTCGGTTTATATTAGCTGAATAGATTATCTTTTCATATGCACAGTAGTATGTCTAACATAATTTGTGTTTGAATGCGTTTTGTTAGAAAAATCGCAATTTTGTTGCAAATGCTGGTTCAAATAGCAGAAATGTGTTATAATAGATTCTGTTATTGGAACGCATCCGCAAGGAGACTCAAATGACGTTCGATTTATGCGAATGGAATAAAACCTTGGCCCCCTCTCTGGCAGAGAGCGCGAATGATGTGCGGGTTGCACGTTTTTTGCGGGATAGTTTTCCTTATCCATATACGGAACGCGATGCAGAGCGGTTTATCGAAGCGGCTTTGAAAGATAGCGCAGGTCTTTCACGCGCGATCATGGTACAGGGACGGGCCGTCGGGGCGATTGCATTGACTAAAATGAGCGATGTATACCAAAAAAGTGCGGAACTCGGTTATTGGCTTGCTCCTGCTTTTTGGAAGCGAGGGATCATGACAGAGGCCGTGCGCTTAATATGCCGAAAGGGATTTGATACCTGCGGCATTATTCGCATCTATGCGGAACCTTTTGCAGAGAACGTTGCATCGCGCCGCGTTTTAGAGAAGTGCGGGTTTGTTTTAGAGGGCGTATTGAGTAAAAGCATTTATAAGGGCGGAGTATTTCGAGACAGTTGTATATATGCATTGCTACGCGAATCAAACCATTGAGAGGTAATATATGAAGATCGTGGCGGTAAACCGATCGGCTTCTTTTGAGTATTTCATTGAAGATAAATTTGAAGCGGGGATCGTATTGGAAGGAAGTGAGGTCAAATCCATCCGCAAAAATAATTGTAATTTGAATGATAGTTTCTGTTTTGTCCGTAAAGGGGAAGTGTCTCTGAAAAATATGCACATCGCCGTCTATGATAAGAGCGGTGCGTTCAATACGCGCGATTCACGTCGCGATCGCAGATTGCTTTTGCACAAAGCAGAGATTTCCAAGATTGTCGGCAAGGTCAATGAGCGTGGCTATACATTGGTCCCCCTTAGAGTATATTTTGCGGGATCTCTCGTAAAAGTGGAAGTGGCGCTCTGCCGTGGTAAGCATACCTATGACAAAAAGCAGTCCCTTAAAGAAAGGGATATCGCGCGTGATAAAGATCGTCAGATTAAAGAGTATCTTTAATTTCATTAGATTTCGATTTCATTTTAATACAGGAGAATGGTTATGGCTTATAAACAGGATACTATTTGCGTTCAGGGTGGTTATCACCCCCAGTCCGGAGAATCGCGCATTCCGCCTATTGTACAGAGTACAACATTTTATTATGACAGTACACAGGCAATGGCAGATTTGTTTGATTTGAAGGCAAACGGATATTTTTATTCGCGCCTTGCAAATCCGACGGTAGCGGCGTTTGAGGGAAAAGTTGCCGAGTTGGAGGGCGGTGTCGCCGCCATCGGCTGTGCATCCGGCATGTCGGCAATAACGTTGCTTGCTTTGACTCTGTGCGATGCGGGCGACAATATTGTTACGTCTTCAGCAATTTATGGGGGATCCTATAATCTCTTTTCTGTTACATTGCCGAAATACGGCATCGAAGGGCGCTTTTTTGACCCGGATGCACCGTCGGAGGAAATTGAAAAGCTGATCGATGATCGAACAAAATTGATTTTTACAGAGACGGTCGCAAACCCCTCCATCAAGGTACTTGATTTTGATAAAATTGCCGCCATAGCGAAAAAGCATGGTGTTGTGTTCGTTGTGGATAACACCCTCGCGACGCCGATTCTCTGCCGTCCTTTTGAATGGGGCGCCAATATCGTCGTTCATTCTTCCTCGAAATATCTCGATGGTCATGCGGCGGCATTGGGCGGTGTCATTGTGGACGGCGGCAACTTTGTGTTCAAGGGAAATCAACGTTATTTGACTTTCAATGTTCCGGATGAGAGTTATCATGGGCTCGTCTATGCGGATTTGCCGGCTGCGGCATTCGCGACGAAGTGCCGCGCCCAGCTTGTACGCGATACCGGTGCGATCATGAGCCCGCAGAATGCGTTTTTAAGTTGGCTGGGCTGTGATACGTTGGCTTTGCGCATGGAACGCCATTCCAGCAATGCAAAGACAGTTGCGGCGTATCTTGCAAAGCATCCGAAAATCGATTGGGTTTTGCATGCATCTTTGCCGGATAATCAGTACCATGCTTTGGCAGAAAAATATCTTCCGAACGGCCAAGGCGGTATGCTCAGCTTCGGCATCAAGGGCGATGTAAATAAAGCGGCAAAGTTTATGGAGGCATTGAAACTGATCACGCAGGAGACGCATGTGGCGGATGTGCGGAGCTGTGTTTTGCATCCGGCATCAACGACGCATCGTCAGCTTACAAAGGAAGAGCTTGAACAGGCAGGAGTTCCGGAAAATCTTGTCCGGCTTTCGGTCGGTATCGAGCATCCGGACGATATATTGGCAGATCTCGAACAGGCCTTAAAACAAATTTGACCTTGTGTTGTGCGTAAGTGCGCATCGGCGGATGCGCGCTTGCGCGATGCAAAAGAAAAAAGGAGAAAGCTATGCCCATCGTATTGCCGAAAGATATTCCCGCCTACTCCGCTTTGTTGCAGGAAAATATTTTTGTCATGAATGATGAGAGGGCGTTTACACAGGATATTCGTCCTCTTGAAATCGCAATCCTGAACTTGATGCCGACAAAAGTAGAGACGGAAACGCAGTTCATGCGGTTATTGTCCAATTCGCCGCTGCAAGTCAATATCACTTTGATTTATACGGAATCTTATAAAAGTAAAAATACAGCTGCCGCACATTTAGAGCGCTTTTATAAAAAATTTGAGGACATTAAAAATAAGCATTTTGACGGCATGATTATTACGGGCGCTCCTGTTGAAACCATGCCTTTTGAAGAAGTCGCTTATTGGCAGGAGTTGACAAAGATTTTTGATTTTGCAGATCGCAATGTCACGAGTACGATTTACATCTGCTGGGGTGCACAGGCTGCCTTATATTACCACTACGGCATCCCCAAGTATCTCCTTCCGACTAAATTGTTCGGGGTTTTTCCGCATAAAAAGTTTATTGACCAACATGATCCTCTTCTAAAAGGGATCGATGATGTGTTTTATATTCCGCATTCTCGTCATACCACGGTCAGATTGGAAGATGTTCGCAAGGTGCAGGATTTGGTCGTTCTCAGCGAATCGGAATATACGGGACTTTCCATCGCTAAATCGCGCGACAATAAAAAGATTTTCTTGACAGGACATATGGAATATGATCGCGATACATTAAAAAAGGAGTATGAACGCGATGTTTTCAAAGGGCTGCCCATTCAACCGCCGTATAATTATTTTACCGATGATACGTATACGGATGTACGAGTCACATGGACAAGTGCTGCCAATTTGTTTTATACCAATTGGCTGAATTACTACGTTTATCAGGTAACACCATTTAAATTTTAAAATAAGCCTTGACAGAAAGCTTTTCTTTTAGTATACTATTTTTACAATTCTATTGGGGAGGGGTTATATGAGGATCGTGATCGAGGATCCTGTCAACGGCAAAATTGTATATGAGGAAAGCTTTTGGACAGGCAGAAAGAAATTATATGTAAATGATGAGGAACTCATAAAAACTTCGAAAAGAAGTTTTCAAACCCAAGATAACCAGGAGTGGAACATATCCGGGAATTATCTGAGCGGTGCAATATTGGAAAAAGGTGAGCAAAAGATTCGCTTAACGCCAGCAATAAAATGGTATGAGATCGTTCTTTCCATTTTGCCGTTCCTTTTGATCTTAATTTGGGGAAATAGTGTGACTCTTTTCTCCCTTGTGCCCGTTATTGGCGGAGCTGTCGGTGGATTGATCAGTGGCATTATTTCTGTTCTTAATCTTTTGATCATTAAGGGTATCAAGTCTGTGTGGCTGAAGATACTGATTTCAGTCGGAATGATTGCTGCGGCTTTTTTGATTTGCTTTTTGATCGGGTTTTCGATTGTAAGTGCCGCTGCAGCATGACATAATTAATAAGTAGCGCCTGTTAGGCGCTAAAATGGGGTAGCACCGGTTTCGATTGCCGGTGCGCGGAAAAGTAAGCATGCAGAGGAACGAGTGGCCTCTATAAAACATTCGGCCTAAATTTAAATGCAGATAATGCAAACAACAACGCTAACGCTCAGTTGGCGTACGCTGCTTAATTTATAAGCAGTTCGTCTGCGCCTTTTTCCCTCCGAGAGGATGCAGGCGTCAATTAGGAGGGGAACTGCCGTTTTGAGGTGAAGTCGGCAAAGCGGTTGATTTTTGATTTCTGCCGAATGTTCCCTTCGGTCGCAGAGGGGGCATTCGTAAGATAATTGCGGCATAAGCATGTAGAAAGCTTTTTGGCAATCCGGTAAGACGCGAGTTCAACTCTCGCCTACTCCACCAAAATCGGCTAAGTTTGAACAAGATAAGGGTATTTTTATTTTGTAGCGGACTTTGTCGCGCGAATGCAATGGGGAAAGAGCGGCGGTCAAACGCTGTTCTTTTTCGTTTTTAGCATCTTATCTATTTGATTTAATAATGGGAGACCGCCATATGCCAATTGAAAAGGTTAAAGAGTATTTTAAAAAATTTGGATTGGATCACAGGATCCATGAGTTTGAAACGTCGAGTGCGACAGTCGAGCTTGCTGGGCAGACATTGCATTGTGAACCCTGCCGAATTGCCAAAACACTTTCCTTTATAGTGGAAGGATGTCCCATATTAGTCGTTGCTGCGGGCGACGCTAAGGTCGATAATCAAAAGTATAAAGCACAATTTGGGACGAAGGCAAAAATGCTTTTAGCCAGCGAAACGGAAGCGAAGATAGGTCATGCTGTCGGCGGAGTTTGTCCTTTTGCGGTTGACGAGGCGGTTAAAACTTATCTTGACGTATCTTTGAAACGATTTCAAACAGTGTTTCCGGCTTGCGGCAGCAGTAATAGCGCGATTGAACTAACGATCGAAGAGCTGGAGAGGTATTCGCAATTTATTGAATGGGTTGATGTCTGTAAAGGCTGGAATGAA